>JGI24005J15628_10000177_pt1 | contig 39847 bp, 53 predicted proteins | sample LinPmetageLP40_FD_15628 | JGI IMG/M metagenome (IMG submission 15628)
AAAATAAAACTGGGTTTACTGTAGATCAAGTAGGTAGTGAAGCCCAGCGTAAGCGATATTTCAGCTACGGCGCCGCCCGCCCCGCCCCAATGCAAGAACAGTCAAAGCCAGGAGCAATAAAAAAGAAAGTGAAAGGTATAAAAAGTGCCCGAGCTAACGCAGGACTTATTGGAAGTGCTATGAAAGGACTCATGACACCCGGTTATCAGGATCCTGATACACCTCCACCAGCAAGATCCTCCGGTGGTTATTGAAAGGTAATCTATGATCCGTTTTAAACAGTTTATAAAAGAATCAATGGACACTATCTTTCCTTATGAAAGGGTAAGAGACGACGTACAAACTGTAGAACATGAGTCCGGACCTCCCAGTAAGATTCGTCACATACACCATGAAATCACACTTCCGGACGAAAGTAAAATTAGAGTAGAAAAGAGAATCGAACCAAATCATTATCAAGGTGGAGAACCAGAATTAAACGTAAAGTTTTTTGCCGGCGATTCTCAAAAACTAACGGGTAGGGGAGAACATCAATTTGGTATCCTGAATACTGTTAGACAGATAACAAAAGAAACCGCAGAGGAAACTGGCGTAAAAGCTGTTAAGTTTGCCTATGGCGACGATCCTGGATCTAGGGATCGTGAACGCAGACACAGTGTCTATGGAAGAATGGCAGCGAGGGTGGGTAAGGAACTTCCTCCTATTGATAGATTGCAAAGAATCAAAGTCTAAATTTCTTTCTTGACACGGTCTGAAGTGTAATGTAAAATCATCATGTCCTGAGTTCATAAGGCCTATTAAGTATCAAATCGTTCTATTCTTCTCGGGCCTTCATCATGACTCAATAGACTCTTGAATGCAGGATGATTCTGTATAATCTTTTTCGCACCAGTTTGTCTTATACCAATATGCCATGGTTCACCTTCTACTGGACGAAGGAATGATCCAGATGCGAATTTAGTGCCTTTGATTGGTTTGTGATCACCATCTACTTCTGCACCGTGAGTTTCCATGTGATGATATGCCCGTGTGCTCGTACCAAACATTTTCTCGTGGACATCATGATGAACCGTATCTGTATCGTGCCATACGTGTAACTTCTTTTTCTTGATAAACCAGCGTACTCCTCCACCACCTGCACCATGACCCTTATTGTCTGCTATATTGAGAAGACCATGTATTTGATTGGATGATGGGTTTTCGAGAACAGACACTGTTCTATCAGGTACGTATCCATGTCCCCTAAAATCTAACTTATCAGCTTCAGATAAAAATTGTCTAAATCGTTTCATAATTGGAATCCGTTTACTATCGTGCTAATATATCTATATACTTTACCAAGGGGATAATTTTTATGAAAAGCTTTAATAGATTTCTAAATGAAGGTATTAAAAAACGTGGTGATAAGTTTGTCGTCACAGATTCTTCTGGTGATAAAGTTCTTGGAACACATGGTAGCAGAAAAAAGGCACTAAAGCAACTAGCCGCTGTTGAAATTTCTAAGAAGAGATTAACAGAACAACGAGGTGCTATGCTTGCAGGTGTCCTTGCTGCTACTCCATTAATAGCTGGTGTTGCACATGCACAACACACTGTCAAGCGTGGTGATACCCTTTCTGCAATGGCACAGAAGCACGGAACAACTGTTGCAGATCTTGCTACACATAATAAGATTGTAAATCCAAATAAAATTAAAATCGGACAGCAGATAAACTTTCCCGATAAAAAGAAAACTTCTGCTCCTAAAGCTACACCTAAAGTTGCTCCTAAACCTGCTGTCACTGGTACAGATAGTTTTGCAAAGGATCTAGCTCCTCATGAAGGATATAGATCACATGTATATAAAGATCATAAAGGCAATCCTACTATAGGAATAGGACACATGTTTGGTCCTGACTCCAAGAAGAGATTCGAATCTGCAGGGTTAGGTTCAAAATATGAAGGCTGTGTTGGTGGAAAATGTGGTCTTAGTAGAAGCGAATCAACTAAACTTTTATCTCAAGATATAAATGATATTTATTTACCAAGAACAAAAAAACTTATTACTAACTTTGATACATTAAATCCAGAAGCTCAGAGTGCTGCGGTTGGTTCTGTGTATAGAGGTGGACTTTCTGGAAGTCCAAAAACAGTTTCTTTAATTAATCAGGGAAAGTTTAAAGAAGCAGGTAAAGAATTTATTGATAACAAAGAATATAGAGAATCTAAAAAAGCAGGAACTGGTGTATATAAGAGAATGGATTCTTATGCAACAGCATTCAGTGGGGCAACACTAAGACCGAGTAAATGATATATATCTACACCTAGAAAGGAATTTACCTATGGCGCTCAATACAAACGAACAAATCAATCTTGCAGAGGCTGCAATTGCAGTACAGAATCAAAGAAATAATGTAGAACAGCCTGAAGCAGAACTTAGCGAGAGTGATATGATTGCTCTTTCTTTTATCCAGTCTGCCTTGGGTGAAGATATGCTCAGTGAAGCAACAGAAGAACAGTATGGAGAAGCAATAGCAGAACTCGTAGAATCACTCAACGTAACTTGCCATGCTGTAAACGAGTATTTCAATCTTTACGAAGACTGATTTAAACTATAAAGATAGTTTTTAAATTTGTTATCATCAAGATCTGAATTGAAAAACTTTCCTACTTTGTAGGAGAGTTTTTTATTTTCTGACATTTCTTTTTCTACCGTCTCTGTAATTTGAATTTGATTGGTAGGAAATCCATATGCTTCTAGTGCAACAGTAAAGTCATAATTACCATTACCATATCCTTTAAGTCTTGGTCTACAAAAAACAGTTGATGGTACGAATAAAGGTATTCTTATTTGTCCATTTGAGATATCTGCTATGGGATCCCTGTCTCCTAGCCGATAAAATCCAAAGTTTTTTATTTGAACGTAGTCTGCACCTTTAGTTGCATAGTATGATTGAACAGCATTTTTTAGTAAAATTAAATTCGAGAAGGGATATTCCTCTTCTCCTATAAAATGCACATTATTTTCGGATCTTTTTATAGCTTCTCTATCGTTGATCAAACCGATTCTTGGATTTTCTCCTAGAAAAGCTCTTTCTTGTGCTGCTAATCTTGCAGCTTCTTTTTTATTTTCCACAAGTTTTAGTTTTTCCAGGATGGTTGATTTTTTACTAGACCATCTTTGGTTTATAAATCCCAAAATACCTGCTCTAGTTAGGATAGAAATCCTATCTTCTTCCTCTTCTGTAGTTGGCTGTACAAATTGCCAAGTTCCATTTTGAGTTTGATAGAATTTTGTTTGTCCGTAATTTAAATTTTTAGCTCCACTTGCATTTTTCGTGAATTTTACTTCTACATTTATTGGAGTATTTTGTAATTGAAATGATAAATCCATACTAGAAGAGCCCACTGCAGCAACTTGCGATTCAAAATCGCGATAAGAATCACCTAAAGTTCTTTCATATTGATATCCAAGATTTGATCTAGTCATACTATTATGTATTTTCAATTTTTTTCCTAAATAATACAGAAAGGTGATTGATTATGAAAGATAAAACTGAAGAAGATGCAATTAAAGAATTTTTTGCTCATTTCTATGAAATATGCACATCTACAGATGCTTTCAACTACACTATGGATGAATTTTATGATGAAATTTCAGAAGAAATTCACGAAAAACTCCATAAATATGTTGATACAGCAGAAAAGAGATAAAAATGATACAAAAACCAGGATTTTATGTTTCCAACAGGATAGAACAAGTAGGATTTAGAGTATTTTTTCCGAATGGTTATGGAATTTCTGTGATAATTGGTCCAGATTGTGGATCTGATGAGGTTTCTGTTCGAAAATCACAGAGTGGTGCTGATTATTTTTGTAAAAATGCAGAAATTGCCGTAATTAATAGTGATGGATCTATAGTACCGTTTCAGTCGAGTAAATCTGTTAAGGATCATTCGAATCCTGAAGACTTACCTCAAATTATTTCGTGGGCAATGAATAGATGAATGAAGAATTATTAGAACTTTTTATGAAAAATGAAGTACGAATCATTTTCAGGAAGAAAACTAATGGATTAATTCGTGATTTGTTAGGAACTTTAAATAAAACATACATTCCACCCGAACAATATGGAGTTTTATCTAAAATAGTAACAAGTTTAAACGAAAGTATAATTGTAGTATGGGATATAGAATCGAACGGATGGAGAAGCTTTTACATGGACAGTGTGATAAATATGTTTGAATCGGAAATTATTTCAGAATAAACAAAGGAAGAACAATAGGGATGACACAATGGTCAGATTTTCATAGATTCCCTGAGAGGAAAGTAAAAATGGCAAAAAAAGTAGATCAATCTGGTGAGTTGTATCTAGATGAACTAATAAATGCCGCACAAGCCGCAGTAATTGGGTATGAGAAATATTTGATGGATAAACTTGACTATAAAGAATTAGCAGGTATAATGAGTAACTTGAAAGAATTACTTCCCTTCGATAACCATGATCGTGAAAGCGAGGACTGATGTATAGACTGCATATTGATATCCCTTTTGGTGCCGATGAAGATGCTGCAATTCTTGCAGCAAAGCAATTGATGGAATGGCATTTTTCTGACATCGAGGCAAAAGAAAAGATTCAGCGTTTNACGACTCAGTGTGGTGGAATTGATCAAATCAATTACCGACTAGGACATGATGAAGATAGACAAAAGTCTAATTACCTGATGAAGAACGAAGACGGACACGTAAATAATAAGAAGTGCCGCTTGACAATGAATGATATCAAGGTATAATAGATGAAAACGAGCGCCCTGGGAGGAATGGTTTTCTCAGTCCGACTTATAATCGGATAAACGTGGTTCGAATCCACGAGGGCGTATTGGAGATAATATGGAACGCAATCCTACAATTTATGTCGCAGGACCAATGCGAGGTTTCGAAAATTACAATTATCCAGCATTCGATCGTTGTTCCCGTGTTTTGAGAGATCAGGGATGGATAGTTATTAATCCTGCCGAGTTAGATAGAGATGCAGGAAAACCAACATCTACTTCGTATGATTTTGATCCAGACAACAACTATGAAGATCATGAGTTTATGCGTAATGCACTTAAACGAGACATGGTTGCAATATGTGCTGACTGCACAGCAATCTATATGATGAGTGGTTGGGAAAAAAGTAGAGGAGCTAATGCAGAATTAGCATTGGCAAGAGCGTTGGGAATTAAGGTGTTTTATGAAGCACCACTACCAAAATGAATATCTTTGTACTAGATTCAAATGCATTAGTTGCAGCAGAACACATGTGTGATAAGCATATTCCTAAGATGATAGTGGAAACTACACAGATGCTTTGTACTGCACACCGATATCTTGATGGTACTGAATGGACTGATTATAGTAAAAATGGTAGAAGAATCAAAAGATGGAAACATGAAAATGATTATGATCCATTAACACCCATGCTATACAAAGCAGCAATGGTAAATCATCCGTGTAATGTTTGGTTAAGAAAATCAAAAGAAAATTATTTGTGGTTAAGTTTACACGGCATTCAGTTACTAAGTGAATTTAGGAAACGATATGAAAACGTACATGGATCCACAAAAGTTCTTGGGTGGTGTGCATTAAATAGTCCTAAAAATATTCCTAATACAGAACAGACACCATTTGCTCAAGCAATGCCCGATGAATATAAAGACTCTAAATGTGCAGTAAATGCCTATAGAAATTATTATGTGGGCGAAAAAGTAAGATTTGCTAAATGGGAGAAAAAAAATAATGAACCTTATTGGTGGACAATACGAACACATGAAGCTACAATAACACTATGATGACTATGATATTATTAGATAAGGGGCCTTGGACAGTGAGCCCAGATCGCGTCTGTGTTTAGGGATCACACAACCCTGGCGTAAGCGGACATCGCCACCCGCATATCGCCTTCATAGCTCAGTTGGTAGAGCACCGGCCTTTTAAGCCGAGTGTCGCAGGTTCGAGTCCTGCTGAGGGCATTTAATGTAGTGTAATAAAACACAATAAAAAGGTTGACAAACCTACTACAGCGAGTATAATACTCGCATGACAATTGAATAAAACTATGTGTGGGAGACTAATTACCTCCCATACGGGACTCGCATAATAATCCTCTACGAATGGGGATAGTGCAAACTTCAAGTGGTTTAGCGACCTGTCTGTATGATGCAGAAATGCTTGTATGGATGATCCTTAGCGGGATGTGTGGAGTGGTGGAAGCAGATTACTACAGCCATTGTACGTTCGTGCTGCTTTCTTCAGGTATACAATAACCCTGAGTCCCATTAATCTAAACTGACGCTGATTTCCATTATAAATATGGAGTCAGCGTCAGTTTTTTTATTGGAGATACTATGAGCGGTAGACACTCAACTGGAAAGGGTGATAAGTACAGAGCAGTTGACAGAAAGAAGTATTCAGAGAATTACGAAAAGATTTTTGGAAAAAAGAAACCAACTACGGTTAAACAAAAAGAGAAAAAGTAAATGGCTTGGATACGAAAATTTTTTAATTTTATGTACACAAAAGTTCGTCGTATTTTCATAGGAAATCTTGCAAGAAAAAAACCCAAGATACGAATTGCTCCTGAAGTGGCAAAAACACATATAGATACAATTAAAATTAAAAGAGAGCAAGGAAGTTTAAAAGAAGTAAAGACCGAATGGTCAATTAAATATAAAAGATAAGGAACATGAACATGGACTTACTAACATCAGAAATTCTAGGAACAGTATTTTACACAATTGTCGTTTTTGTATTGGGAGCTTTGATAGGCAATACATTATGGCAATGGGTCCGAAAGTTTTTCCCTTGGAACAAAGACTGATAATTTTATTGATTTTACCCCTTGACAAATCAGTTTTATAGTGTATAATTAGCTCATGAACGAAAGGGAAGCAAAGGTGCTGCTTCCATCTAAAACTCTAACCAATGCACCTATGGAGATTCTATATTATGCGTAACCTCAGCAAGAAGCGTCGTGTCATCAACTACCTCACCTCCGGCAAGGGACTCACCTCTGCGGAAGCCTCCTCACGATTTGGTGTAGGTAACATGCGTGCTCTTATGAGCGACATTCGAACTCAGTTCGAAAAGTATGGTAACTGGGAAGTTGTTACCGAGGAAACCTCAACTGGTAAGACTCGGTACTTCATGAACGACATTCACCCAGGCGATCGTACTTATGCTTACAACGAAGATGGTTCTAAGTACATGATGGCTTGAAGTTAAGTCTCCTCAGGAGAAGACCTGCGTGTTGTGTGCAGGTCTTCTCCTATATATTTTCATGAACAAATCTCACGAATTTGATAAGTTCGCTAAAAAGAAAATTAAAAAAGAACGTGAACATAACAACGGATTAAATAAAAATTTACCTCGTAGTAAACCTATGAGTAAATCTTTAAACCACAAAAAAAGGAAGTATAAAAATGGATGTGAAGATAATTAGATTTCTAAATGGTGAAGAAGTTATTGGCAAGATCACTCAACATAAGGATAAGTATACCATCGAAAAGGGTGCTGTTATTGTACCAGTTGGCGAACAACAACTCGGTATGGTTCCTTGGTTGCCTCATGCTGAAGATAACACTGTAACAGTAAACGAGAGTAAGGTAGCTTTTACTTTTATTCCACTTGCAGATCTTGCAAATCAATATAGTACCAACTTTGGTAGTGGTCTTGTTGTTCCAAACAATCAGGTTTCGGATCTTAAGCTCAGTGGTGTTTGATATAAAGGATATGAACAATGGCTAGTAGAGCAGGTGTTGGACTAGGTGGTGCTGGGGGATTGAAGCCAGGAAAGGTCCGTCAGTCAAAAAAGAAAAAGGGTAATCCTCCCGGAAGAACTTCTAGATCTGGTAACGGAAAGAAGATTCGCTAATCTATCTGTGCTCGTAGCTCAGTTGGATAGAGCAGCGGACTTCTAATCCGCAGGTCATAGGTTCGAGTCCTATCGAGCATGTTCGGAGGGCAGTGCTTTTCCCCTGTAGCTCAGTTGGTAGAGCGAGCGGCTGTTAACCGCTAGGTCCTTGGTTCGAGTCCAAGTGGGGGAGCTTCACTCAGAGTGTAGCACAGCTTGGTAGTGCGTTGCGTTTGGGACGCAAAGGTCGCTGGTTCGAATCCAGTCACTCTGATTATGATCAGTCGTATAGAAAAGTTTATTAGTATTGGTAAGGAATATTGTCTGGAGATCGAAGATCAAAAAAACATTGTTCTCTTATTATACACAAAAACAAAATAGTTTCTGTTGGTATCAATGGAATTGGTAAAACACATCCAAAGGCAAAGCAGATTGGTTATAGATATGATGAGGTGCATTCGGAATTGGATGCAGTTCTTAAGTGTAATCACAGAAAGAATCTTACACTGTTAAATTTGAGGTTTAATAGATTTGGTGAAATGAGAATTGCAAGACCTTGTCGTCTTTGTATGCCTTGGTGTAAGATGTATTTCGATTCAATTTACTATACAATGCCAGAGGGTATTGTTAGACTGGAGTACTAATGAATATTACAGAAACCGTAGTAGAAGTAGGAACACATAAAGTAGGAATTATATGTGAGGTAAGAGAGACCACAGAAGGTAAGTCTTATCTTGTTGACTTTCAGGGTGTGCAGACTTGGAAAAATGAAGGTCAGATAATGCTATATCTCACATCACAACACAAGCACGTTGATGGGGATTTTTTAGTTGACTGATTGATACTAGTTTGATATAATATAAGTCTGTTAAGGGATCGTAGCCCAACAGGCAGAGGCAGTGGACTTAAAATCCACACAGTGTGGGTTCGAATCCCACCGATCCTATTTTCTTCACAGGAGATTTCAAATGACACAAACGAACTTTGAATGGGTTTCTGAGAATGATGTTTGCTTTGTTACCGGACACATAATGGACTATAGAGATAATGCACGCTGGACTGGAGAGTTCGATGCTTGGATTTCTGAAAAGGGTCAGCAGTTGATCGAAAATGCATATAGAACTGGTGAACTAGAAATTAATCGTGAGTGGGAAATCATCTACGCTGAGTGGTATGCCGAAGATGAATCTAGAGGTGCTGTCATGGATGAATTATTTAGAAATGTAAATGAATGTGATGGAGATAATCATGTCTGAGTCTGGAAGTGGTATTATTGGAAAAAATGGTGAGGAGTGGGTATCTAGAACAACATGGGATGGTAAAGAATTGATATTTACACGACAACATTCATGTTATGATATCGACTCTAATGCTCTTCGTGATATGGCAGAACTTAGAATTATGCAGTGTGAATATGAAAAGAAGCATTGGGAAGATCTATTGGAAAAGAGAGAAGAGTTTATAAAGAATAAAAGTAAAGAGTGATATCATATAAATAGATGTATGAACACCTTTACTAAATTTATCAATGAAAACACCAAACTTACTCTAGAATATCACGATGAGTTGAATTCTAAGTTCTGGAATGGTAAAACACTCAAGCCCGAAGTTCGTAAGCATCTTTTGATGATTGCGAATAAATGGGCTGTTTTTTCAAAGATACCCAAACAAGGCATAAAAGAAATTATCCTCACCGGAGGTAATGCTAACTTTAATTACACTAAATTTTCAGATTTAGATGTTCATTTAATTGTAGATTTTAATACAGTTTCTGAGTGCGATAAAGATTTTGTCGGTGAATTTTTAGTTGATAAGAAGACTGTATGGGAATTGACACATGATATTAAAATATACGGAATACCTGTTGAGGTTTTTGCACACGAAGACAGACCTCATAAAAAATCTCAGGGTGTATATTCACTAACTAAAGATGGATGGCTCCAGGAACCTAAGAAAGAGAAAATCAAATATAATGAAGACGATCTTCTTAAGTCCAAAGTTGAGCACCATGTTCACATGATAAACTACGCTCTAAAGCATCACAGTGATGATGTAAATACACTAAAGAAAATGAAAGATAGAATTAGAAATATGAGAGACTCTGCCATTCAAAAGGCTGGAGAATTCTCTGTTGAGAATTTAGTTTTTAAAGAACTTAGAAATAGAGGCATTTTAGATAAAATGTCTAAGCATATCAGAGAACTTCAAGACAGAAAATTGTCATTGAAAAACTCAAAGACTAGTAGAACACGGTAGAAGTTAAATCTTGAATGCTATATGAGCTAGAGCTAGGATTTAGAGTAAATGCGGGTGTGTCTTGTAGTTCTGGAGCAGCATCCGATACTATTATAATTCCACCTGAATTTGGTTTTGTTTCTGAGTAGTAATAATACGTACCTTTATGTTCGGGATAAAAAACCAAAGCATCTCCACATAGTTTTATATCTGGATGTAATGTTCCACCATTCCATTTACCATCTTCGGTAGTGCTTATTCTAAAAATTAGATCATTGTCGAATAGTTCATTTGAATTTAAGTTGAAAATATATGTGTTTCCCACTTGAACTCTAAGTGTTGGTTGCTGCACACCGGCAATTTTAAAGGTATTACTTACAGAGGCTTTAGGCTCAAGAACAACAGTAGTTCCAGATATAGTTAAATCTTCTCCGCGTGTAGTATCAACTGAATCTAGTCTAAAGAAAGACATTCTAGTTGATTGATTGAGTCTGCTTTCTTCTGCAAGATCTGCAGAAATTCCAAAAAATAAAGTTTCTATATCTTCTGAATTTATTTTAATTCCAGAAACCTGGAATGATTTTCCAGTATTAGATCCTGTTTCTACTCGCACTAAATCACGTACTCTAACACCAATTGTCTCAAAACTAGGGGATACATTTCTTCCGAATAAATTTGTTATTGCATTACTTTCATTTGTGTTTAATGATGATAGTGCAGAAAAATCAGTAACGACATCTCCAACAAAACCATCACCTCTGTATTTTTTATTATAGTTTTGAGCAGAATCTATGGTATAGACATGAGCAAATATAATTTTAGAGAATGTGGCACCGCAAGTAAAACCGCCAGATAAATTACTTATTTCTCCAGAAGTAGAATCTATATGTTGTCCGTCACTAAGAGTAAATCCATCTCCCAAAGAAATACCATTAATGACTTTATCTATGTACTCATTTTCTAGTTCATCTCGACAGCCATTGAAATTTATTAAAGCTCTAGTATTTCCCTCAAGAAGAGTAATTTCTGGATTGAATCGTATAGGTCTATCAAAATCTATTCGATCTTGAAAATCATTTGAAAACGAAATTCCATGAAATACTGCAGACGCATACTGTTCAAAATTTGTTTCATCGCGTCTTTGACTATTTCTGTGGTTTCTAGATTTTATGAAACTACGACCCAATGTAGTTTACCCTTCTATGATCTCCACTTGTACCGAGAATATACACTAAGTTTAGATTATCAACTTCAAGGAATAAGCTTTCTCCGGATTCTAGTGGATATGCATTTGCAGTAACACCAGCAGTAAATCCGTTGTTTCCAACATATACCAGATTTAGGTTTGATGGATTTGATTTGATTGTAACTCCACTTTGTAGTGGTGTCGATCCTGCCAGTGGTGTTGCAGTAGAACCAAATCCCGCAACTGTTAATCCAGAAACAAAGCTACTTGGTTTGGAATAACCCTCCACAGTTACCTTCAGGTTGTCTGCAGTGACTCCTACTGCACCGCCTGGATAGTTTACGACTTCTATCGCTTCACCAACTCTACCAGCAACTCTAATAGGTTCTCCACCGCAACATCCTTGAACTCTAAGTGCGGTTGCAACTTCAGATGGAGTTCCTGCTCCAGTAAATCCTGCGTTAGTGATACCTACAACAGCAGCTATAGTCGCTTCAAATGTTATGCCAGAGTTTACTAGGTTTACGTTTATTGCATCTCCAGATGCACCTATTGTTGTACCATTTGNGCCATGAAGTTGAGTTTGAATATATCTACCACCATCATNCCCGAATACTGAAACTGAGTCAGTTCCTGCGTTTAGATTTAGAGATCCGCCAGAAATTCCTACTTCGCCTTTAATTGTTATGGAATCCGTTGCAGATGATAGAGTATATCCTCTATTGGTTACTTGTGATATAGTAATACCACCAGATTCCAGACCGTCAGTAGCCAATCTGACAGTGCCTGTTATACCAAGAGTATCACCTGATGTGGATCCTGCGACTGCAATGTATTCAGTTTCTACTGTAGCACCAACTCCGAATGTTCTATTTACAATGGGGAAGCTACCACTGGCACCAAGATTGCCAGTCATATTAAGAGAACCACCAGTAACAGCCATCACCTGAACGGGTAGTGGGTATGTTTCGTTTGCTTTATATGAAGTAGTGCTGTCACCCCAAACAAGTTTGTTTAAAGGAAGGTGGCATGTGACACCCTCTGGAGTGGTTCCGAAATCTGTACAAAAATCTGCAGTCCCACCTGATATATTGGCTGTAATCTTTGGCATTAGTATCTCCTTAGCTTATAATATATATATTCAAGTTGACAATACACAAAAAATCTGTACAATAAAGGAGATAAACATGGCAACTAAATTCTGGGTTCTATCAAACGAAGATACAAAGGCAACATACTTCAGAGCAGATTGGGCATCAAAAAATAACGGTGAGTGGAAAAATCATGGTACATTAGGTTGGAATTGGATTCCCACTGAAGAAACACCAATTGAAGAAAAACCAAAGCCCAAACCAGTACAAACAAAACAGAAAGTGAAAGATGATAACTGATGAGATAAAAAATAAATTTTGTGTGGAGGTCGTAGAAATGGCTACTAAAGAATCCATGACTTATATGGATTCTATAATCTATGTTTCTGAACAACGTGGATTTGGTCCAGAGATGGGAGCAAAATTTCTATCGAAGCCTCTTATAGAAAAGCTTAGAATTGAGGGAGAAGATTTGAATATGCTCCCAAGAAAAAGCAAATTACCCTTTTGACATTTGATTTTTTTGTGATATAATAGCACAGAACCGGGGAGTTCCCGGAAACACTAGGCCGAGGTAGTCCCTCGGGGAAAGGAAAAACCTATGAGTTTTTCAGATTTTAAGAAGAGATCCGCTACCAGTATTGAGGATCTACAGAAGAAGTTGGATGAAACCGAAAACAAGAAGTCCTACAAGGATGATCGTTTTTGGCGACCTCAGCTAGATAAGTCGAGTAATGGTTATGCGGTTATTCGGTTTCTACCTGCACCTGGCAAGGAAGATCTTCCTTGGGCTAAGTTGTACTCCCATGCGTTTCAGGGTAAGGGTGGATGGTTTATTGAGAATTCTCGCACTACTTTGGGTGAGAATGATCCAGTTTCAGAAGCAAATAATGAACTCTGGAACAGTGGTATTGAGAGTGATAAGGATATTGCTCGACAGAGGAAGAGGAAGTTGCAGTATATCTCAAACATTCTTGTTGTGAGTGATCCTACAAATCCCGAAAACGAAGGTAAAGTTTTCCTCTACAAGTTTGGTAAGAAGATCTTCGATAAGATTCAGGAAGCAATGTCTCCTGAGTTTGACGACGAAGAAGCAATCAATCCTTTTGATTTTTGGAAGGGTGCGAACTTTAAGCTAAAGGTTCGTAAGGTTGCAGGCTATGTCAACTATGACAAGTCTGAGTTTGGATCAGCATCAGAGCTGTTTGATGCTGATGACGAAAAGCTTGAAGAGCTTTGGGGTAGGGAATATTCCCTAACTGCATTTACAGAGCCTGATAATTTTAAGAGTTATGATGATCTTAAGGCTAAGTTTGTTCAAGTTGTCGGGGATGATATCCGTTCTACGGAGACTCAAACTGAAAACGTCGAAACCAAAGAACCTACTAGAGAAGAGTCTGTTGATGAGGAAGAGACAAACGCTCTTGATTATTTTGAGCGTCTGGCTAAAGAGTAGTTTACATGTAAATTCTACGCCAATCAGGTATAGATGATACTTCATTCATCCGGGTCTCCATTCCAAAACGGGGCCCGGATGATTTACTTTGTGATGGTAATTGAGAATTTGCACCTAGCTTGCTATCAAACCCTCTACTCTTTGGTGGATTGTTTGCTGGTGCCATAGCTTTATTTGACGCGTTAGTTTGAGAATAGCTCTGTGCTGATGCTTTTGGTTGAGCTTGAATACTAGGAGTTATCATTGATTGATTCATTGATTTCAATTCAACTGCTTCATTTTGTTTTATTTCGGGTTCAACAGACTCTATTATATTCATTTGTTGTTCTGTGTTCTCTACCGAAATAAAATTACTTTCACCAGGAGTGTCGAATTCTAGCATCATATTGTTCTGATTGGTTTGATACATGGAATTTCCTAGAAACTAGTGCTATTTTGTATTTCTTGATTTTCTTTTTCTATTTTATTATTAAGCAATGTTATGTATATGTCTCTTTCCCATATAATCATATTTTCCAAATCAGACATGTTCATGTTATATGTGTTTATGAGAGTGAATAATACTTCACTTATTTTTATAAGGTCAATATGACCAAATAAAATTTCAAAAAATTTACAAAATCATTAACCTCGATTTCTCTATCGACCGAATCTGATGTTTTGTATTTTAACATAAAACTAATATTACTGTCGCAAATAAACTCTTTTACTTTTTTATATGTCGATCTTTCCAGTAATTCTATGTAACTACTTTTTTCTTTATAATCTAATTCTTGAGTTTCTATTATTCCTGATGGAGTTTCAATTTCTACTAAACATTGAGCAACTAGATGAAATATCTCAGAATCGGATTCTGGAAATTTTTCAAATATTAGTAGATCTTTCATTCTAGGAGATCTAAATTTTAATTTCATTTCTGATTTAAGATTTATAGTCAGATCTTTTTTTGTGGTTTTCATTGAAAGATCATTTAAATCAAAATTAATCTGAACAGATTCTTTGGTATATGGACATGTTATCTTTAAAGTTGAAGTTTCACTTATAGACTTTTGTCTTATAGAATTTAGTGCAAATTGAAAATCTGATATTGGTAGTAATGACGATTTTATTTTATCGTCAAAGCAAGAATTTACCAAAGAGCATATATTTTTAATTTTATCTTCGAATGTAGAAGAGATATTTGTTATTATAGAAAAATACTTTTCTTCTTTAACTAATAAAGGTCTAAACGATACCTTTTGCTTCGAGACTGGAAGTGTTGTGGTATATTCTGGGATATTTTTCTTTATCAAATCAATTATCATTATGCAATCCTTATATCTCTCCTAAATATCTTGTCGTAGTTCTTGCGAAGTTGAATAATACTGTGAAACTAGCTAGTTGGTTGCTAGACTGAGAATTAAAATTAATCGGTATGACTGCTACTGGATATACTTCGCTATATCCAATATAATTCACCATACTATCATCGACTTCAGATTTTAATCTAATCCACATTGAATTATCTCTTATTGCAGTGTTATACATGTTGTTCGCTGTATATACTGATGGTTGGTTCAATCCAGATGATGCGTTATAAGTTTCACCGCCATAAGTTTTAATTAATGAAACCAAAGTAGAATATACAGCCAATTTTTCGTTTGCGTAAAAAGATATTTGAAGTAAGTTACTATTTTGTCTTTTTACTGGAATTTGCAATGGGATATTTTGAAATTCGAACCTCTCTGCGTGTATTTCTGTAGTTGGGGAACTAACAGAAATTGCTGGATAATCTACAATGCTGACATAGCCCCCTACAAGAGGGTTCCATAGTGTCATGTCCACAGAAAACCTATTATCCCTTAATGCCTTCGAGTCGTTTCCTGCTAATAGTGCTTTTATGTCTGATAAGTTTGAAGTCATTTGAATAGATTATCCTCTGTTAAAATTTTAAATATCCATCCATTTTCTTTGCATAATTTCTCTGCAGCCTTCCACTTACTAGTATTTATGGCATATGTATATGTCTCTTTTAGATATGTTTTTTTATTTTTCTTTTGAGTAGGGGGTTTTGTTTGTTTTTTGGGTTTAACTTCTATCAAGTAAGTTTTAATTTCCCCGGATTTACTTTTAATTTCTGTTATAAAGTCTGGATAATAATTATGCCATTTATTATCTACAGGAGAAAAATACGGAATCTTTAACTCTTCAGAACCCCATTTTATTACATTTTCATTTAAATCTAAATACTTACACATCTTACGTTCCCACGTAGATCTGCATATTACATTTTCGCAATTACCAACATATTTTTTTGCATTTTTTGGTAGGTATCTTGATTTATATGCCATACCTATATATAGCTGGGGGACAAATATGGCACAAACAACAATTGCACTTTCACCGACGACTAGGGCAGATACATTTTCTGATTATATTAGTCTACAGGCATATAAAGCAAATACTCTAAGAGAACGAGCTAAAGTAGCTAGTGGTAGGGGTAGTAACTTAGTTGCTACTTGGTTTATTCCTATGCCACAAACTATAGGCAGAGTTGTAGCTCATAATTATCAAGTAGTCGAGCAGTCTGTTGCTTATTCTATGGCCAAAGGAAAAGAACAAGGAAGACAGGAGCAAGTAGATGCGGCTAGAGTATCTATGGGTGCTGCTGGAATTGGAAGTTCAGTTGGAGGTGCTCTTGGTATGCCTGGAGCAGCTTCCAGTGCCTTGGGTGGTATTGGATACTTGAGTGGTGTTGCTGCTTCAATTGCGGGTGCAGTCTCAATGATTCCTCAATTGCAGGATTTTATGCAAGGATTGAAAGCGGAATTCACCGACGAACCTGTAGTTGGCATGTCAACGCAAGAGTTAAAATATGGTGGTACTATAGAAAGATCTTATATATTAGACTATGAATTTATCGCAAAGGATCCAGCAGATGTTTATGGTCCCACAGGTATTCTTCAGGTATTAGCAGATTTAGAGTCTTGGTCCTTTCCTAGATCGTTTGATGATGAAGTTTCCATGAGAGACTTAATGCACACTCCTCCAATATTCAGAATGCAACATGTAAAAATATTACCCGATGGTGGTGTTTCTTCTATTCGCGATTCCCCTCCACTAGCGTCATTAGGACAACCAAAGCTACTAGTTTTAAGAAAAGTTTCATCTGAACATCAAATGAAAAGTGTTTTGGTTGATGGTGAATATACCTATCCAATAATAACAAAGCTTAGATTGGAATTCTCGGATATGGAACCTATGGCTCAGGTAGAAGGGGAATATGTTACATATGGGAATATTAGTGTTCCTAGACTTGCATGTAGATCTGAAATATATGCAGAAGCAGATCCAGGAAGAATAAGCACAAGGTAAGGAAAATTCATGGCTTTTATTAAAAAATTCCCAACTACTACTTTTACATTACCCTCAGGTGATCAAATCGTATCTATTGATATAATGAAAACTTTTGTTTTATCTAAAGAAACAAAAGAGGATACTTCTTCATTAAAAAAAGTAGCTGGCATCTATACCAATAAAATTGAAAATTTAAGTTATGAGCTATATGGAAATAAACCATCTTTATATTGGACATTGATTTACTTGAATAATGTAGATTCATTTGAAAAATGTCCTGTACCACAAAGTAAATTTGAGTCTAATTTGAGCACTAAATATCCAGGCAAAGTGTATTATATAAAACATGCAATTGATACATCCGAAATTCAAAGTGGAGACATGGTAGTTTTATATACTGTGAGTGATGGTGTTCAGGTATGGAAAACTGCAGGTATAGTAAAGGAGTATGACTCCAAATTCAGAAGAGTTGTAATACACAAAGAGTATGAGAATTCTGGTGCAACTGCAGATTTTGCCGGCTCTTCTACTTTTTATAATACAAGTCTTGAAGTCAGAAGACAAAATGCAGATACATGGGAAGTTGTTCCTGGCTATGAGTATGAAACCGGAGGAGTAACTGTAGGTAGAGTAGAAAATGAAACTGATAAAATATTGGAACTATATCAGAATGGATTGAATGGAAGAGACGTATCTCCATATCAAATAATAGAGGGTTCTGAATTTTCATCTGACTATGATTTCACTGCAACCGGACCGACTTCAGGTACAGTTCTTTACAAAATATCCAGTGAAGAAACCCTAGCTCCTCCTGTATCTAATTTGTACTTCCATACTTTATCAAAAGAAGAAATAAGAAAAAATACAAACGCAAACTGCATGTACTATTTTCCAATGCAAACAGCATTTACTTTAAATACGTTTATAGTAAACTTTCTTTCTGGTAGTTTTAGACGAGGACAGGAGATAACTGTAACATAATATGTCAAATTATATACCACACTTATCTGAAATTAATTTAAAATCAGTTTTATTAAAAGATGAAACTGGAGACGTGTTAATTAACCTAGCAGAAGAAACTGTTGCTGGTAAGTTAAGCATGGGAATTATTGATATAGTAGAATCAATAGCAACAACATCTATAAGAGGTGAACTCATAGTAGATTCTACTAGAGGTGAATTTGAAGCACTTCAATTAATAGGAAACGAAATAATTCAATTTGTATTTTCATCTCCCCCAGCAGAAGATTCTGAAGATGGTGAAGATATTTCAATATTATCTCCAGATTTTAAGTTATATGATTACAATGATAGTAGTGATTTTACAGACACCAGTAAAACACCCGAAGGATTTAAATCTAGATCATTAACTTTAAAATTTACAAGTAAACAAGAAGGTGAAGTATTTGATACTGAAACTCCTCTACCATATGGTTTTGTTGGTAAAATAGCAGTAGATCCTGTCATAGCCACGGCTACAGAAGACGAGTTCGAAGGTCCTCCTGCACCAGGCGAAGAAGATGAAGAAGAAGTGGAAGTTTTTCCTGGACTCATAAACCAATTGGCAGCTAAGTATTTCGAAGGAGAACCTTTCGAGATAGAACCAACTGATAACAGTGTTTTTGTATCTCCAAAGAGATTCACTTATCCACATAAAAAACCAACCAAAAGTGCAAATCTTTTGCAGTTGATGAAGTATTGTACAAACTATGCATGGAAAGGCTCAGACGAAGGAGTTGCTGGTCCTCCAGCACCAACTGATGATGTAGAGACTTACAACAAGTATGGATGGTCTAATTACTTTTTATGGCAAGATTTATATGGATGGCATTTTAAATCAGCAGAAGCTATGTCTTCTGACAGTTTATCTAAGGGAATAAAGAAATTTACTTTAAGTAGTAATATATTAGATAAAACTAGAATATTGAAAATGGATCCCATTTCTGATTTTTCTATAAAAAAGGCATTTTCTACTGGAATGCTTTATTCGTATTTAACGAGAACAGAACTGAATTTTTCTGATGTATATTCTAGATTTTTAGATGACGATGAAAAGTATGTAAGGACGAATTATACTTTCAATTATGCAAAGGATCATGTTCCTTTGGTTGAACCATTTAAATTTTTACCAAATACTTTAGAAAATAAAGCAATAGATGTATGGATTTCAGATAAAGCCAATGATGAATTAGAAGTAAAAGATTATCTGTTTGGTTGGTATGACAATAGACAGTTTAATAACAAAGAAGAAATATACAGATTGATTGGATCTGGTAGAGATAAAAATGCAAAGGGTCCTCTTGGGAATACAGGCGAAGAGTCGGTAACAAATAATACACTAAACAATCGTGCTGACTTGGTTGATTATATTTCATACCAAGACAATCTATGGCAAGAACAATTTGATTGTGTCAAAGTTGGAGATCCAGCGGATTTAGATGAAGATTGTAGAAATCTAACAAAATTAGTAAAGATAAAGGCAGATACTTTTAATGCAAAGAAAGCATATAAGTCTGCAATGAGTTATAAAGAAAGATGGAATCTCTACAGATATTCTGTTTGTTGTGAAGTGCCCGAAACAAACAATAACAATGAACGACTCGCAATACTTAAAGGACACAAAAAGATGGCAGGTGCATCTAATGTATTTGAGTATGAATGGGCAGAAGTTTGTATAATTCCCAAGGCTGCAATAGGGTTCCTTGTTGGTCACAAAATAGAAGATTATGGTGGTATAAATCCTTGGGATAACAATTTAGTCGGTACTGCTGGATTGAACGCATTAGACTTTATTGACAAGTGTGACACCGGTATTCTTAAAGTATACCCATACGTTGCAGATGCTTCCGAAGCCTCGGGACCAAGGATGGGTTATGTGTCGGGAATTGTTCACTTTCAGTCAATGACTCCTGGTTCCACAGCAGAAGGAGTCACCGGTTCGATATCATGGGACAATGTAAAAGATCTGTTTGATGACATTGGCGGTGTTTCTGCAGACGGATTGACTTTGACATTCCATAATAGTCAATACTCTCCGTTTTTAGTTGTGGAAAAAGTAAAGGGTGAGTCGGGTGCTCTTCCGGGAAACAAAGCATATAATTTAAATGAAATTATGAATAGACCTATATTAGATGAAGATGAGTATGAAGTTGTTGCTGGTTTATGTGCAGGACCATCCGGTGGTGCAAGACCTACAATATTCTATCAAGATGCCCCCGATTTTTCCGGTGATGGTGCAAATGAAGATCCATTTGAAGGTGCAGGAAGAAATATGCGTAATGTACAATACATGGTAGGTCCAGGAATAAATGCATCAGATAGCGATGCAAAAATTGGTGGTGCTGACGCAAATGACGTTGATGTGTGGACGGAATATCCCGGTGATTTCGACACTATGCCTATAGGTTCGTATAAAACTGTTCGTCGCAATAGCGATGGATCGTACTTAGGATCACTGGAATGTGAAGCAATTCCATTGGGACATGTTGTTAAAATGGAGTTTGCTTCTTTTGACGAAATCTATAAACTGGGAATAGAGGGAAGGCACGATGATCCAGAAGCACCCTCAGGATATAACAAGGGACCTAGAGGTATTTATTACTTCTCTGCAGAAAATGCACATGATGGTAAATGTTCAGGAGAAGGATGTATTATCTAATAGGAAACAGCAATGGCAAATAAGTTAATTAACATATTACGAGAATATATTCCAAAAAAGAAACATATGGAAATTGAAGTTTCACATGCTATCAATAAAAAATACACATGTGCAAATCCAGATGGACCAGTTTCTAACTTTGGATGTCCTGAAGAGGATCCGCTCTGTAATTGTCCCTGTAAAGATTTAATACCAACCACAGTCCGAGCTGTAACTATGCAATGGGCTCTAGATCATATATGGGAATTTAGCAGCAATACAGTAATGACTATTAACATGGAATCTGCTACAAACGAAGAAACTACTTGGGTTACTATAAAAGGTGTATATGAAGATAAGAGTCTAACAGAATCAAATGAAGATGACCAGACTACAACCGGAGGAAATAATCCAACATATGAATTATTTCCAGATGATGCTGCATGTTTCCATACAAGTCAAGAAGATGCCGTAGATGAAATAGAAACTGCATACGAAGAAACCGGTGGATATACTATGGACGAACCTGCAGATCTGTATTTGAATACACTACTCAAAAAGAGTTCTGAGTGTGATGCCATTTCTAGTGAATTCGATTCAACTTGGTTGGGTTGTGATTGGAATGATCCAAATTCACCCATGAGCTGTGACTGTCCGTGTGTTGGCGAAAATTATACCAAGTACTTGCGGTATAACACAAGTGTTTCTACTTTCTGGGACACACCCGGATATGTTCCATTAATTGCATCTGCACAAAAAGAAGCTTTGGGATCACAAAAAATAGGAGTAACAATCCACGGAGATCTAACCATAAGACCTGGAGATATAATTCAATTAGATTTGATGGACACTCCACATGGATTTGAAGAAATTGAAAAGATTGCAAGAAAATATGGCATAGTAACTGAATTAGATAAAAACGCGAAGTTTCATGGTAAATGGATGGTTTCTACGATAAGACATAAAATGTATGGTGTTGCTTACCATAAAATGGACTTAATATTAATTAGAGATGGATTACCCAGCAACTTATCAGAAAAAGCAATTACAGAGGAATCTGGTGATTCTACAGAATCCAATTTCGTTCCAATAGCACCTTCTGGTTCTAATAGAATCCCCGCTAGTCCATCATACATAGTCGATACACAAACGGCTTCGATTGAAGAAATATTACCAGAGCCTGATCCAGCAGAATATATAGAACCAGAAGAAACACCATCTACTCCAGAAGAAACACCATCTGCTCCAGAAGACGATCCACCATCATCTCCATCCACACCATCATATGGATCCGGTTATTAAAAGGAATATATATTTCTATGGCAAAGTATAAAGATATAGATTTTAAATTCAGTAAAAATTCATTTACTGACGACTTGAATCTTGTTCAAGATTCGAACGCTATAAAACAATCTATAAAAAATATTGTATTAACTCTAAAGGGAGAGAAGTCATTTTCTTATGAATTTGGATCTGCTGTACAAAGAATACTATTTGAACCATCATCTGCAAATACACTACCAGTTGCTAATGATATTCAAAGTACATTATCCACAAATGAGCCCAGAATACAAGTCAAAGAAGTAAGATTTTCAGCTCTAGATGAAACCATGAAATTAAATATTACATATGAGCATGTATTATCTAGTGGTCAAACAGTAACAGAAACAACAACAGTAAATACTCAAGGCGGAAGTTCATCCGGTTATTGAAGAGGTCAATTATGTCAACACCACCAATTAATTTAACTCAACTAGAATATCAAGAAATATTCGATAATATAAAAACTTATATAAAATCAAAATCAGAATTCAGTGATTTTGATTTTGATGGATCTGCATTATCAACTTTAATTGATGTGTTGGCATATAACACTCACTATCATGTATTGTTTCAAAATATTTTAGTTAACGAAATGTTCTTGGATTCTGCACAAAAAATAGAGTCTTTAATATCACATGCAAAATTGCACGGATATACAGTTCAAAATAGAATTTCTTCTGTTGCATCACTAAAATTAACTTCTATCTCTGCTAATGCTAGTGCAGCAGCATATTCAAGACTGACTGCAACTAAGTCAGATAATACTGTTGTTAATTTTTATAATATTGATAACATTATTGCAGGAAATAGTGGTACTCCAGAAGAAGCTACATTTACAGTTTATGAGGCAAATAGAGCTGTTATAGATCAAAGATTCGATCTCAATGAAGATTTGCAGTTAATTAGTATTCCAGATGTAAATATGGATATAAGAACACTGAAAGTTTTTGTAGATGGTACTGAATATATCAGGGGTAATTCTACAGATTCTAATATTTACGAAAATCAGAATGTTTACTTTTTGGAGAATACCGTAACTGGTTTTGATGTAATATTTGCATCACGAGAAACAGGAACACCACTTACTACTGATAATGTAATAACAGCATCATATCTAGTTTCTACAGGCTCTAATGGAAATGGAGCTTCTAGCTTTACATTCTTCGGAACTCCTTCTGTAGTAAATGCTGGTGATTCTACAATTTCTGGTGGAATTTTAACTAGCACGTCTGGTTCTTCTAGCGGAGGATCTAGTACTAATTTAAATACAAATTTAAAATTTTTAATTCCAAAAACATTTGCAAGTCAAAATAGATTTGTTACAAAATCAGATATAGTTTCTGGTGTATATGATGCAGGATTTTCTACTAGTTCTAGTAATATTACTGTTCAGCAAGATCCTACTACACCAGGAAAGGTTTGGATAGAAATTAGCGATTTAATAGGAACACAAGAAGATTTAATTAATTTTTGCAACACAAAATCAGTATTGGGTGTAGTATTCGAGTATGGAACTCCCACTGGAACCTAATTAAGAAAAATATATGTTACATTTATTAACAACAACATTTAAAGATCAAACTAGCGAAGATCCTAGAACTTCTGATATTATAAACATATTGCGTTCTACGGATATATTTCCAGACTTAGATACGGAATGTCAGGGATGTCCGTTTGATGTAACTAATTTTCTTCCAACGTGGCTAGTAAATGACCACTATTCTGGTGAAACTCTTTTTGTAAAATTTATTCAGTATTATTTCGATTGGTTATACTGCACCAACCAATCAACAATTTATATGGATTCATTGTTTGATCTATTCGATGTAGAAAATATCAACGAAAAAACAAAAGAATCTATTATTAAAAGTAACATTCCTGGAATGTACGAAATAATAAAAGAGCACGAATCTGAGGCATATAAAGTTAATGGAACCGATCCCAATTATCCCGACGCTCGGTGGTTTTATCCAGTTTATATTTCTCCACCAGACGAACCATATCATGTTCATAATATATCAGGGTTATTTAATGACACCAACGCTGTAACATTTTATATGCCAAATAGTGCTAGGGATTCCGGCGGTGGACATTATCCTTCAGACGAGGAGCCTATAGAAGGTACTTTGTTTGAGGATTCTACAAGTCCATATGCAATAAGCTTAGATAAGCTAAAAATCTTACTAAAAAATATCAAGCATAATTTATATCAGAAAAAGACAACCAAAGAAGCAATTTCATTTTTCTTTAAAACTATAATAGATTCTAATGTTGAAGTTGTGGTGACAGAAGCTCCAGGAACCATAGACATAAGATTAATATCCCCTGACATAAGAACTGATGATAAGTTTACTGATCTTTGCAGAAAATTATATGAAGAGATATTACATCCAATCGGAATGAGTTATACTTTGATTCCCGATAGCTCATTCTTAAGAATGTCTTCAGAACAAAAAGATAATGATTTAGAATTTAGAAGATCCAAGGGTTCAAAGAGTAATGGATTTACTTTCAGTGCATTCGAAATGCCAAGGTTAGGAAATTACTACGTTTATATCCAAGACGACATATCTACATTATCACCGGTGACTGGTTGTATAGACTTAACTCCAATTCCAAGAGGTATTACTGAAAATGATGCTCATATGCCAACATACACACATCCAAATTGGAATCAAGGTTATAGTGGCGGTACTAGTTTCGGTAATATAAATATATCAGAGTTTATGATTTTACCATTCGAAAATAATCCAAATTTTGGTATTACAGCTTGCGCCAATCTATGATGAGGACTAACAATGCCTAATGTAAATTTAAATTCAATAAATTCTTCCATATCATATGCAGAAGAAATAGTAGATAAAATAGTAAGCGAAGATATAATTTACTCATTCTTTATGGGAAATGTAGTTTCTTCATCTTCGTCTCCCGCTTCAGAGCAGAGAAGAAGGGATATAGATAAAGACGCTACATTTTATAAAAAATTACCAACTACAGCAGCACAAGTTGTGGTAGAGAAAAATGATTTTTCTCAAAAGGCATTTAATACCTGGAATTCAAGCACGGATTCTTTGGAAAATTTTTATTGTATCAATAATGGTAACGTATACTTAGTTATAGGTAATAATGAAAATAATACAATACAGTCTGATGGAAACACCTCTGTTGCAATTAATGGAGGTCCTACTCATACATTTGGAATAGAGAAAAAAGCTGGATACGAGTACCTCTTTTTATTTTCAACTGAGTCACAAGATAGTGTTACTATGAGCAGTAATTTATGGATTCCTGTGCCTAAAACTAGTCAGAGTTTGAGCTTTTATTCTGGTGGGTTACTAGAAAAGAAAATTGATATTGATTTGCTTTCATCGATCGATTTTACTTATGATAATCCTACCATACCGATATTGTCTGACACTGGAAGTGGTGCTAGTATAACTCTAGTGACAGTTCCTACGACAAAAGCAGGAACCACTACATCTAAAAGAAAATTTAAAATAGTAGGAATACAAGCAGTTGCTGGCTCTGGATATCAGGATTTTAACTTAGAAGAAAGTTTATCAGCTTCATTATCGAACGAGACTGCTGCTATCAGATCTACTATAGAAACTGCAATAACGTTAGGATTTGTTTCTACATCTCCAACACCTAGACGAATATTGCAGGCAAATCACACTCTGATAACTGCAAGTATATCTTCAACTGAAATTGCATCTATTACAGATCAAACAAAATTTTTCAGTCATGGTTTAGTGCAAGGACTTGAAACTTCTTCTGGTGATCCTTTATTCTCGAAGCAAGACACTGTTACTTTAAAATCGAATAATGTAAAAATAACAACTGCAAAAACACCACTGCTTTCTGCTACTGCGGCTNATCAGATTGGATCTTCTGGATCTGCTCTAACTTTAGTTAGTGGTGCCACAACAAATCAAAAAGTGACACTTGCTTCAAGTAAAGTATCGGGTAGTAATTTGGCATCCGAAGCTCAAGTTCCCAAAAATCCATTTAATGTTGGAAATGGAATTAAATCAGGCAAAAATGGAGCAACCTTTATAATTACTGCACTTACAGAACCTGAAGCAAAAGAGGGAACTGGAACTGTTATAAATATACAAGATACAAATTTTGAAATCTCTGGCAGCGGATCTGTTGGTGATCAATTTCCAAAGACCTTTGTTACACAATACCTAAATAGATATAACTAGGGGAATTAAATGGGCGTTGAAGACAATTATTACCAGATACCAGGACTCACTGCAAGTTCAACTTTTTATGAGTGGGTATCAAAAGAAAATACCGATATTATTCCGAAGTTGAATTCGGTTACTATGTACGGAGCAAGTGCTGGTGATGGTAATATCGGAATTATTATTGGTTCTACTGGTAACTCGTATGATGCTGGTGATCTTATTGTCAGTCTAAACCCCACTATTAGCGGCATCACAATATCTGGTGATTTGCGTGTAAGTGGAAACCTCTTTCACGCAGGAAACTCTGCAGACAATCCGTTTGTCAGCACCATAAGTAGAGTCATGGCTGGAACTAGTGGAGCGACTCAACACTTTGCAGTGGGTGATGTTGTTCGTGGTGTTAGTGTTGGATTTCCAAATTCCTTATCTGGACTCACATGGGCAATTGCCGATACAGAGGAAAACTCAAAAACAACTTTAGGTTTAATTAAAGAGGTTGGGGTTAACTACATTGATGTTGTTACTGAAGGATATATTTCCGGACTGAGTGGACTTACAAACGGATCTCTTTATTATGTTAGCGCCACCGGACCCGGTACATTTGTTTCTAATAAAACAGTAACTGTCGGACAGGTAGTCAAACCAATTATCGTTGGTATGGACACGACATCAGCAATTATAGTAAATCAATTAGGAACTGTTGTATCTGACGTTGGTATAACTGGTCCTGCTGGTGCAACTGCACAACCAACAGATCCGGTATTTGTCTCAAAGAACCAAATAATAAATGGCAACTATGACGTGTGGCAAAGAGGAACTGCATTTGCAGGTGTAACCGGAACTAATAGATATCTTGCAGATAGATGGGCACACTTCACCGACGCCGCTACCATAGCTGCTGGAGGTGCTCCAAGGTACACTGTATCTAGATTCAATTTTGATGCAGGACAAACTGAGGTAGCTGGTGATCCAGTCTACTACTTAGGTCTTACATTTGAACATGGTGGTTCAGGAACCACCGGATTTCACTCTGGTGGTGATCCGGGTATTTCTGGTTACTTCATGGGAATTGAAAACAGACTAGAAAATCCAGACAGATTCTTAGGAGAAACTCTTCGAGTAGATGGATATATTAAGTCTAGCACTGGTTGCACATTAAGCTTCTATCTCAAAAGATCACATGACGGTACTACATATGATATTGAAGAATTTGGAACACACGCACTATCATCGTCTTGGCAATCATTTGGTTCCGATCACGTAGTAGCTGCACTAGGTAAAACTGCATCCTTAGATTCTACTGAAGGTTATGTTGCAGTAGGTGTTAAACTTACAAATCTCCCAACGGGAGATGGCATCAATATGGCAAATTTCAGGGTATTTTCTGCACAAGGAGCTACCCTAGTGGGAACCCCTTTCAGAGAAAAAACAGACCCAGAAGAAGAGAGATTGAAATGCTCACGATTCTATCAAAGAACATACGGCTTAGATGAAACTGATGGATCTCTAACAACGTATAGTTACTTTATTCCTAGTTTCAATCCACTGAGATTCTCTGTTTCTCCGACACCGGGGCTTAGTGGTGGTCATGCATCTGAATATTACCATCAATTTCCTGTCCCCATGAGAAAAGAACCAGCAAGTGTTGCAATTTATTCACCAACTTCAGGTGTTGCTAATGAGGCATATAATAGAACTGCAAAATTAGACATGAGACTTACTAGTGGTAGTTATGGATTTATGAATCAAATCAGGATTCATACTGCAGGAACACCAACTATAGTAATTAGTCTATTGAAACCAGAGGGAATTATATTTAATATAAATTCTGGTGCGGTTGTTCTAGATGATATATTCGTAAACTACGTCGCAGATTCCGACTTTACTATTTAATATGGAGTTTTAATATGAAATTTGGTAGTACTTTTACTAAAGTTGCTTCGTTTGCAAAGGCACTTGCATCTCGTGGTGTAACTAATAAGAAGACTGATAAGTATACGAAACAACTTCGAGTTTTAAGTTGTTTCGGTGAATTAAATACTCAAGGTGAATTACCGTTATGTGAGCATTTGCGAGAGAGTAAAACAGAAGGAAAATATTATTGTGGTGGTTGTGGGTGTGGTGACAGAAAGGGAACTTGGTTGATATCAGATTCGGATGAATATAGTAAACTTGATTATCCCAATCTGAACTGTCCGCTAAAAATGCCTGGATTTTCTAATTACGAAATTAGTTCTGCAGAAGAGTCTGTAGATCCCATCACAAGACGATATTACATCGAGCAAATGAAAGATGATCAGGTTTCTTTAGTTGAAGTTACCGATAATGAAATGCCAGAAGATGTTAGACTTGCAATAGAGAAATCAATAGAAAAAAATAAAGAGAAAACTGAAAATGATTGAGTCATAAATACCCTTTGGAGGTACACATGACCACCCCTAGTTCAAAAGAATCTTTAATAGATTATTGCTTTAAGCGTCTAGGCGCACCTGTAATAGAAATAAATGTTGATTACACGCAAGCAGAAGATCGTGTAGACGATGCAATGCAATTCTTTTCAGAAAGGCATTTTGATGGTGTGGAACGTGCTTATTTTGCATATCAAATAACAGAAACAGATAAGACTAATCAGTTTATTGATACTGACAGTTTAGGTCCAATAAACGGTCCTACAGGTGATGCACCCACAGGTAAGGATATATTAAGTGTAGTTAAAGTATTTCAGTTTGGTGTATTTGCTAATACAAATATGTTTGATATCAGATATCAATTGGCACTTTCTGATTACTTTGGTATCAATAGAGGACTTGGTGCTTCAGTTTCTGGTGGGTTATCATCATATGATTCTACTAAAAGATACATCAATTTAATAGAAGATATGTTTCAGCCAGAAAAGGCGATTAGATTTAGTAAAGTAACCAACAGGCTTCATTTGGATGCAAAATGGAGTGAAATAAATGTTGGAGAATATTTAATCATAGAATCTTATGTGCGATTAAATCCCGATATATTTGTAGAAATTTATAACGACAGGTTACTTAAAAAATATACTACTGCACTAATAAAAAGACAGTGGGGTTCTAATTTATCCAAATATGATGGTGTTCAAATGCCGGGTGGTGTTGTCCTACGAGGAGGGCAAATAATGGCAGAAGCACAAGCAGAAATAGATAGAATAGAACAAGAAGTATTTACTCAATACGAACTTCCTGTTAATTTCATGACGGGGTAATTAAATGGCAAAGAATCCATACTTTTTAGACAATACGAGTGAACAAAGACTCGTAGAAGATTTAACATCAGAAACTATCCGTGCTATGGGTAGAGATGTCTACTACATTCCCAGAGTTTTGTTTAATAAGGATATTTTATTTGGAGAGGACACTATCTCCAAATTCAAAGGTTCGTTTAAAATAGAAATGTATGTTAATAGTGTAAATGGTTTTGAGGGACAGGGTGATATTATCTCTAAATTTGGTATTGAGATAAAAGATAGAGTTGAATTGGTGGTTTCTAATAAAAGATTTACTGAAATTATAGGTAAAGTCAACAGCGATATTCCAAAACCTAGAGAAGGTGATTTGATTTATTTTCCACTGAGCGACACATTATTTGAGATTAATTTTGTTGAGCACGAAAATCCATTTTATCCATTAGGCAAAAGATACACATATGTTCTTTCGTGTGAAGCATTTACTTATTCACACGAAGATTTCGATACAGATCAAAGCTTCATCGACGATGTTCAGACAGAAAATTCTACTACTGGATTTGAAGTCTATATGAATTCTGGATTTACTAATGATTTCATCGTTGGTGAAACTGTGTTTCAAATTCTCAATAATGACATCGACGGACCTACTGGAGTTAGCTTGAGCAATGCCACCGGTACGGCAAGAGTATATGATTGGGATGGTGCAACACACGATAATCTACTACTCATTGGTGATCAAACTGGTACATGGAGTATTGCAAGTGGTCAATATATCGTTGGAGCAAGTAGTGATGTTAGAGGTCTAATTGCCAGTGCAGGTAGATTAGACATAATCCTACCCACCAGTCCCAAGACAAATACTAATCTATTCGATAATATTGAAATAGAAAAATTAGAAGAATCAGAGAATATATTTGATTTTACTGATACAGATCCATTTTCGGAGGGTAATTATTAATGTTTAATTATTACGATAATGAATCTTTAAGAAAACTGGTAATTGCATTTGGTTCTTTATTCAATGAACTCTATGTGACTAGATCTAATTCCAGTAGAACTGAAATACAAAGATTAAGAGTTCCTTTGGGATATGGTTCTAAAGAAAAATTTATAAGAAAGTTAGACGAACAAAGTGGTATAAGTGATAAAACTAAAACAGAAATCACACTACCCAGAATGTCATTTGAACTTTCTTCTATAGATTATGATGCATCTAGACATCTAAACAAATTAAATAAAAGAGTGAGTAGAACACCAGGAACTGATTCTGTGATTTCTTTTCAAGAAGTGCCATATAATGTAAGCTTTTCTTTGTTTGCCTATACTAGAAGCATGGACGACAACTTGCAAATATTGGAGCAGATTGTTCCTCAATTTACTCCAGAATTTATCGTATCATTGAATTTAAATTCAATAGATAAAAAATTAGATGTTCCTATAGTATTGGGTAACGTTGCGTTGCAGGAACAGTATGAGGGCAATTTTTTGGATAGAAGAATTATTGCCTCTAGTTTTAGTTTTACATGCAAAACAAGACTTTATTCTGAAATAAAACAACAACCAATTGTTTTAGATAGCAGTATAGGACTAAGTAATATTACAGGGGATAGTTCAGATATTAATGAATTGTTTACCACAGTTGGATCGACCGGAGATACAGGATCAACTGGTGGTTATAATGCAGGAGATTGGTATGAGTCTTGACGAACAATATAAGCCAATAGATGATGCATTGGAAACAGAATTTAATGCACATTTGCCAATAATCTCAGATAAAAATGAAATAGTATCTTCTAATAATGAAGAAAAAATAGACAAGGATTATGGTACTGTAAGGAGAAATCTATATGATCTAATAAATCAAGGAAATGATGCTATACAGGGTATTCTAGACGTAGCTAAAGCAGGAGACTCTCCTAGAGCGTATGAAGTCGTCTCACAGCTTCTGAAGACTGTCTCAGAGATGAACAAAGATGTTTTAGATATTCACGATAAAGCTAAAAAAATAAAAGAAGATGGTAGATCTCTCACTCAGAAAAATACTACTAACAATACTATATACGTCGGTTCTACAAATGAGTTGCAAGATATCATAAACCCCAAAAGAAGTTCGGGAAAAAATATAAAGAAAGTTTAGTATGAGTTCACGAAAAATGGAAGGTTATTTAGGAAATGCAAACCTAAAAGCTAGTGGTGTTGAAATTGAGTATACAAAAAAGCAAATCGAAGAGTACATGAAATGTGCAAAAGATCCTGCTTACTTCATAAAAAATTATGTAAAAGTTATTTCTCTTGACGAAGGTCTAATTCCTTTTAGTTTATACGATTACCAAGAGGAATTAGTAGATATTATACACAATAATAGATTCGCAATTGCAAAATTACCAAGACAGAGTGGTAAGTCTACAACTATAGTTGCTTATATTCTTCATTATGTCCTGTTCAATCAGAGCATGAATGTTGCCATTCTTGCTAACAAACAAGCCACTGCAAGAGAAATTTTACACAGATTGAAGTTAGCATATGAGTATCTTCCGCTATGGTTACAGCAGGGAATAATTGAGTGGAATAAAGGTAGTATTCAACTGGAAAATGGCTCTAAGATCTTAGCGTCATCTACATCAGCATCTGCAGTTCGTGGTGGATCTTTTAACATGATTTTCTTAGACGAATTTGCACACGTTCCCAATAATATAGCAGATGATTTCTTTAGTTCAGTTTATCCTACTATCACGTCCGGACAGACTACTAAGGTTTTAATGGTATCTACTCCAAATGGTTTGAATTTATTCTATTACTACTGGAAAAATGCAAATAAAAAACCTGATACAAAAGGAAAGAATGAGTATATCCCATTCGAAGTACATTGGTCTCAAATTCCTCTATATCCAAATGGTCCGTTGCGAGGGGCTGAGTGGAAAGAACAACAAATAAAGAATACAAGTGAGCAACAGTTCCAGACTGAGTTTGAGTGTGATTTTATTGGTTCTACTAACACATTAATTTCTTCATCTAAATTACATGCTCTTGCGTGGGATTCTCCTACACAAAGATCCACTGATGGATTTGATGTTTATAAAGAACCAAAAGAAGAACATAGGTACATAATAACCGTAGATGTTGCTAGAGGTCAGGGAAAAGACTATAGTGCATTTACGGTTATTGATATTACACAACCGCCATATAAACTAGTGGCAAAATTTAGAAATAATATAATATCACCTATGGTTTTCCCCACAGTAATAAAGACCATAGCCGACAAATACAACAATGCATATGTCCTCATAGAAACTAACGATATTGGTGGTCAGGTTGCAGACGTTTTGTTCGAAGATCTAGAATATGATAATATCGCATATACTGTATATAAAGGTAGATCGGGACAGATAATCAGTTCTGGATTTGGTGGTGCTGGTATGCAGAAGGGTGTCAGAACAACAGTTCCGGTCAAGAAATTGGGGTGTTCTGTTCTTAAGAGTCTAGTAGAAAACGACACTTTACTGATAGAAGATATGGAGATAATAAACGAACTCTATACCTTTGTAGCAAAAGGACAGTCATTTGAAGCAGATGAGGGACATACAGACGATTTAGTTATGTGCTTGGTTATGTTTGGTTGGCTGACACGTCAAGACTACTTTAAGAACCTCACAGAACGTGATGTTAGACTAGATGTATATAAAGATGAAATCAAGAGATTGGAGGAAGAAGTTCTTCCATTTGGGTTAATATCTTCATTCGAAGATGACGAAGAGACTCCAGGATGGGAAAAAGTGAAATAGATAAAATCATAAATATTAAGTGTATGATATCTAGGAGAGTATAATGCCATTACCATCAGTTACCATAAACATTAGTGATGATTCCTTTTTAATAGAGGACAGTGAAACAACTTCGGAAGAATTTCTTGCTGGGTTAATTTTATCAGATCATGATTTAATTTATGCATTGGGATACACAACCGATGTTAATAATTCATATTTTGAAACAGATTCCACAAATTTATACGAAAGATTATCCAGTCCGATTGGTAATGGTGCTGGTGTTTCATTTGCTGGTTTTGGAGGTAGTGCCGGAACATCTGGTGCATTATATCCAAGTGTATTACAAGGTGGAACTGGAACTACTGCCGGACAAGTTAGATGGCCTAGAGGACCTGTTGGAAATTTCGCACAGGATTTCAATACTGCAATGGAAGCTGCAGTCTATGGGACTAAGTTAGTCATAGGAACTTCTGCATCTGCTCCATTCACATCTACAAATACACATGATTTAGATGCTATTTTTGCGGTAGATACTACTGCAGATTCATACATCGATTCTATCATGACAATTAGAGAAAATGATTGTTTTGCTGTAAGATCTATAAGTGATGTTGATTCTTCTGCTCCAAGCGGAGATGCAAATGACGTATACATNTATGGTAGTAAATACACACTTCCGTTGGGAACAGATCCTCAAAATGTTTCTAGTGATTCTGCATATACTGAAATTAGATTAACTTCTGATGTAATTGGATGTATGGCTAGAACATATAGAGTTGCATATCCTTGGACATCTCCAGCAGGAATGAATAGAGGAAATATTAAAAATGTAATAAAACTGAAAGATCCACCCACTGCAGTACAGGCAAACAACTTATATACAAATAATATAAATCCTGTTTTGAGTTTTCCGGGAGAAGGTGTGGTTTTATTTGGAAATAAAACCGGCGCAGATTCTGCCAGTCTTCTTTCTAGAATAGAAATTTCTTCTCTGTTCATATATCTCAAAAAGAAAATAGGAACTATTGCAAGAAGTGTTTTGTTTGATCAAAATACAGCTTCAACTAGAGAGTCTTTTATAAATCAAGCGACTTCTGTATTGAACAGTGTTTTACAGAGGAATGGAATCACAGAATTTAGTATTATCTGTGATGAAACTAACAACCCGAGCGATGTTATCTCTGCAGGTAATTTTGTAGCAAGTATTTTTGTGAAACCTGCTCGTTCTATAGAAACTTTAGAGATTACCTTCACCAATAAAAATGAAGGTGATACTTTAGTATAAATAAACTAAGTAGGAGAAAGCAATGGCGCTCAATTTAAATCTTACCGATTTCAAAAATAGAGTTGGTCTGGGAACTAGACCAAACAGATATGAAGTTAGTATGAATATTCCTGGTGGTAGTTACGAAATGAAGGCTGAAGTTTCTGCACTTTCTTTGCCAGATTCTAATGTCAATCCAATTCCTGTCCCCTTTAGAGGACGTATATTAAAACTTCCTGGTGACAGAAGATATGGAACTTGGGGATTTACTGTATATGATACCATAAAAGATGGAAATATCTGGAAAAGTCTTCATGATTGGAGTGAAAGAATTAATGTACACGAATCGAATAAAACTCCATTCGATTATGACAGTGATACTGCAAACTGGACAATATCACACTATGATTTAAACGGAGAAGGAAGTCCTATCAAAAAAATAATGTTGCATAATTGCTGGGTTTCTAACGTAGGATCATTTGATCTTGCGTATGGAGCCATGGATCAGTTGGCACAATTTAGTTGTCAAGTTGAGTATGAATTTTTTACGGTTGAAATTTGATATGATGGAGAATTATTATGGCTATTGATGTATTTGGTTTTTCTATTGGAAGAAAAACTAAACAAGAAGAATCTGACGATAATCTCAGCAATGAGTCTTTTGTTGCTCCGAACGAATATGATGGAGCCCAGTCATTACAGACTGGGGGATTTTTAGGCACTTATGTAGATTTTAGTGGTGGAGTTCAAGATGAAAATCAATTCATTCAAACTTATAGAAGTTTATCCTTATATCCTGAAGTTGATTTAGCAATAGAAGACATAGTAAATGATTCTATTGTAATGGGAACTGATAGAAAACCAATAAAACTAGATTTAGAAAATACTAATTTATCTGCAAATATAAAAACTAAAATTTATAGAGAATATGACAGCATTTTAAAAATGTTTGACATATCTGATAAAGCATATGAAATTTTTAGACGTTGGTATATTGACGGTAGATTATATTACCATTTAATTTTAGATAAAGAAAATCCAAGAGCAGGAATAAAAGAAGTTAGAGCTGTAGATCCAACTAAAATTAAAAAGGTAAGAAGAGTAGAAAAAAAACCAATTACTAAAGGAAATTCGACAGTACCTATAGTAACGAAAACAGAAGAGTTTTTCATTTACATAGATAATGACAAAAAGAGTTATCAGTATACGGGATCTACTGGTATTAAAATACAACCAGATTCGATTGCATATGTTCACAGTGGAATAGTTGATTCTACTACCAAAAAGGTTGTAGGTTACCTACAAAAAGCAATTCGTCCTGTAAATATGCTTAGGCAAATAGAGGATGCAGTTGTCATTTATAGAATATCCAGAGCACCAGAACGTAGAATATTTTATATTGATGTGGGTAATTTACCGAAACAAAAAGCCGAACAGTATCTTAAAGAGCTGATGAATCGATATAGAAATAAATTGGTATATAATCAGTCTACCGGTGAAGTCAAAGACGATAGAAATCATCTTCACATGCTTGAAGATTTTTGGTTGCCTAGGAGAGAAGGCGGAAGAGGAACTGAAATTACTACCCTACAGGGCGGACAGAATTTAGGTGAAATGTCCGATGTAGAGTATCTACAGAAAAAACTGTACAGATCATTGAATGTACCCATTTCTAGACTAGAAACTCAAAACGGCTTCAATATGGGAAGATCGGCTGAAATTACAAGGGACGAAGCTAAATTCTACAAGTTTGTAACTAGATTGCGATTTAAATTCGTTGGAGTTTTGACAGATGTTCTTAAGAAACAACTACTTCTTAAGGGTGTTATCAACGAAACTGATTGGTCTGACATAAATGATAATATAAACTACATCTTTAATGAAGATTCTTACTTCTCTGAATTAAGAGAAACAGAAATATTAAAGGAAAGGTTGTCTGTATTAAGTGCGGTAGAACCATACTTAGGAAAATATTTTTCCACTGAGTACGTCAGAAAGACTATTTTAAAGCAGAGTGAAGAAGAAATACTGAGAATAGACTCAGAAAATGCAGAAGAACAAGGAGCCATGCAAATGATGCAAATGCAGCAACAAATGCAAATGCAGGGACAATTACCACCTAGTGACGGTCAACAAGCACCTGCTAACTAATAGAATAATATACATAAGTATTGTTAAGCTTAACAAAGAGGAATACTCATGAGTACACAAAACATAATCAAAGAGATTTTAGATGAGAATCTGCTTGGTGCCAAAAAAGAAATAGAAGATGTCCTTTATGCTAAGTTAGGGGAAAGACTAACCGAGGCTTATAAAGAAATCGCTCCCTCAATTCTTACCGATGACGTTGAAGAAATTGGTGGTGAAATGAAACCAGAATACGCTAAGAGCGATAAGATGCACGGTTGTGCTAATGTAGTCGAGCACCCAGAGTGGGGCGAAGGCGAATGTATCACTGAAATGCACGCAGAGCCAGACGAAAATGGTTTTGTTGAGTGGTATGACGTTAAGTTTTCACATGGAATCGAAGAACAAGTTCTAGTTTCTGAAATGAAAGTAGTTTCTGAGATGAATCACACTCATGGTGGTAAGAAGAAAAAAAAGATGACCGAAGCTACTGAATTAGATCCAGTTGGCAAAGAAGACGATGACATCGATAACGATGGAAAAAAGAATACCAAACGTGATAAGTATTTAAAAAATCGTAGAAAAGCAGTTGGTAAAGCAATGCGTGCCAAGAATTCTGGTTCGGAGGGCTATTGATGAAACTTATTACCGAGATGAACGAGGATGTAGATCTCTTAATTGAATCTTCCGATAACGGGAAGAAAAATTATTTTATCTCGGGTGTATTCATGCAAGCCGAGCAAAAGAACAGGAATGGTAGAGTATATCCTCTAGACGTGCTTGATCCAAAAGTTCAACAGTATAATGAAAATTTTGTTAGTAAGAAACGAGCATTTGGTGAATTAAACCACCCCAAAGGTCCTACTGTCAACTTAGACAGAGTTTCTCACATAGTCAAAGACTTAGTAGTAGAAGGTAATAATTTTACTGGTAAAGCTAAAATTATGGACACTCCAATGGGTAAGATTGTTAAAAGTCTTATGGATGAAGATACACGTTTAGGTGTGTCTACCAGAGGAATGGGTTCGCTAAAACAACAGAATGGCGTAAACTACGTTCAGCCTGATTTTTCTTTGGCTGCTGTTGATATTGTAGCAGATCCATCTGCACCCGATGCCTTTGTAGACGGTATAATGGAAGGCAAAGAGTGGATCTGGGATAATGGAATCTTGAGAGAAACTACAATAGCAGATTACAAAAATACGATAGAAAAAACTCCTTCAAGAAAAATGAAGGATACATTTGTTGGTCTGTTCGAAGATTTTTTGGGAAAACTATAGTATACATCTATTTTTTATAGAAGAACGAATTTTTATAAATATCGTAAAAGGCATCAAGGGAGAGCATTGATGAGTAACAAAGAAAACACAGAGATTAAAGAACAAATTAGTGAAGCCATAGAGAATGGTCTTAAAACCTTTAAAGAATCAACCGAGGCTACTGCAACTGTAGAGCCATCGAGTTTTGAGGATCCAGCTCTCTACTCAGATACCAATGGTAAGGGTGCTGTAGTAAACCGCCCAGAAGGTGTCGGTCCAGAACACAATATGGCTACTATTGCAGCCAAACCTTCCGATGCAGTAGCTTCTGCAGCTCCTGCAAAGAAGAAGAAAAAGAAAGAGGAAGAAGTTCAGGAGGAGATTTCAATAGAAGAATATTTAGTTTCTTTGTTTGATGAAAACGAGTTATCTGAAGACTTTAAAGGAAAGCTCACTACCGTATTCACTGCGGCTTTAAACGAAAGAATTAATTTCGTTCAAGCCTCTCTCCAGGAATCTTTTAATCAGAATTTAAACGATCAGGTAGAAACTATTTCAGGAGAACTTTCTGAAAAGCTAGATGAGTTTCTTTCTTATGTCGTTGAAGAGTGGACTACTGAAAATAACTTAGCAATTGAAAGAGGAATTAAAGCAGATATTGCAGAGTCATTTATGACTGGACTTAAAGATCTGTTTGAAACCCATTATATTGATATGCCAGATGAAAAGGTTCAGGTAATGGAAGAACTTTTAGATTCCAAGACTGAACTAGAAGAGCAGCTCAATAAGCAACTTGAAGCAAATGTAGAACTTCAGAAAAACATTCACTTAAATGCTGCAAAGAATATATTCATTGAAAGTTGTACTGGTATGACTGATACTGATATTGAAAGATTTGCACAACTAGCAGAAACTATAGANTATGATAGTGTAGATGAATACTCATCGAAACTTCATATTATAAAAGAATCATTTATGGGTAGTGTAGACGTGGATAACCCACAGAACACACTAACCGAAGAAACTACCAGTGATCTAACAGAAACAGCACATCAAGCTATGGAAGTAGATCCAGCAATTGCAGCTTACAGTAAAGTAATAGGATTTCAAAACAGAAACAGAGACAACTAATAGTCTTTCAAGGAGATTTAAATGTTAACAGAAGACAACACACCTTATGACAATTTGGTTGAGAAGTGGAACCCACTTCTTAGTCATGATTCACTAGAGCCAATTGGCGATTACCACAGAAAGAAATGTACTGCAGTTCTCCTTGAGAACCAGCAGACTGCTCTCAGAGAACAGGCAATTACCGAGCAGGCTCACACCAACGCTATGGGTGGTAACTTTGCCGACCCACAGACTGGTTCTGCAGGTAACCTCGCTGGTTATGATCCAGTTCTAATCAGCCTCGTCCGTCGTGCAATGCCAAATCTCATGGCATACGACATCTGCGGCGTTCAGCCAATGACCGCTCCTACCGGCTTGATCTTCGCAATGAAGAGCAAGTACCTCACTCAGAATGGTGATGAAGCACTATTCCAGGAAGCACAGCCAGTTGCTGGTGCTAGAGATGTTGGTGGATTCAACGAGCCAGGTGGTTTCGACATCCTTCCAAATGGTTCTGTTGCTCCATTCAGCTCAGGAACCCGAAGTGGTGGTCTCACTGGTGGTGCTACAGATGCAGTCTTTGACTTCCGTGGTATGAGCACTGCTACTGCTGAAGCTCTCGGTTCTGCAACTGGTGTTACCTTCTCTGATATGGCATTCGATATCGAGAGAGTTGCCGTTGAAGCTAAGACTAAGGCTCTCAAAGCAGAGTACACCACTGAGCTTGCTCAGGACCTCAAGGCTGTTCACGGTCTTGACGCTGAGACTGAACTCGCTAA
>JGI24005J15628_10000186_pt1 | contig 38964 bp, 35 predicted proteins | sample LinPmetageLP40_FD_15628 | JGI IMG/M metagenome (IMG submission 15628)
TGTAATGCCAAAGAACTCAGCAGACCAGTAAGAAGAGAAGAAGTTGACGTCAGAAGCATACGAGCCTGTATTGCCACCCTGGGTTGCTCCGCTGCCCGGATCGATGGCAATGGCATGTCCCATGCCGCTGAGACTATAGGTGACTACTACAGGGTTGCCTGAGCCATCCCTGTATTCTTTTCTGCTCACTACACTATTGCCCTGAAAGGCACCATTTTCCGCATCGGCTGTTTGATCTGTGCCGTGTACGTTGGTCCATTGCTCCATGATTTCATTTTGATTCATGTAATACACGGTGTAGTCAGAAGTACCATGAAAAACGCCAACCGTAGGCCAGGGTCCGGTGTGGCTGGAGGCATTTCGTACGCTGTTTCCAAGCTGAGTGGGCGTTTGGTTGACATTGCCGTACATCGCCTGAAAAGCTGAATTACTGCTGGTGGCTACTTTGTAAGGCAGGCCAGACATCACGGCTCCCGCGCTAAATACGTCAGGATATGCCGCCAGCATCACGGTGGTCATGGCACCACCCGCCGAAAACCCTGTAACAAACACCCGACTGTTATCAATAGAGTAGTTGTTTTTCATGTAATCAGTCATGTTTTTGAGGGAGGCTGCCTCACCAGATCCCCGGTTGATATCACCAGTTTCAAACCAGTTGAAACATTTGGAGGAGTTATTGCCGCTTTTTTGTTCGGCATAGATCAGGTGAAACTTGTAAGTATCGGCCAGACTGTTCCAATCGCTTTCGGAAGCGTATGTACTCGCTGATTGTGTACATCCGTGTAGCACCAGCACCAATGGAGCATTTGCTGGCATATTCGCTGGTGTATACCTGTACATGCTCAGGTTTCCCGGATTTGATCCAAAGTTGGAGACAAGTGAGAGCTGTGACTGGGCAGACAGGAAGAATACGCCCATCATGATGGAAAGGAATAATTTTTTCATTGGGTTGGTTTTTTGGTTAATGATTTTACCAAGTTTTCAATTTATACCCATGAAAATTATGATTTGATGAAAAAAGACAAGGTTGACTTTTCGGAAAGCCGCGCCTCATTTTCCAATCAAATGCCGATGTATTTTGAGTGATTGCAAATTGTTACTCAAAAAATGACATGTCGACTATGTAGAGGAAGGAAAGGTGGTTTTGAAATTTTATCGACTGAATTGAGTGTTTTTTGTATAAATCATAATTTGCATCACAATAGTGGCTGCTCACTTACGATAATTCCATCCGTATCGCTGTACACATACTGTCCGGGAGTGAAATTCACTCCAGCAAAGTTTAAGGGGATGTTAATCTGTCCTTCGTTTCTTTTGATGCTTTTCACGGGGCAGGTATTAAGTGCTTTGATTCCAATCGGCATTCGCCCAATTTGAGCACTATCCCTGATGCTCCCGTAAATGATTAACCCCGACCATTGGTTGTCTAAAGTGAGCTGAGCAAGCAAATCTCCAACCAAAGCGCACCTTGTGGAGCCACCACCATCAACGCAGAGAACCTTTCCCTGGCCATTGGTTTTCAATAATTCTCTGACGAGGCTGTTGTCTTCAAACAGCTTCAGAGTCACTATTTGCCCATGGAAGGACTGGACCATACCATAGCTCTTAAAAACCGGCTCGGCACATGCCAGCGCATCGCCATGAACATCCCAAAGGTCTGAGGTGGTAAAAGTCATGATCGTTTTTTAGGTAAAATTGACGGAGAAGTATGGATAAAAGTACCTCTGGTTGGAATTTGGATGGTATGACTATTAGTATGGAACTGGACAAATCTGGCTGTTGGATAGCTCATTTTTGTCCTCATTGATACTCTATGGACGATTTTACTGATGTTATTGAATTCTGGACTTTTATCCAGGTCTTTTGAAAATGTGCTAATGAGCATTCAGTCGCCTTGAATCACTGTTTTAAAAGTCGCGGCTGCATAATTTGCTATTAAGTATCTTATTAACAGTTAGATAGGTGTTTCATGAAAGTGAATATCTTCAAAAGTCCAGAGATGTTTAATGAAACTCCATTCTGGTGCAGATTTTCAAAATGGTATTTTTAGCCAATCAATTTTAAAAATTTCTAAATGGAATGGCTAAGTGATGAGTTGATCATAAGCCATTCATTAAATAACCAACAGATATACATGAGCAAATTAAAGAATAGAGTAGCCATTATAACAGGAGGCGCCACGGGTATTGGTCGGGCAGCAGTGGAGAAATACGTGCAGGAAGGAGCTATAGTGGTGATTTGGGATGTGAATGAGGCTGCCGGAAAGGAGTTGGCAGTGACGTTGAGCAAGGATGGTCATCAGGTGAGTTTCCGAAAGGTCAATACAGCTGATCCGGAGGAAACAGAGGCTGCAGCAAAAGAGGCCATTGCGCAGTTTGGGCGGATTGATATCCTCATCAACAATGCAGGCATCACCCGGGATGCGACCATTCGTAAAATGACCTTTGAGCAATGGAGCCAGGTACTGAATATTAACCTCTCCGGTGTATTTAATTGCGTGAAGGCAGTGAGTCCTTTTATGATTGAAAAGGCTTATGGGCGAATCATCAATACCTCCTCGGTGGTTGGTTTGTATGGGAATTTTGGTCAGACTAATTACGCTGCCACCAAGTCCGGAGTAATAGGTATGACGAAGACATTGGCCAAGGAGCTAGGTAAGTACTCCATTACCGTCAATGCGGTTGCACCAGGTTTTATTGCTACAGATATGGTGAAAGCAATGCCAGAAAAAGTGATAGAAATGATGACAAGTAAAACACCCCTCGGAAGGTTAGGTACCCCAGAAGACATAGCTAATGCATATGCCTTTCTAGCCTCAGAAGATGCTTCATTCATAAGCGGAGCAGTAATCAGCGTAGATGGAGCAGTAACAATTTAAGACCAGATTCATGAGAAAAGCAACAATAACCGGAATAGGCTCCTATGCCCCAGAACAGGAGATCCCCAACAGCTATTTTAACACCCTACTTGGCGAGGACGTTGACACATGGCTGAGACAAAATGTCAACATTACCACCAGAAGGTGGTGCAGAGATGATGAGTCAGTGGCTGACCTCTGTGAAGAGGCGGCTCGCCAGGCGATCAGCGAGGCAGGATTGGTGCCGGAGGATATCGATCTGGTGATATTATCTACAGACACTCCCGAGTATGTTTCTCCATCTACGGCTTCTGTTATTCAGGACAGACTGGGATTGAAGAATGCGGGGACTTTCGATCTGAATACCGCATGTGCTGGCTTTGTGACTGCCATGGACGTAGCTGCGAAATACATTGCAGCGGATGAGCGCTACCAGCACATCCTGGTCATAGGCGGATATGCCATGAGCAAGTACCTCAATAAGCATGATAAAAAAACGGTAACGCTTTTCGCGGATGGAGCAGGAGCGGTGGTCATGTCAGCCACCACTGAGGCGGGCAAGGGCTTTCTGGCCAGCGACCTTAAAACGGAAGGTCAATACAATGGCTGGATGGGAATATATGCCGGAGCTACTCACCAGCCCGTCACCGAAACGGTTCTGAAGAATCATGACCATCAGCTCAAGTTTGTTCATAAATTTCCGAAGGAGTTGAATCCTAAGATGTGGACAGAGATGGCCCGGGATATCTGTGAACGAATAGGGGTGGTTCCCAATGAGGTGGATCACTACTTCATCACCCAGCTCAATTTCAACTCAATCAATGAGACCATGGACAATCTGGGCGTAAGTAGGGATAAGGCCCACATGGTTATGGACAAATTTGGCTACACCGGATCCGCATGTATACCCATGGCCTTGCATGATGCTCACTTGCAAGGAAAACTAAAAAAAGGCGATCTTTTGCTTTTTATAGGCTCAGGAGGTGGATTGGCGTTCGCAGCGGCAGCCATTCGTTACTAACTTGTACCTCAACCCAAAAATTGATCAATGAATAACCTGGCTTCTTCAGAACAGATCTTTGCAACCTGGATCGTAGTGATTCTTTACATGCTCGTCATCCTCTTTTTTGTGATCAGGGGAGCTTTGAAGGTCAAGAGCATGAGTGATTATGCGATCGGCAGCATTAGTTTTTCACCCCTGGCAGTGGGATTGGCCCTGGCTGCCTCTATGACCAGCGCTGCCACTTTCATTATCAATCCCGGATTTATAGCACTTAATGGATTAAGTGGCGTCTTGTCCTTCGGGATTGTGATGCCACTGGCTATCTTTTGTTCACTGATTTTACTGACCAAGAAATTCAGAAAATCCGGGAGCCACGTGAAAGCACTTACCATGGCACAGTGGATAGGCAAAATGTATCAAAGTCAGAACTACGCCATTTTCTTTGCCTTCATCTCGCTGCTTCTGGTCACTTTCATTGTGCTCATCTGTGTAGGGTTAACTCAGGTACTCGCCAGCACCCTCAATGTCGAACCGGTGATAGTACTGCTATCGGTGATAGTGTTCGTGTTTGGTTATATGATGTTTGGGGGAGCCAACTCCATGGTGTATACCAATGCCATACAGGCCACTCTGATGTTGGTAGTGGCCGTGATATTGCTCTTTTCAGGGATGGAATATTTTCAAAATGGGATGGGGGGTTTTGTGAAAAAGCTGGAGTCCATAGGGCCTCACTATGCCAGCCTGACGAATCCTGACAGCTTTCTTTTCAGAGACTTTTTCGAAATCATATTTTGCCAGGCCGTGATCGGTATTGCTATTGTATGTCAGCCTCATATTATCACCAAGTCGCTGTTACTTAAGGATGAAAAGGATGTCAACAGGTACCTTATTGTCGGTATATTGGTGTTGTTGGTCTTTTTTCAGGTGGTGTTTGTTGGCCTTTTCGCCAGATTTCATTTTCCAGATCTCACGGTCAATGGCATGCCCATCCCCATGGATGGCATTGTTTCCGCTTATGTGGTTAGTGAGTTTTCTGTATACGTGACCATTTTGGTAGTGCTGGGCCTTATCTCAGCCGGGCTGTCCACGTTGGAGGGGCTCATTCAGTCGCTGAGTGCCACGCTTACAGCGGATCTGTTTAATCCTCTGTTTGGTAAAATATATGATCCCGTCAAAAGGGACAAGCAGGAGATCCTGGTCAATAAGCTCATGATTGTGTTTTTGGCCATTATCAGCTTTGTGCTCTCTTATCAGCAGCTGAAATCACCCAATCTCAGTGTGGGGATTTTTGCACAGAATGGCGTATACGCCTACTTTTCATCGGCATTTGTTCCCGTTCTGTTTGGGATGTTTCTCAAAGATGTGAGATTGAAAACAGTATTTACATCCTCTATTGTGGCCTTTCTGGTTCATTTCACAGTGTATTATGGTCGCTTTTTACCTTATATGAAGGAGACCGTCAACAACCCTGCAATTGCCAGTACAGCCGCTTTGATCGTTTCATTGATTGTTGGGTTATCTATGCATTTTTACCTAAAACCTTCTCAAAATCATGTATAGAAAGGATTGGGCATCGAAATGGGCAGAATACACACCCAACAAGGTGGCAGTGAAAGAATACCGACCTGCCAGGAGCCTAACCTATCAGGAGCTGAATAATCAGGCCAATTTGCTCGCTCATTATTTAGTGCATGACCTGAAAGTAGGGAAGGGAGAGCGCTTAATGGTGCTGGCTGAGCATAGCCTTGAGTACGTGGTGTTGTTTTCCATGACTCAAAAAACAGGTATTACACTGGTTCCGGTCAACTTTAGACTCTCAGGGAGTGAAATTGACTATCTCATTTCGGATAGTGAGCCGAGGCTTTTGATTGCGGAGCGAAAGTTTGCAGACCTGGTATCTTCCTTAAAGGCCAACATAGAAATATTGTGGCTGGATGATCTGTTTCCTCAATTGAACAATTCTGAGCACCAAAGATTTGAGGCAGTGGAGCTGGAGGAGGATCACCCGGCGTTTATTCTGTATACCTCGGGTTCTACGGGTTTCCCGAAAGGAGCCATCTACTCTCACAAAATGCTCCTCTGGAATAGCCTCAACACGAGTCAAAGTCTGGAAATCACTCCGGCCGATCTCACAATCAATTGTATGCCTCCTTTTCATACGGGGGGATGGAATGTCCTGGTGACACCAATGCTACATCGTGGAGCGACCATAGGGCTCATGAATAAGTTTGATCCTGATTTTTTACTGGAGTTGATGGAGCAGGAGAAATCCAACCTCTTCATGGGCGTACCTACCATGCTCAAGATGATGGCTGACAGTGAAAAGTTCAAATCGGTAAGTTTGGATGCCATGCGATACTTCATAGTGGGTGGAGAAGCCTTGCCGTTTGAGGTGATTGATACCTGGCATCGAAAAGGTGTGAAAATCCGACAGGGTTATGGACTGACCGAGGTGGGGCCGAATCTAACTTCCCTCCATCAGGATGATGCAGAGCAGAAAATCGGTTCGATAGGGAAGCCCAATTTCTACGTGGAATATAAGATTGTAGATGAGCAGGGATGCAGAGTTGAACCTAATGAAGTAGGAGAGTTTTGTCTGAAAGGCCCAATGGTCACCCCGGGCTACTGGAGAAATGAGGAAGCCAGTCAAAAGGCGATTGTGGACGGGTGGTTCCATACCGGTGATCTGGTGAAGGAGGATAATGATGGTTACTTGTACGTGGTGGATCGCAAGAAGTGCATGTTCATTTCCGGTGGTGAGAATGTCTATCCAGCAGAGATTGAGCGGGTGTTGAGAGCGATGTATGGTGTGGATGAAGTGGCAGTGATTGGGGTGAAGGATGCCAAATGGGGTGAAGTGGGAAAAGCTTTTGTGACGATGAAACCAGGCTGCTCATTTTCTGAGTCGTTGCTGAGGGAACATTGTGCCAATCACCTGGCCAAATTTAAGGTGCCCAGACATTTTGAGGTGTTGGACGAGTTGCCCAAAAATGGAAGCGGAAAAATAGATCGAAAAAATTTAGTCTAGCAATTATGTGTCAGTTTAGAAAAATACTAGCCATTTGTTTTACCGTGATATTGCCCTTTTTGACACATGGGCAAAACTCCACTAATGTGAGCGAAATGATAGCTACCTACAAGTACCCCGTGCAGTATCTGTCGATCAATTCGGAGACAGAAGTTGCTTATATTGATGAGGGACAAGGAGATCAAACCTTAGTGTTTATACATGGTTTGGCTACCTACATCCCGTCATGGTATCCTATGGTAGATCATTTTCGGAGCCAGTACCGATGTATCGCCATCGATCTGCCGGGATATGGCCGATCCTCCAAAGGTGATTATCCGGCCACCATGAGCTATTATGCCGGAGTGGTTGGTCAGTTGATTGACTCACTTGGGTTGAAAAATGTGGTACTGGTAGGGCACAGTATGGGCGCACAGGTAGCCGTGACCACCGTGTTGAATCTTCCGAATCAGTTTGAAAAGCTCATTCTTTTGGCACCAGCTGGTTTCGAGACATTCAGTCCTGAGCATGCCAGTCTTCTGAAAGCGACAGCTGTCACGGAAACTTTTCTGAACGCCACTGAGGCGCAGATTCGCGCCAGCTGGGCGATGAACTTCTATCAAATGCCCGAATCGGTGGAGTTCATGATCCAGGACAGGATCAATATGATGGAGGCCAGTGACTTTGAGCGCTATTGCCAATCTGTGGCAAGAGGTGTGCATGGTATGCTGGATCAACCCATTGCTGATCGATTAGGAGAGATCAGGCAGAAAACATTGGTGGTATATGGAGAGGAGGATACCCTTATTCCCAATCGCTACCTGAACCCCGGCCTGACCACTAAAAAGGTGGCGGAATCCGGTGCTTCAAAAATTCAGGAGGCGGTACTCAAGTATGTTCCGGCCTGCGGTCATTTTATATCTTTTGATAAACCTGCCGAGATTAACGAAATTGTGGATAGTTTTCTGACCAACTAGCCAACAACCTATTGAAGACCAAACTCAAGAAATTCACGGCCTTTGCTGCGGAGATTCTGCCTCACGAGGCAGACTACCTCACCAGTATTCAGCAGTTTGAAGATGCCGAGAAAGAGGAAATTCTGAAGCGAGTGAGTGCCAATGCTCACGGCCAGCAGAATAAGATGCCCTTTAATACCAAAATTGACAAGCGCAAATACTCCAGCCTGATGGATTGGATTCAGAAGCGCCTGGATAGCATTGATGTTGATAGTTATTTCGAATGGGTCAATGACATGGACCGCAAGGTTATTACCGATGCTATTAGTCATGAGGAGGAGAAGGTCCTTTTGAAGCGCATCAAAAATTACGAGCACCCGGTGCATAACTTCATGAAATTTTATGAGTTGGTGCAGAATTACCGACATTATCTGCTCATTCGCCTCAGACACAAGGACTATCAGGAGGTCAATGATTTCATAGAGAAATATAAGGCTGACTATGATTACTCCAAGGAGGTAAACCAGAAGCTACATCAGGCGACAGTGGATATTATCGAGCAGTTTAACCTCAAAAAGGGGGACTCCAAACAATGGGAAGACTGGCTGCTTTCGTTGTTCAGAAATGAAAATCTGGATGGGTTCAATCGTTACATGGCGGTAGTTCGGCTTACTTTTCTTTATTTCAATAGTAGAGAGTTTGAAAAACTGAAAGAGGTATACGACAGGTTGGACGTGCTGCTGGCCAGAGGCATTTTTTATACCCGCAGGATCTTGTATAACTACTATGCCAACCGGCTGATGCTTCACTCCAAGTTTGATGTACTGCAGCAGGCTGAAGAATACGGTTACCTCTCTATCCGTCAGAAGAACGCTGATCATGTGCAGTACCTGAGTAATTTCAGCTCCATTCTCATCCGAAGAGGTAAAATAGAAGAGGCGCTGAATCTGTTAAAGGAATCTTTCTCGGAAGTTCAGAAGTCCTCCAATTTTTACCATAAGATTGGCTTCATCTCGTTCTATATCAAATGTCTCAATCTTAACAATCAACCGCAGCGTGGAGAGATGTTGGCGGATAGTTTCCTGAGGATCTACAAAGATGAGATTCTCAAGGAGCGTTGGTACTCTTTTTTTACGGCTTATATCCAGGGCCTGATCAAGCAGGAAAAATATGATAAGATCCTGCAGGTGTTCAGGCGCTATAATCTTATTGCCAAAGACGAAGAGGACAGTAACAAATCTATTTACCTACCCACCATCCGGTGGTATTATGAGATCGCTCTGCTCAAGGTAGGTCGTCTGGAAGCCAAGGAGTTGGTTGAATCTATCGTGGATTTCTCCCAGGAGCATGTGGCCAATCCACACAAATCCTTTATTCTCAATCAGGTATTGTCCGAACTCGAATCCTATATCCCGAGGACGGTTATCATGGCCAGAACCCGGCTATATCAGAAGTAGTTGATTTCAACTTCTTGATTCCCGACTTATTTTGTCACTTTTAGTAGGAATACTCCCCAGGCATCTTTGCCATGTATTTGATTCCATTGTCTCATTACGGTGCTGGTTATTTTTTCCATTGGAGAAGGATTCTATGACCGCAGGTCATAAAAGATTCATTCAAACTGGCAAGTTCTATAAATAACCCGATTCGGGGCTTTTTTGGTATTTGGAAAGTCAGGGTATGTTTTTTGAATTGTATATTATTGATATATAGTTAGTTATATGATTTATTGAAATTTTGCACACCAAAAGTCATGACCTTTTATAATTACGATATTCACATTCTTGTTGGGCACTTTTCTATGTTTATTGAACAGGATTTAATCAAACAACCTAAAAACTTAAAAAATGAAAAAAACTTATACCATCTTAATCGCAAGTCTTTTCTTCTTGTGTTTTGAGTCATTCGCCCAAAATGTCGTGAGCGGAAAGGTGATCGACGCAAAATCAGGAGAGGCCTTAATAGGGGCGTCGGCTATATTGAGCGGCACGTCTAAAGGAGCGACTACCAATGTCGACGGATCATTTGAAATATCAGGGGTGGCCGATGGCTCATATATCATTAAGGTATCCTTTGTAGGATATGAGGAGCTTTCACGGTCAGTGAACGTGTCAGGTGCTGATGTTGACCTGGGGAGCATTGGTCTGGCTGAGTCTATTTTCTCATTCGATCAGGTGGTGATCTCCGGATCCCGCCAACCAGAGAAGATCACACAGACACCAGCTACCATAGAGATTATTTCCAGTAAAAGCCTTGATGAGCTACCTTCTTTTAATCCAGGAGAACTACTCTCTAGGATGAAAGGGGTCGACTATTTGAGAGCCGGAGTAGTGGGAACGGGGATTAATATCCGTGGTTTCAATAGTAACTTCAATTCCAAGAACCTGCAGGTAAACGATGGTCGATTCTCCACGCTTATCGCCACAGGATTACCTATGGGACCTCTCACCACTCAGATCAAGGAGGATATTGAGCAGGTAGAGGTGATCTTAGGCCCAAATGCAGCACTTTATGGACCCAATGCCCACAATGGATTGGTACATACGATCACTAAGGATCCCCGATCCTCTGCAGGTACCACTGTGGCGCTGGGTGTAGGGAACCAGAGCATGCTCTCTGCCAGGGTGCGACATGCTCAGGTGCTCAATGATAAGCTGTCATTCAAGGTAAGTGGTGAGTATACCAAAGCGGAAGAGTTTGAATTTATGGACTCAGTATACATTGACAGAAACGCCGATGGTGTGAAAGAAGGATATGAAGAGTACAAGCTTGATAATGACATTGAGTTTCTGAGAGCAGAGGCAGCTCTTTACTATAGCGTCACTGATAATTCGGACCTTATTTTTAGCTGGGGCGGGAGCAACAGTACCTACCTGTCTCCAACCAACGTAGGACGAAATCAGATCAAGGATTGGAAGATGAATTACTTTCACCTGAGATATGTCTCGGACAAGTTTTTTGCGCAGGTTTACAACACCACCAGCTCTACTGAAGATACCTATGCCATTGATCAGCGTACCAAAAATTACTACGCAGCCATAGACGGAGGAGCCTCTGAAGCCGAAGCGGAGGAAAGCTCACTGGGCAATGGGGCCACCTTTGCTGATGACTCCAAAAGATGGAATGCTGAAGTGCAGTATCATGATACTTTTGGCAAAGCCAAAGTGGTAGTAGGCTCACAGTGGCAAAGGGATAATGCGAATAGTAACGGCACCTACTTGCTCGACAATGGTGGGAAAGATCCGATTATCATCAACCAGATCGGTGTGTATGGACAGTTGGATTATCAGTTTACAGAAGCTTTCAAAGCTGTGGCGGCTTTCCGTGGAGATAATCATGAAGTATACGGTTTCAACTTTATTCCCAAGGCAGGTCTGGTATACAGCGCTGGAAATGGAGCTTTTAGACTTACCTATGGTCAAGGGATAGCCACGCCTACCATACTCAATATGTACGGCGACCTGTTTGCAGGACTGATTCTTGGAAATGCAGAGGGATTCACCCTGGCTGACGGTAGCAAGGTAAAGAAACAGTCAGTGGAGAAAATCCAAACTTTCGAGATTGGTTACAAAGGTGAACTCGTACCGCAGCGATTCTTCCTGGATGCCAATGCTTATTATAATATCTCGGAAAACTTCCTTTCGCCAGCCACAGTATTGGGGGTAGCCACTCACAGAGGAGATACCCCGATGAGTGAGGTGCAGAGTGGTTATGGAGCATATGGTGGTTTCGTGGCCTCTTATGTCAACTTTGGTCAAGTGGATACCTACGGGTTTGATATCGGAACCAACGTATACCTTAATGACAAGATCAACTGGACATTCAACTATTCTTATTTCGACTATAGTGTGGATGAAGATGACCTGGAAAACAATGACTTCAACAAGGACGGTGTAGTGAATAAACTGGACATCCTTGTCAACGCACCGAAGCATAAGTTTGGAACCGGACTTTACTTCAGAGGTGATAAACTTTTTGGAAATGTATATATGAGATGGGTACAGGAATATGACTACTTCTCCAGCTACCAGATTGCTGCCAAAACCCAGGATTTGAATTGGAGGGGTACTCCGATCAGGGAGAATGCCAGAAGCACAGATACATGGAACTATGGTCCGCTGGGAGGTTTTGTCAATGTAGACCTGGGATTGGGATATAAAATCAATGATATCTTCCAGGTAGCTGGTCAGGTGACCAACCTGTTCGATTCAGAATTCAGGGAATTCACAGCAGCACCATTCACTGGCAGACTGTATTCCATAGAAGTAAAAGCTAAGCTTCCAGCTGTCAAAAAGTAAATATTTCTTATCAATTGATTGAGGAAAAAGGCCGCCAGATTGGTGGTCTTTTTTTTGGCTAATACTGAACTTTCACGCTTTGGAAGTGGGAGGATCCAAGCTCACCAAACAGTTTATTGCCGAGCGCATCAGGATCGTTGCTTTTGAAAAAATCCATAGCGGCATGCACCAGCTCATCGGTACTGATAAATCCGTCTCCATTTAAGTCCATGGCTTTGAAACACTGATTGGCAAAGCGAACTTCCACTCGGAAGGACACAAAAATGCTCATAAACTCAAGACGGGAGATGAGCTGATCTTTGTTCTTATCAAATACACTCTGCAGGCGGTTGACTATAAAGGTGATGTTTTGATCCAATACCTCGTCATCTGCCCCAAAGAAGAAGTTCTCCATAAATTCAATCCACTGTTTGGAGTCAATGTTTTGGAGGTTTGGCTGCTGAAAGTAGGCCTGAATAAAGCCCCAAATCATATTGCCTTCTTCCCGAAGCAGGTTGTCATGGTCATCATCTTCAATGATCCCTGTGAAAATGGCTACATTGTCTGCAATGCTTTGAAAATCGGATTTTTGTAGGAGACCATTGTGATCAAAGTCAATGATACGGAAGAGGTGTTCCAGTTTCCTGATTTGTAATTCTTGGAGCATAGTGTTGTTTACAGGCATGAAGTAACCACTTTTTGGGCAATGAATCAATACTATCCTTTCAAAATACCATAAAAGGGGGAGCCGGAGAGGTCTTGAAGCCCGATTAGCTTTTCCGCTTGACTCCCCGCACTGCCTCCGCACTCCACGGGTCATCCGGCCAGGAGTGTTTGGGGTATCTTCTTTTCAGGTCTTTTTTCACTTCAAAATAGGCGTTGTCCCAAAAGCTGCGCAGGTCAGCGGTAATCTGCACCGGCTTATAGCCAGGAGAAAGCAGGTGCATGAGGACCCCATTTTTACCGCCGTTTACTTTGGGTGTGTCTGCCAGACCGAAGACTTCTTGAAGACGCACGGCCAATATGGGAGGCTCACCATCGGCCCTGTACTGAAGGGAGACGTAAGAACCACTGGGCACTTCTATTTTTTCAGGAGCCAGCTGGGTCAGGAGCTCTTGCAACTCCCAGCTCAGGCTGTGGTGGAGTACTTTTGTCAGATCTATCTTTTTCAGGTCTTCGGGTTTTTTCACCTGATCCAGATAGGGAGTTAACCATTCACCATTGGTCATGAGAAGGGTAGGAGTGCTCACATCGGGCCAGTTGCCCTGTGGATTCCATTTTCTTAATGACAGCACCCTATTTTGCCATTGCTGCACGCTTTCGTTGAAATCCAGCAGATGGCCCCCTTCTTTTTTGAGCGCTTCAGAGATGGCCTGCACCAGATGAGATTCGTCAGGATCGGGGAGTGGTTTAGATTGGAGAATGATACTGCCAATTCTCAGGTCTTTCGTGGCAATCAATCCACCTCTTTTGGTATCCCAGGTAATTACTTCGCGCTCCTTCACCAATGGAGCCAGATCGCGGGGATTGAGCGGTGAGGCCATGAAGATTTTGCCCATGCCGTCCCGGGCATCCATGTGCGCAATAGAGAGCCAGGGCTCATGGGCCAGATCATCCTTGTGCCCGGCCATGGCATATTTACCGTTGGAAAGCTGAAACTGTGCATTGTTACCCGGGCGAGCAAAAGCAATTCTTTCCGGGTAAGCATGTGACAGGATGAGTCCCGTTTCGAAGGGGTCTACAGGGCCATTGTCCACTTCAATATCAAACATGCGGCGATAGGATTCTGCTACCTTTTCTATTCTCGCGAACTTCCGACCAAGGCGGTTCTCATCACGGAACCGACGCAGTGTTTCTATCCTTAGATTAATGTCGATGCCAGCCTCACGTCCAAGTGGGTCGCGCTCCTCCAGCAGAGCAGCCACATCTGTAGCCAGCTCGAGCATATCGGCCTCCTCGGCTTCCAGCAGCATGTGTGCGATCCGTGGATGACAGGGAAGTTGGTGGATCTTTTTCCCGTGGGCCGTGATGCGGCCGTGTTCCAGAGCATTGAGCTGATGAAGGGTTTCACTTGCCTGTGCCAGAGCGCCTTTTGGTGGAGGTGTGAGCCAGGTAAGTTGGTTGATGTCCATAATGCCCCACTGAGCCATGTCCAATACCAGTGCTGCTAGGTCGGCTTCCATGATTTCGGGGTTTCTGTGCTCCGACAGTCTGGCTTGTGTGGCTTTAGACCACATGCGGTAGCATACACCCGATGAAAGCCTTCCGGCCCGTCCTGCGCGCTGGTCGGCTGAGTCTTTGGAGATCTGTACCGTTTCCAGTCTGGAGAGTCCAGACTTGGGGTCAAATTTGGAGGTACGACCAAACCCAGTGTCCACCACTATTTTGATGCCCTCTATGGTAAGGCTGGTCTCTGCGATGGAAGTGGCCATCACCACTTTGCGCTTGCCCGATTTATCGGGCATGATGGCTGCAAACTGTTTTCCCTGAGGTAGCTGACCATAGAGCGGATGTAATGCAAACCCTTTTAACTCCTTTCTGAGGAGTTCTTCACATTTTCTGATTTCACCTTCACCGGGAAAAAATGCCAGCACGTCTCCCGAATGCTCTTTGGTGGCTTTGCTGATGGTGCGGGCGGTCATCTCGGGCAGGAGCATCAGGTCCTGCTCCCCAACGTACTGTACCTCAACGGGGTATTGACGTCCCTTGCTGACCACAGAGGGAGCTTTGAGCAGCATGGTGAGCTGAGGCATGTCCAATGTGGCAGACATGATCATAATCCTCAAATCAGGGCGGATCACCTGCTGGGCCTCACGGCAAAGTGCCAGTGCCACGTCTGCATGAATGCTGCGTTCGTGAAATTCATCAAAGATCACCAGTCCGACCCCCTCCAGACTATTGTCTGCATGAATCATGCGTGTAAGGATCCCTTCTGTAAGAACTTCTATCTTGGTGGTTTCTGATACTTTATTGTCAAACCTCACCCGGTAGCCAACCCTTTTACCCACCTGATCTCCAATGAGTTCAGACATGCGGCTGGCGATCGTTCTTGCAGCCAGCCTTCTGGGTTCCAACATCAGTATTTTTTGACCTTTGAGCCAATTTTCCTGCATCAGCGTCAGTGGCAGTAGGGTACTCTTACCAGCTCCGGGCGGGGCATTCACAATCAGGGTGTTATCAGCAGTGAGATGAGCCTTCACTTCATCGATCACTTCTGTAATGGGCAGGTCTATCTTATAGGGATCGAAAGACAATTTGGGTATCGGGATTTAGTGAATGGCGAAATTAATCGATTTGAATAAAAGGTGATGACTTTAGTGATCGATCCCCTTCAGAATGCGGTTGAGGCTTCGGAGTGTGATGCCCAGATAGTCAGAAAGGTCCTGTTTTGGGATGGTGTGAAACAGGTCGGGGAATGACTGCTGCAGACGAAGCAGGTTATCGGCGGCAGGGTGTGACTGGTTGTGGGCATGCCGGAGGGCTTTGTACCGGACTTTGTTGGCGAGTGTCTCCATGATGAGCGTATTGAATCGGGGATCGCTGCGGAGCAGATTATGAAAATGTTCCTGATTCATTCTGAATGCTGATAGGTGAGTGATCGCCTCTATGCTGCTAAAGCTGAGAGATTGACGGATCAGTTCTATCTCCCCGAAGAGTTCGCCAGGGCCGAAAAACTCCTGAACGAAGATCTTGCCGTTATTCTCCCGATGAAAACACTTGGCGATACCCGCAGTGATCACAAAGGCGGCCTTTACATTTTTCTCCTGACTGATGATTTCCGTTTTGGGATGGAAATCGGTAACCGTCACAGGTCCATTCGACTGGTGCAATTGCGCAAGGTACTGGAGAAGGGCTGGATTTTCCCGGATCATATTATCAATGGGACAAATGTCCTTTACTATTAGGGAAAGTTGAGGTTCTTTTGTGAAGCCTAAAAGTAAACAGGTAAAAATTATCTACGAATCAAATGAATACAGATAGACTCACACAGCAGCTGACCTTTATCAGGGAGATAGACAAGCTCAAGTACATACAGCGAAAAACGAGGCTCTTCGACAGTCAGCGCCATGAAAATGATGCAGAGCACAGCTGGCACCTGGCCATGATGGCGATGGTGTTGGCAGAGCATGCCACCACGGAAGTGGATCTGTTCAAGGTGATGAAGATGTTGCTCATTCATGATATAGTGGAGATAGATGCCGGGGACACTTTCCTTTATGACACCACACAGAGTCATGTGAACACGGAGGTGGAGTTAGAGGCAGCCAAACGAATTTTCGGGTTGCTCCCAGAGGAGCAGATGCGGGATTTCATTGCGCTTTGGGAGGAATTTGAAGCTGGAGAAACCCCCGAGGCGCGCTTCGCTAAGGCTTTGGATAGGTTGGAGCCGATCATGCAAAATGCTTCCAATCAGGGGGGCACCTGGGCAGAGTATGACGTGCCTCTAAGCCGGGTGTTGGAAAAGGTGCAAGGGATTCGCAAAGGATCAGATAGCCTTTGGGCGTACACAGAAGACTTGCTGCGTGAGAATGTAGAGAATGGTAATTTGAAGGAGTAGGGGTTAAATTTTCCCGCGCCATTTTTTCTTTTCGCTGTGTTCTTTTTTGGCTTTTATGCGCTTGTTGATAGCTGATTTGGAAGGTTTGGTTTTCTTTCTCGGCTTGGGCACAAAGAAGGCTTTGGTGAGTATTCTGTCTAGTTTTTTAAAGGCCAGTTCTTTGTTTTTCAGCTGCGACTTATGACTATCCGCGGTGATGATGAGGGATCCATCGCTGGTGAGCTGGCTTCCGATTTTTTCTTTTAAACGTGATTTCTCTTCCTCCGTCAGATGTCCTGACTCCAGAATATTGAATCGCAGAATCACTTTGGTTTCCACCTTATTCACGTGCTGGCCGCCCGGACCACCACTTCGTGCAGTGGTGATCTGGATATCAGGCTTGATCCTGGATATGGGAATGAAGTGGCTCATATAGACCTTATTGTTCTCATTTATAGCTGAATTTTTTTAGGTGTTTACGGGAAACCAAGTTGTCGGATTCTCAAATGTAAAACAATTGATGAGGTTGTAGATTTTGGGTGCTTTGCTTATCCCAATATACAATGCAAAAGAGAGGTAAACTGTGTGTTCGTAGGTCAATCTGATACTTTTAATTCCCTGATAGTTCCAAATCACAAATGCATTTTCAAGGTTATTTTTTCGTTGATTCTCATTCAGGTAAATCATTAGATAGATAATGGACATCACATAGAAGTAGATGACTGAAAGTTCACCCCTGGTCCAGACCAGCATGAAGCCATGAAACAGAATGCCCAGAAGCATGGGAATATTGCCGGAGCGACGAATTAGAAATAGCACAGCGAGGGCCAGTTCTATGCAAATGGTAGTGATTCCAAGAATTTTGGCGAATGTGAGGTGTCCCGGGAGAAGTTGCTCAATCGATTGGTAAAATGGTAAATGAAAGATTTCTGTTGCAAAAAAATTGAAATACGAGCCACTCCACCAGTCATGGTCGAGGAGTTTATTCAACCCTGCACCAAAATATACAATCGAAAGTTGTAAGCGCAGCAAGAGGCCGTTGTGACCTATTCCGATAAGGATGAGCATGCATGAAATAAGCGTAATAGAAGTGGAGTACAGTGGTTTGCAAGCCAATATGCTTCCCAAAATGGTTAACCCCAACAATAGACTGCTCGTCTTTAGCCGGATATTAAATAACAGGCCCAATGCAGATGTTATCAACAGGAGGCGGACGCAGAGTTCAAATATTCTGGATGGGATGATGTCAAGAAAACCTATAAAGGGGAGAAATGGAAGATCATTTCTAAGAAGCTCAGGCACGAATCCAAAACCAAAAAGACCTAATACCAAAACTCGTGCACCAATTGTACTGGTTAAGGTGTTAGTTCCCATGTCCTGAGGTCTTTTCCATTGGTCTGATAAGTGAGCCTAACCCGTGCCAATTGGCTTTTTCCATAAGTGCTTTCATACTGTTGGATGATAGCTATTAGGTTCTCAATATTTCGGTTTTCACGACCCGTTGCTGGCCGCCGATACCTGGCTGATATCTCTTCTTCACTCAAAAGGTGATTACCCACACTCACCTCGATGCTATATAGAGATATTTGATCATAGGGAACCCAGCAGAAGTATTTGGTATTAGAAAAATATCCCAGTATGATCAGAATTATTTGGGTACCAAATAACAAAATCAGGGCTGCCTTTTTTAACGTAATCATTAGAACATTTTTAGTTGTTTACCTAACCAGGTATAAATGTGCCTGATGGGCTCTGTGGTGATTTTCCAAGCCAAAGATCGGGTTTCCTGATAAAAAAAATAAAAGAGGTAATAACCAAAAGCGTAGGAGACTAAGGTGGCAATGGCCGCACCTTGTATGCCCCATGTTGGGATCAACACAAGATTGAGCCCAATGTTCAGCAGAGCTGCCATCAGCTTACCCGAAAAATTGATCCACGTTCTATTTCTTGCAATAAGGACTTTACTAATAGGGTGCCCTGCAAAGAAGAAAATGCTCGCTATGATATGTATTTTCAACACACCTGCCGCATCAATGAAAGCAACTCCCAACGTGTTTTCAATCAGAAAACGGGCTCCAAAAATAACCAGGAGGGTTAAGCCGACAGATAAGAATATCAAATAGCGAGATATTTTCAAGACAACACCTTCAATTTTTACACTCTCGGAAACATGCTTGGCGATAAAAGGGAAGTAGGTGGTCATGACGGTGACTGGTAGGATGTACCAGACTTCACTGAACCTTGCGGCACTGGCATAGATGCCTACCTCAGCCGGTCCGATCATGTATTCGATGAAAACCTGATCCACCTTGAAAGAAATAAGCACAAAAATATTGGTCATTATCAGCGGCAGTGACTCCATAAATATCTTTTTGGGGGTAACAGCTAACCCGGTACCAGGAGGTCTCTCACGGTTCAAGTTTGAAATGAAATATTGCATTAAAAGCAGCGTAATCAGCCGCTCTAGTATAAAGGACAGGCCGATGAGAAAGATGTTCTGCAGGTAATAAGCAACACCAATTCTCATGAGGCACCCAATGGTGATCCCTGTAGATCGGGCGTAGGTGGTGTATTTCGATTTCAGTACAGATTGGAAAAGGGAATCCTGGACCATCAGGGCATCCACAAATAGGGTAGCGCCTATGGCTAGAATAAAGGCGATAAGTTTTGGATCGTCAAAAAACAGATACGCCATCCCGGCGAGCAGTGAAAAAACCACGAAACTCCCCAAAAGCCTGAGGTTGATTGAGATCTTCAATACTGATTTTTTCTCATAGCCTAAAGAGAGGTATTTGGTAATCACAGTCTCATAGGCAAGTTTGGAGAACGGAGCAAAAATAGCCAACAGGCTCAATCCAAAGCTAATCAGTCCGAATTCCACCGGGCCAAACAAACGGGCCATGATCAGAAATGCCAACAGGTTCAGAGGCAGGGTGAATCCTTTCTCACCCAGAATGAACATTGTATTTTTATTGAATTTATTTGAGATTATTGAGCTCCAACTAATCATATTTGCTCATGCGAAAACTGTCCATTGGATTAATTGGATACGGTATTTGGGGGCGTAAAATTCTCCAGGAACTGATCGTCCTTTGTAGCGAAGTTCATGTATTTGATCCACTAATAAAAGAGAGCAGCGGCATACTTCAACCTGATGCTACGACTTTCGACACGGACTTTGATACGTTCATGGAGCACCCACTGGATGGTATTATCATTGCTTCAGCCACATCGTCGCATCACGAATTGCTTGCGATGCTGAAACCCTATGACTTGCCTGTTTTTATTGAAAAACCCTTAACCAACTCCCGGGAAAGACTCAAAAAGATTCAACAGCTTGATCTGAAGAATATCTATGTAATGCACATATGGAAATATCATCCGGGTGTGCAGTTGCTGGCCCATCTGGCCCAGTCCGGGAAGCTGGGTGTTGTCAAGGGAGCCAGGTCTATTCGGGCCAACTGGACAAGCCCAAGGAAGGACACCGATAGTCTTTGGAACCTGGCCATACATGACCTATCAATTTGTGAGTCGATCCTGGGAGCAATTCCAAAAAGAAAGCAGGTAGTTTGCGAGCGGCACAATGGAGTCATCAGAGGATTGACCGCTTTGATGGGTGCTGAACCTTATTATCAATTCGAAGTATCCAATAGATATCCTCATAAAGTACGTGAAATTGTTGTTTTTGGAACGGAAGCAGTTGCCATTCTTCAGGATGAACAGGTAGATTACGTGACGGTGTATCATGGCGATGATCAGAGTGAGTTAACCAGCAAGACCTCAGAGAAGATGTACTTTGACAATACTCCTCCACTTCGTATTGAGCTTTTGGCCTTTTTGAATTATCTGGAGGGAGGGGCCCCTCCCTTTACAGATTTGGAAGAGGGCAACAGACTGATTGATCACCTGGCAGAAATTGAATCTGCATGTCAGAAGAACTTATAATGAAAATAAAAGCAACAGTCATTTTACCAACCACAAAGGAGCGTGCTCCTGTTTTGCCGTATTCTGTTGGGAGTATATTGAAACAGACCTTATCTGAGATTGAGGTTTTCATTATTGGGGATGGAGTGGATGAAGACACCAGGCAGGTCATTCATAGCTTGATGCAGGAGGACGACAGGATTCGGTTTTTTGATCACCCTAAGGGAGATCGGAGAGGTGAGGTTTATCGTCATCGGGCACTTACTGAAGATGCGAAGGGCGAGATAGTTTGCTATTTACTTGATAGGGACCTGATGTTGCCCAATCACATTGAGCTGATTTATGCGCACTTACAGGCGCATAATTTTTGCATTCATTCCAGCCTGAGTGTTCTGGAGAACCATGAGATAGAATTTGCCCGAAAGCCTTTTTTTGGTCAGTACAAACATGGGGATGGTTCATCTCCTGCCACCAAAGGACATTATCTTTTTTCTCAGGTAGGCCATACCTTAGGGTTCTACAAAGAGTTACCTTTTGGGTGGAGGGTTACGCCTCCCTCAGTTCCCACTGATATCTATATGTGGAAGCAGTTTATGGCACATCCGAGCCTGAACCTCCTATCAACAGAGGATCCTACCATACTGTACTTCAAGCGGGGAGATCATCCCGGATGGTCTGCAGAACGTCGGGCAAAGGACCTGAGTAAATTTTATCCCTTAATGGCATCCCATGAGGCTGTTCAGGGGTTTGAGAGGCTCGCTACATTCAATCTTCTGAAAGAGCGTGCGGGGCTGCTGTCAGAACCAATCATTATTCGAGGAAAAACACCTGCACATTTACCGGGCCGGGTCCTGCGAAAACTAAAGGCCCCCTTTGTAAAAAGGCGGTAGGTCATCTAATGACCCGAAACTATTCGCTCTTTCGGAGATGATCGCCGATTCAAAAGGCCACGGAATACCGAGTTGGGGATCATCCCACCTGCAGCCAAAATTGTCTTCATCACCGTACCCCTCATAAGACTCAGAAACTGCCTGAAGGTGTAACGAAGGCTCAATGAAATACCAGCCATGAACTACTCCTCTTGGGAAGATCAATGCTTTAAGGTCTGAAGCAGTTAAATAATAAAGTGAGGATTTGAGGTAAGTGGAAGACTCGGGGCGCAAATCTTTGAGGCCAAGGTAACAACTCCCTTGTATCAGACAAAAATACTCATCATGCCTTCTATGGTAATGCATGCCTCTCAGTACTCCTTCTTCGGATTTTACCATGCTCCATTGCACAGGGTTGATCACAGAGTTCCAGTTGTCCTGAAAAACTTCCGTGAATGATCCACGTGCATCAAAGTGTTCATTTAACGTAACAAGGAGACTGTCCTGAATGGCCTCACCAGATAGTATGGTGGATTCTTTGGTTTTGGTTGAATGCATAAATCAGTTAATCGCGGTGAAAAAGAGACTTTGGGAATCTCTCAATTTATTGGCTAGGGCGTCCCCGCAAAGTAAAAACAAATGAAGAAAATCTCCCTATTGATTCTTTTTTTGGGCCTGAAATTTTAAAAATCTGGTCAGAAGAAAGACTCTTTAGCGAGGCTATGATGGGGGAATGGGACTTTTTAGCGTTTCACGAATGTGCAATAGAGTAGTCTAAACTTTCGTTTAGGGTTTCTCCGTATGAAATCCATGGATTGGTGAATCCCTACTCCAATACCTTAATGTCCTTTGAGATGAGGATTGGGGGGTATGTTTCTATGATACTTTCTATTTCTATGCTTATCGTGTCTCCTTCGTTTACTTCAATATAGTTTCCATTGGGAATGCTAATGACCGTAGTAAACTCATTGTTATTCTGATCCCTCAGATGCAGGGTCTTTCCGTCCTTTTCCTGACTGATTTTCGAGACGTAGTAAGCCTCTCTGGATCCGCTTGAAGGGTTGCATCCAAAAAGAAGGGCGGCGAGTGCGAACTGTAGAATGGTTTTCATAGATATTTTAGTGGAGCATAAAAGACATCAAACGACGTGTTTTGGTTGGTAATGTTGTCGGATTTCTTTTTGGCCTCATTATCTATCTGCGGATAGTATTTACCTTGCAGTTCGCAGGGATAGTTGAATCACACACTGGAACTCAAAGATCCCAGGCTTTTTAAAGAAACGCTAATACATACATTGAATGAATAAACTCATGTGGGTCATTATGGCCTTTATCTCAGGAGCCTTCCTGCCCATACAGGCTGGCCTCAACACCAAACTAGGCAAGGCAGGAGAAAGCCCTGTACATGCTTCTACTATCTCGTTTGTGGTGGGCACAGTGGCGCTATTGCTCTATATTCTATTCACTCAGCAGTCGGTGTCCTGGGAGGGCATCAAATCCGCTCCCGGCTATGTTTGGATAGGTGGGGTGCTCGGTGCTTTTTATGTGACGGTTATTATTCTGGCTTACCCACAGCTTGGGCCTGGCCTCACCTTTGGACTCGTTGTGGCTGGTCAGCTCATCATTTCAGCGCTTTTGGAGCACTTCAACGTGCTGGTGGCTCAGCAGCAGTCCATCAGCCCCATGCGCGTATTGGGCATTGTGCTGGTGGTTGTTGGAGTGGTGATTGTGCGGAAGTTTTAGTGGCTGTAGATCAGGCGGTGATCTTTTGCTGTGGTTTGAAAATCTTGGCGTCTGCATAGAAGGTGCCAAAGGGAACCAACGACGCACCCAGAGAAAGTACCGAAGCTTTGATGCCCCAGCCATGAATGAAGATGTTCTGAATACAAAACAGCACATAGAGAATGAACAGCCAGCCGTGGGTCATGCCTACATATAAATTGGGTTCGGGGATTTGAAACCAATATTTCAGAGGCATGGTGATAGCAAAAAGCAGAAAGCTGACACCTTCCAGAATGGCCAGTACTCTTAATCTTCCGATGGGTGTTTTGAGGTTCATTGAGTCGTCGTTTTCGTGCTGCGAAATTGGGCCAGCCAACCCGGTTCTCCTAGCAATGACCAGAAATTGTGATCATTTTTCTCTGTTCAGAGCATCTTGAGTAGCTCCGCTTTCGACAAGAGCTTGGCTGAGGCACTGTCTTCTGTAATGAGCTCCCCGGAGAGTTGCTTCTTGGTGGTTTGTAGCTGTAAGATTTTTTGCTCAATGGTATCAGGGCAGATGAGGCGTATAGCGGTCACATTGTTTTCCTGGCCGATCCTGTGTACCCGATCGATGGCCTGGTTTTCCACAGCAGGATTCCACCAGGGGTCTACCAGGTAAACATAGCTGGCTTCTACCAGGTTGAGGCCGGTACCACCGGCTTTGAGGCTGATGAGAAACACCCGGATGTCCTCATTTTGCTGAAAGGACTCCACAACCGCCTCACGATTTCTGGTATTACCAGTGAGAAGGGTATAACCAATCCCCCTGACGTCCAGTTCCTCCCGGATCAGCTCCAGCATGGAAACAAACTGAGAGAAGACCAGCATCTTATGATGTGGAGCGTTGTTTTCTATTTGCTCCATGAGCGTATCGATCTTAGAGGAGGTCTTTTTGCCCAGGATCTCGTCACTTTTCAGCAGCTTGGTAGAGTTGCAGATCTGGCGCAGTTTGGTGAGGCCTTTGAGGGCATGCATTGGATTTCTTTCCAACTCTTCTGCCTCTATGACCGAAATGTAGTCGCGAAACTCCTTCTCATAGGCGTTATAGGTTTCCCGCTGCTCAGTGTCCATGGGGCAGTAGAGAATCATTTCGGTCTTTTTCGGAAGCTCTTTGGCCACCTGCTGTTTGGTTCTTCTGAGCAGGAAGGGTTTGATTTTTTGCTGTAGTTCCTTAGCTCGTCGGCTGTCTTTGAAGCGGTCTATTGGCACGGAGTATAGTTCTTTGAAGTGCCGTTTGTTACCAAACAGGCCAGGACACGCAAAGGAGAACTGACTGTACAGATCGAAGGTGTTGTTTTCAATGGGCGTACCGGTGATAACTACCTTGTTTCGGGACTGAAGGAGCCGTGCCGCCTTGTAACGCTGAGATTCAGGGTTTTTGATTTGCTGCGATTCATCCAGAAAGATGTAGTTGAACTCAAAATTACGGAGGTAGCTGATGTCTGTGAGCAGCGTGTTATACGAGATCAGGATGATGTCAAATTTTTCCAATCCATCGGTCCCTTTTGTTCGGTCTGCACCCTGAAGGGTATATACTGATAGGCTGGGTGCAAACCGGGAGATCTCCGCCTGCCAGTTGAAAATCAGCGTAGTGGGCACCACCAGCAGGTTGGTACTGTTGGGAGTTTTCTCCTTTTGCAGGAGTGCAAAGGCGATGATCTGAACGGACTTGCCCAGTCCCATGTCATCAGCCAGGCATCCTCCAAAGTTGTACTCGTCCAGAAAGTTCAGCCAGTTTAACCCTTCCTGCTGATAGGTCCGCAGGGTGCCTTGCAGTGTTTTGGGTACTGGTACGGGCTGTATGCTGGTAAAGTCTTCCACTTTCTGCTTCAGCAGCCGGATGTCCTTTTTGGTGGTTTCGTCCAGCATTTCTTCATCAAAGAGCTCTTCTATGTCGGAGAAGTTGATTTTTGGGATGCTGATCATGTCTTCCTCGTTCAGGTCTCCAGCGGTGAAATAGGCCGCAAACTTCTCTATCCACTCCTGAGGCAGTATGCCCATCGTACCATCGTCCAGCTGTACATACTTGCTTTTGTTTTTCACCGCCACCTGGATCTTTTTCACGGAAGCTTTCTTTCGGCCAAAGCGGGCACTGATGGTAGCATTGAACCAGTTGAGGCCACTCAGTACTTTGATGTCAATTCGGGCTTTGTGTGGGTTGACCTTATTGCCTTCCAGCTCATTGAATCCGAGTACTCTGATCCCGGCATGACCCCAGTCTTCAAAGGCGGGGAGAAACCAGTCTTCATTCAAAAACTGTCGCTTGTGGAGGTAAAAGTGATCCAGTTCGTTTTCCAGCTGCTCCCGGAAGTCGGGGTGCTGCCTGATGAGGAGGGCAGTGAGTTCTATTTCCGACTGGGTGTCCCGGTCTACCAGAAACTCACAACCGTTTTCGTCCTTGCCAAACACCTGGCGCTTGGTTCTCACAGGTATCTCCACGTCGTTGTAGCGCATCACGGGCATGATCATCACGTGGCTGCCAAAATCGGAAAGGTAGATGATCTTTTCTGTGTCGGAGACATATTCGCTGGCTGCCAGCTGGCGGGGGGAAGCCTTTGCGATGAAGGTGTACTCAATGTGGATCTTATCGGCCACCTTGTCCAGAAACTGTGCTTTGAACTCACGGAAAGCGGAGGCGTAGATGAGCATCCGACCCGACTTCTGTTTGAGTAGCTGCACGATGGAGAGCACGGGAAGCTTGTCTATGAAATACCAGACCTCAGCAATCACCAGAAAGCATTGCAGTCTGAGGGACAGGTCAGCTACCTGATGCGTCACACCATTGATCGATACCGAGGCGGAGATTTCATAAACTCCTTTGCTTTCGCTCACCGTCAGGGTGATGTCCTCCTGAAGCCGGCGTACTTTGATCGGTAGTAATGATTTGGGTGAGAGGCTTTCTGAGGCGCTAGCCTGGTGGTAGTAGATGGGGTAGTTCGCCGGGTTTTGGATCACTGCACGCAGGGTGGTGATGTCCTGTGTGCCCAGACGCTCCTCTGTGCGGTTCTTGAGCTGCCCGATGCCCATCAGAAACTTAATATCCCCGGGACTGGACGTATGCCAGATGGCTGCCTGCGTGTCGATCGTGCGGATAGGAGCCTTTATTTTTCCTTGCTGGGTATGAGGCGCCGCGCAAAGCTCCGCCTGCAGACCTTTGTAATATTTGTGTTGCCTGAGGACTATGAATTCGGTTTCAGCCTCAGAATTGGCGACTGGTGCTGGCGGAGGCTCCGGGGAGAGGATGCTGTTTCGGAGCTCGGCCAGGTGCTCGTGGGTGACGGCCGTGAGTGCCGGGTTCACCGGATTGATCACCAGACGGTTTTGATAGAGCTCCAGTCTGAAGTGCTCATCCAGGTCGGGCTCGTTTTCCAACCCATAGTCATAAGCCACTCGCTTGAGTCGTGCATGCCGCAGCTGGTCGTTGAAAAAGAGTTGCAGATCCTCCTGCCTGGTCAGAGCGGAGAGGGCTCTCGCCTGATGAAGGCACATTTGGCCGGTGTTTTCAGCGCATTCGCAAAAGAGGATGGTTTGGCTTTGCTGCTGGATCACCGATACGGAAAAGGTAGTGTTGTTGGCCTCAATAGCAAAAAAGGCCTCGTTCAACGTGATGCCGTAAGGAAACAGACTACCACCGGAGATGGTCTCTGAGGTGTCCATGCTCACATGCTGATAGAGGATGCGATCGGTGATTTGATCTACCGGTGTGTCAAGGATGAATCGGTGGTTTTGGATGGAAGCGCTTATGGATACCGCAGTTTATGTGGTCAATGGATCAAAGATACTATGAGCGCCTGATGTGTAGGTGGTTTATTCACTTTGAGTTACTGTATTCTGGATCTGCCCGACTGGTACTGCTGAGCAAAAGCCGAAGGAGTGAGCTTTGTCCATTTTTTGAAAAGCCGTGAAAAGTAGGCGTAATCCTCGTATCCCAAATCATAGGAGATCTGCGAGAGTGAGGAGGTGCCATGCACCAGCATGCGCTTGGCCTCCAGGAGTATGCGCTCGGTGATGAGTTGTGTCGGGGATTTATTCAGCGATCCCTGGGTCAGTCTGTTGAGATGGCGCACTGTCATGTGCAGCATGTTGGCATATGCCCCAGGTGACTTTTCGGTACGGAAATTTTCTTCTATCAATTTTTCCAGCTTGCGCAAATGCTCGGAGTGAACGCCTGTTTTAGAAACCTCCATTTGGTCCTGTGCCAGGTATAGCCGACTGAGCTCTATGTAGGTAAGGCTCAGCAGGGATGAGAGCTTCTGGGCGGTCATGAAGGTGTTTTTGCCGCTGTACTCCGTGAGTAATTCATTGAACCGGGCCGCCATTTTATGGGTGTCCGGGGTGTCCAGCTGCAGCACTGCGGAGTTCAGCTGAGAGTAGAAGAAAGGAAAATCATAGACGGAGCGATCAGTAAAGGACAGGTCGAAGAATTCCTGAGAATGAAAGAAGATGAGCCCTTCAATGTCGTCAGACAGCTCCCAGTAGTGCGTTTGCCCGGGTGAGAGGAAGAAGACACTCCCGGGTGTTACCTGGTATTTTTCAAAGTCGATTTCATGGAGGCCACTACCGCTGGTGAAAAGCACAATGAGAAAGAAGTTGTGTTTGTGCGGAACCGTGATGGCGCCATGGTGCGCCTGCAGATGCCTGGTGAAGGTGTTGCAGTGAAAGTCTATCGGGTCTCCGTGGCTTTCAAATTCGGTCAGGTCCAGTACGTTGATGCTCTTCATGATCGTGGAGATGTCTCTTTTGTGCAAATATTGGAAACTTTAGTTTAATCAATCATTGCTGATAATCCATCAATTTTGCTCATAATTATTTGAGAAATGCAAAACAGGCTTAAGGGAGTTTTTCAGGAGAAATGTCCGATTTGTGGAAAAGGGGAGGTCTTTGAGACCAAAGGAAATGTGCTGCTGATGAAAATGCCGCAGATGCATGAGACCTGTGCGCACTGCCACCACCGGTATGAGATAGAGCCGGGGTATTTCATGGGGGCCATGTATGTGAGCTATGGGCTGAACATTGCCGAGATGGTCGCTGTGCTGCTGGTTTGCTTGGTGATCGGTGTGTCGCTGGATTACATATTGTACCTGGCCATTTTCACCGTATTGCTCCTGTGGGGGTTCAATTTCCGCATGAGTCGCGTTATCTGGATGTATTTGTTCAACAAAGGGTGATTACCTCTATAGTCGTATAGAGTATTATCCCAGCTTCTTATTGCTGAACAGTCCGTTGATTTCGGCATCTATTCGCTCCACGATGAATGAAAAGTCTTCCGGTCTATTCACGAAATCCAAATTGTTGACGTCTATGATCAGGAGATTGCCCTGGTCATAGTTGCCGATCCACTCTGCGTAGTGTTCGTTGAGGTTTTTGAGGTAGTCCAGGCGAATGGCACTTTCATATTCGCGCCCTCTTTTCTGAATCTGACTCACCAGCCTCGGGATGTCAGCCTTGAGATAAATCAAGAGGTCAGGCGCATGAATGTGCTCAATCATCGAGTTGAAAAGTGCCAGGTAGGTTTCGTAGTCCCTTTCATTGAGCAGCTGCGATTTTTTCAGGTTCATGGCAAAGATGTAGGCATCTTCATAGATGGTACGGTCCTGGATGGCCGACTGCTTGTTGTCCTGTATGGTTTTGATCTGAGAGAAGCGACTGTTCAGGAAGTGGATTTGCAGATGGAAGGCCCATTTCTCCATGTTTTCGTAGAAATCAGCCAGGTAGGGGTTGTTATCTACGCTTTCGTAGAGCACGTCCCAGCCGTAGTGATGTCCTAATTTTTCTGCCAGGCTCGTCTTTCCCGAACCGATATTTCCACAAATCGCCATGTACATGCCGCAAAAATAGGGGACACGAATGACCTGGGCAGCAGAAGCGGAAAAAGTATTTTGAATGGGAAGTTTTTTGAGCTTGGGGGAATATTACTGGATCAAGCGTAATTTCTGTAGGGAGATGGATGGTGATGATCTGATACTTTATTTACCTCAATCCAAATTGACTCCTTACTTACCCTTCATTTTCTTTGCTTGCCCCGGGCCGCGTAGGCAAAGAAAACAATTGGTGGTACTACAGAAGGGCACCAACCTAGCCGGTCGCACGCAAAAAATCATTTTGACTCATTGTGTTTGGGCTTTTTTTAGGAATTGTTGGAGTCAAAATGATTCACACTTGTCCCGGCCGGGCAAGGCTTGGATGCCCCGCCCTCCTTTACGACCCAATTTTTCTGAATCAAAGTGAATTAATTGGGTTTAGCAAAATATAAATATATAGTGATGCCCTAACAAACATTGCTTGCCCCGGGCCGCGTAGGCAAAGAAAATGAGGGTTAAGAGCTTACCTGTTTGAATGGGCCATGGATGTGTTCGATTATTGTTGCTCTCTTACATCTTAATGCAGTTTTCCCTTCGGGATATGCCTGATCGATTTCCATGAACTCCACTATTTATTCAATTCTTTTTGCCTCCGGCTGGTATCCAATCTTTCCTTTTATAATTTCGCAGCAACCCTAATCCATAGAAATCCATTGCTGAAGCGACTTGTTACATTTTTGCTGCTGGCAGGCAGCTATCTTACTCATGCCCAGGAGCACAAAAAAGTAATGGCCGTGCAGGGCGATGGGATCTACTCACTCCTGAGAAACAGCGGCCTGGAGCCCAAGAAATACCTCGCACCGTTTATCGAGCTGAATAAGGAAAACCTGAGCTCAGAAAATGGCCTGTTCATCGGCAGGATCTACCTGCTGCCCAAGCCGGAAGAAAAGGTGGAAAAGGCCGATGAGGAGGTGGTGATGCCCGATAGTGTGGACATGCAGACCGTGAAGGCCACCAAAGTGCTGGAGAAGCGGTACTATGGCATATTCGGGGCAGACTATGCCATGGTCTCCATAGAGAGCCGGCAGCTGGAGGGCGCGGTGTTTTACCTCATCTCCGGCCATGGCGGGCCAGACCCGGGAGCGGTGGAGCACTACGGCGGACAGCTCCTGGCAGAAGATGAATATGCCTATGATGTGACCCTGCGCCTGGCCCGTAAGCTGATCGCCAATGGTGCGCTCGTCTACCTGATCACGCGCGACCCCAATGACGGCATACGGGATGCGCGCCTGCTGGAGGTAGACCATGATGAAGAGACTTACCCCTCCAAACGCATCCCCCGCAACCACTCACTGCGCCTGAAACAGCGGGTGGAGGTGGTCAACGAGCTTTATGAGCGCCATGCCGCGAAACCCTATCAGCGGATCATTGAGACCCATGTGGATAGCCGCAGCAAAAGTGAAAACATCGACGTGTTTTTCTACTACCATGAGCTGAGCAAGGATGGGCAGCGACTGGCACAAAACCTGCAGCAGACTTTCAAACAGAAGTATGCCCGCTATCAGCCCAACCGCAAATACTCCGGCACCATAGAGCCACGAAACAGCCTGTACATCATCAAATACTCCAAAGCACCCACGGTGTATGTGGAGATTGGCAATCTGAAAAACACCCGCGACCAGCGGCGCATCCTCGACTGGGAAAACCGTGATGCCATAGCCATGTGGATTACCGACGGAGTGATTGCGGACTTTAAGGAAAGGTAGGGGGGATGAGAGGAAGTACCCGCTCATGACCGGTCTGGACATGAAACTGCACGTTTTGCTTTGTCAGCCTGAGCTCCGTCGTAGGGTAAGACAAAGCAGTGAGATTCCCTATAGCCAACAATGGTTTGATCGGGATGGAAAATCTGCTAGATTTGGTTGACAAGCGGGCATCAACCACGGTGGTTGATAGGCGGTTGTTAGCATCAATAATAAAAAATGAAATTTCGAACTGGCGCGTTATGTTGGTCTGAAGAACTTAAAGAAAAGTCACCCCTCAAAGGAAAATTCTTTGAATACAGTTTTGAGAAGCACCATTATAGACATTCGTCACCAACAAATTGGGAACTAATTATAACAGCCATCGATGAAGAAAGAGCTCAAAGATCATATGAGCTATTTATAGCATCCCTAACTCTCATTTCTGGACATACTATCTATTCAATTGGAGATCTTCCCTCAGTCATTTCTTACGGAATGGATTTCATTAATCCTCCTGAAGACTTTTACTATATTAATGCAAAACAATATTCTACATCGGGAATTTTCACCGCAGCTCAACTTGCAACTAAAGCTTCCTTTAGAAAAAAACATTCCATATCATTATTAAAATATCTATTTGCATGTAGCCAACACTCCAACTACCTAATACATCTAGACCCATTTCATTCAGGATATGAGAAATTATCTAGAAATCCGCTGGATCATTTAAGATACAGCTACGCTATTCTAACACTTTATTCAATTATTGAGGAAATCGGCATAGAAATAAGGGCGTCTCAGAAAAATCCAAGTAAAATCGATGGTGAATGGAATCCAATAATAAAAAAAGACTTAGAAAAGCGGATTAAGAATTCAAAGATAGACATCAATAAGAAAGCACATTGGAATTTAAGAAGTCGTCCAACAAAGATTCAACCAAAAGATAAGCTTAATATTACAGGCAAAGCGTCATGGGCGAGATATTCAATTCGGGACTCAACTATTGAGATAATTGATGCAATTTCATATTTAAGTTGGTTGAGAAGCAAAATTCTAGCTCATAAACTTAGTGATAAGTATACTTCCATTTCTATCTACGATGTAGCCAATGTAAATTTCCTTATCCGGCAATTTCTGATGGATATACTTAAAGAAAAAAGAGGCTAACATATGCTATGGATGAATGGGGTTTTATCGGTCAGGATACTTTCGTGGCACTTGGAAAGTCCACCACAAGTCTTAAATTTAAATCAAGGCGTGGCTCTGAGGAGCTGGAAGGGTTTAGTGCATTCTAATCCCCACTCATCATAGCTAGTCGTTGGAGAGCATTGACCGCCGCACGGATATTTCATGAACATCTTCTTAACTGATCAGACGAGCAAACTCCCGAAACATCTGGAACAACTGAAATCAGTTCCAGTTATGTTATATGACCTAACTCGCTTGAAGGAACGAGTATCGACAATTGAACTGGCTACTAACTTCGAAGAACACGATCAAAGCGTCCTCTTTAACTACCACATTTTCCCGAACAGAATTATGACCTTCCTAACTGAGTGGGGAAATGAGAACAGAGAGATCCGAACTGGTGATACTATAGTCCAACAGGTTTACATCCCACCATTTATGAACTTCTCACAGAAGATTATTTTCGGTGTGAGGATTAAGGAACTTATTAACGAACCCAACCGAATCGGATTCAGCTATGAAACTCTGGAAGGACATGTTGAACGAGGAATTTCAACTTTCACGGTGGAACTTGTGAACAACCGAACAATTTTCAAAATCCATACTTTTTCAACACCTGGTAACACCCTGTCAAAACTCCTCGGACCAATTTTTAGTCGACCTTACCAGACATATTGCACGAACTCAGCATTGAGGAATTTTCGAGCACTTTCTAAAACACATTGAACGCCTTTAAGGCTGAGATGAGTGCCACTAATGCGGAACCTATACTTATCCTGAACGCAATTCTCGCCATTCTGTCCTTGAGGTACAATTCCTCGAACGAACGGCCAGTTTGATAATGATTGATGCCCTTTACAGTTAATCCATATTCCTCGTGAACTGGTGCACCTTCAACTACAAAACCCTTTACAATTAATTCGATCAAGCAGTCCTTTACGTCTTCAATTTTGACAGATAGTTCTCGATGTTTTAACCGATCAATAAGGTTCGACTCGAGTTTATCTCTTTTATCATCCTCGAACAGACGAACGAATTTCTTTTCCATAGGACCATACCACATACGAGTTCTATCCTGATTCATTTCAACTCGCTGGAATATCTTCTCATATCCAGTAACGAAAATATGGTCAAGAACACAATCCTTAAGCCTTTCTTTGAGCTTCTTCTTCATACTTACAAAATAACGGAATATACGCTCCAACAAACCGATATGGACACATGGCCTTACTTAGCTATTTGACAGTGTGACGTAAGACAGAAACTTCAACGATATTTGAAAGACCAGAGGCACGTGCTATATCGGGGTTACAGGCACTACTGTATCCCAAAAACTGCACTCAAAACCCCAATAAAAAAAGCCGAAATTGTTTCATAAATTTTTCCAGCTCTTTTTGCTTTTTCATCACTATCTGAAACTAAATGAACAATTAGTGAAGCTATAAACGCAATAGCGAGTAAAAGCCAAATCCCATAAATTAATAGACGTACATGCTCATTAGGAACCTCTCTATTTGGAGAGCTCTCTGAATTGTTATTTTGATCCTGATCTTGAATAAAACTGATTGAGGCAAAGTGAACGAGATTATTGTTTTGATTTGTTACGCTTGATGAGAGAGAATCAGAGTTATTTTCACCATCAGATCCCGACCCTTTTACATCACCGTCATCACCATTTCCATCAGGAATTTCTATATTGTCGTTTGGCTTAACTTCACTATCAATTAAATCTTTAAAGTCAGTAACCAGAGCAACTGAACTAACCACAATTGATATAATACCAGCTAAAGCCGAAAACATCTTGAATCCCTTTAACCTCTGATACTTAATTAGTGCCATAAATCGATCAAATAAATACAATTGGAAATTAACTCATTAATATTTTAAGACAAAGCAGAATAGCTCGAAAAGCGCTGTAACAGGCGATATACCGCTGGGTTCCAAACCTGACTTTCCTATCTTTGAGTTAATCAATCAGTTTCTTGGAATAGTAATATGAAGGGAAGCTAAAGGTTATCTGGCATGAACTGCACCATGAAAAATCTACTAATCATATCATTGTTTTTCCTTTTTGCTTGTGGAAGCAACTCTCAATCTGAAAAGCAAAAGTCTAGCAACTCTGAACAACCATCCAACGAACAATCAGCCACCGAGCTTGAGACTGAACAACCTGTCGAACAAGAGACGAACGAACAGCCAAACGCGGTGACATTTGAATTCATTGATGAACCCAACTCTACTAAACAAACTCTGTGGGTGGAATGTATTTCGAAAGATTCAATCAAATTTGAGCTGTTTTCAGAAACCGATCTATGCAATTACGAAGAGTATGGAACGGCCATACTGAAACAGGGAACCGAAGTTGACGAAGGTGATGATGGAGTTAGCTACCTAACTTCTGAATACGAAGTTGTTGACGCTGGCAAACTTTGGAGCTTACGAATTCCTGAACCTGAACGTGATAAGGCTAAAATTATTTACCTCTACGACCAACCCCGAGACGAGTGTGATCCTTATGATGACTTGATGAAAAGAACGCCAGATAACAGACGCTGATCGGGCATATGTCTCCCGATAGCTATCGGGAGTGCTTTCTGGCTGGTTTCAGTGCGAACATCCCATTTATCTGCCGTCACGAAATTAATGTGTTTTCTACCATATTCCATCCAGGTATGGAGGTATCTCCTCAGTGCAGAAACGTTACGTGCATGTTACGCTGAGCTCCGTCGAAGCGTAAGACAATGGTTCCCTTATTGATGATGAATGGAAACTCCGGTCTAAATCCAAAAGACCGACCCCTCGAATTTTAATTTTCCTCTTGGCAAAATATTGAGTGCTATACCGAATTTAAGGTATTGATATTAACCACTTATTTGATTTTGTTTGCCCGAACATATTCGTACCATTAAACCATTTTTACATGTATTTAGCTCAACACATCCAGTCCTGTCAATTATTCAAATATTCTTTAGCCATTAGCTTCGTTCTAATGAGCTTTTTTACCTCCTTGGCCACAGTGATCACCGTGGACAATAATGAAAACTCAGGCGCTCTGTATTCAAGTATTCAGGTAGCCATTGATGCTGCCACGGTGGGTGATACCATAATAGTTGCAGGTTCTGAAACTACCTATGATGGGTTTACCTTGAACAAGAAGCTGGTGTTGATCGGGGCTGGCTACCAGTCTACAGAAGACGCCCAGTTTGGTTTTACCACCAAAGTAAACCACATGGTCATTAAAAATGAGAATCCCGCCTTGGATCTGAATGCATCCGGATCGCATATTGAAGGCTTTTATGTAAATGGAGTGGTAACAACGGCCGGTGGAAACTACCGATACATCTCTGTGGGTTTTGAAGGCACTGAAAGCAACACCCTCACCAATGTGACATTTACCAGAAATAGATGTGAGTCGGTTCACCTCAGCTATTTTAGCAACATCAAGATTTACAACAACATACTGGATAACATAGGTTATGCACCCAACTACAACAGTGTATATGGGGATTACCCATTTGGTAGTAACCTGCTTGTGGCCAATAATATTTTCACCGGTGGCGTGGCACGGGTCAAAGGATCTCAGATTTTCATCAACAATCTTTTTATAGGAAGTGATCAGGTCTATGATGTGTTTTTTAGTGGTGTAGGCATTACCAACCAGGCGAGTGGTATTGTCTTCAGCAATAATATTCTTTGGGGGAGAGGTACAGGAGGTGCCAGCAATGTGGCACTCACGCACAACCTGGTACTGACCAGCGAGGGGGGTGAAACCTTCGATTACGGAACCAATAGCACTGGCAATAACCTTGAGAATGTGAATCCTAAATTTGTGGATGTACCTGAATTCGCATTGGATTTCAGCTATGACTACAGACTGGCGGAGGATTCGCCATGTAAGGGCACAGGATCTGACGGTACCGAAATGGGAATTTTTGGTGGTCCATACCCGTTTCCAAGTGCCGGAGATGTACCCAATGTGATTGTGACTGAGAGCAGGATTCCTAAAATAACTGATTTTAACATTCGTTCGGCAGCAGTGCCAGTGGGCAGTTCTATAGAAATAGATTTGAAAGCCAGAGTTTCCAATAATCAGTAATTACTTAAAGCGATATAGTGATGAAAGTTATTAGAAAACTAGGTTTTCTGACGCTCCTATTTGTAATAATCGGTCAAAACGTCTACGGGCAGGTTGATCTTAGCAATGGTCTGACGGCCTATTACAAAATGGAAGGCGACATGACTGACGCCTCAGGAAACGGATACGATGGCATTTACGCCAGTGGAACTAACAATTATGAAATTTCCGACAGGTTTGGACTTTTCAATACCCGCAGATTTTCAAAAGGATCTGATGGAAGTAGCGTCACCCCGGCCTACACCTCTTCAGATGCGGCCTTACGAAGCTCATCTTTTACCATCTCTTTCTGGTATAACATCGTCGATGGTTTTGATGATGATTCAGGAGTTTTGGATCTGGGTACCATGATCAATGCAGGCACTTTGTATACCATTTCAGTCGTCAATGAGGGGTTGAAATTCGCCACTGCTGATGGGAGCGGAAATACAACTTCTTTTACCACCAATAGTGGCAAGCCAGGAATTTATCAAATGGCTACCTTGACATATGATGGAATTACCCTGAGTGCTTATTTAAATGGCGAACTGAAAGCGGAGCAATCCGCGAACCAACCTGCATTGGGTTCTGGAGCCATCACCGTGGGATATCCCTTTGAAGGGGCCATAGATGATATCCGAATCTACAACCGGGCGATCAGTGCTGAGGAAGTGGATGCATTGTATAGTGAAGTGCTATTTCCGGATTTTTCGGTGGATGCTCATTCGGGAACAGGCTCATTAGATGTTGCTTTTTCAAGTAGTGCATCCACGGCTGACGCCAGCATTGCGAATTATGCCTGGAGTTTTGGAGATGGAGCCACTTCTACTTCAGCCAACCCGAGCCACACTTACACTCAGCCAGGTAGCTATACAGTACGTTTGACCGTAACTGATGCCTCCAATCGTTCAAGAGCGCTGACCAGGCAGTCCTTGATTTCTGTTGTTTCCGAGGTAGCCGCTGATGTTCAGTTACAGTATGTTGAATACTTTTTTGATACCGATCCGGGCGTTGGCAATGGCACTTCTATTTCATTTACCCCCTCGGACTCTGTAGAGATTATTGAGCAAATAGACTTATCCTCATTGTCTGCAGGGTTTCATCAGCTAATGGTGAGGACCCGGGATGGTCTAGGTCGGTGGAGCTATTACATCAATCGGACTTTTTATATCATGGATCTAGCGGAGGCTCCCGGGGCTACTACTGGCACGGTGACTGCTGTGGAGTACTTTTTTGACAATGACCCGGGTGTTGGCAATGGTACGAGCGTTGACGTCACTGCCAGCGACAGTCTGGATTTGGTGGCAACCATTGATGTTTCTTCTTTGTCAGCGGGATTTCATCAGTTGATGGTCAGGGTAAAAGACCATCTGGGAGTCTGGGGGATTCCATTTGCCCGTACCCTGTACATCATGCCGCAAACTTCCGGAGCGAACACTTCTGAGCTGATCGTAAGTGCAGAATATTTTATTGGTGATGATCCAGGAGTGGGGCAGGCCACTGCGCTAGAGCTGGGTGCGAATGGTGCTTCTATTGAAGCGCAGCTGGAAATAGGACTTGGTGATTTAGTAGAAGGGGATTATTTGCTTTCCATACGGGTGAAGGATGATCTGGGAAAATGGAGTATTGCTGAGCGAAGAATGTTTACCATCTCCAATGGGCCAATCTCTCAGGACAATACCTTGTCTGTGGAGGAGGATTCAATATTGACTTTTGTGGCTGATGACTTCAATTATTCCAGTCAAAATGGCTCCACTTTTAGCCGTCTTCAGATCAATCTGTTACCGACTTTTGGGGAGTTGACACTGGATGGACATTTGGTTTCAATTGATCAGGAGATAGCTGTGGCTGATATAGAGCTATTGGAGTACTTCGGTGGAGCGGACTTTGCAGGTGAAGATACTTTTGACTTCACAGTGGGTGATGCAAGCACCTTTGGCGTTAGTTCGTCTACCATGACCATTGAGGTTGCCTCTGTCAACGATGCACCTGTGTTTTCGCTTTCAGGAGATGTAAATGTTGATCAGGATTTCACAAGTACAGAGGTGGTGACCGTAACTCCAGGTCCGGTGCCGGCGAATGAAGTGGAGCAAACAGTGACCTATTCCATAGCCCCGGCTTCAGTTGCGTTTGCAAATGTGGCCATAGATGCTGCAACTGGTACCGTGACGATCACCAGTGTAGCGGATGGGTTTGGTACCCAGGAATTCACCGTTACAGCAGATGATGGTCAGGCCGTGCACAATACAGCCAGTTCCACTTTCACGTTGACCGTTACGCCTTCAAATCAAACTCCTCAAATAGCAGATCAGACTTTTACGCTTGATGAAAATAGTCCGGCAGAAACTGTGGTAGGAGATGTGGTGGCTACCGACCCGGAAAGTGACCCTATGCTCTTTTCCATCCTGGCTGGCAATGATCTCGGGGCATTCGAAATTGACGAGTCTACCGGGAGTATCAGTGTGTTGGACGGATCAGTTCTGGATTTTGAAGCGATTCCGGTGTTTGAGCTGGAAGTGTCTGTGAGTGACGGAGCTTCAGAGGCAACCGCATTGATCACCATTGAGCTGGTCGATGTGAACGAAGTGCCTGTACTCTCTGCAGGGACCTTCACCGTAGCTGAAAACGCGACATTCGGTACCTCTTTAGGGTTTATATCAGCTTTTGATCCTGAAAATGAAGCCTTGACCTGGGCGATCACCTCGGGAAATTCGGATGACGCTTTTGCAATTGGTAGCGATGGAGAGTTGACCGTAAATAATGCGGCTGCCCTGGATTTTGAAACCCGGCCAGAGTTCTTGATAGGAGTGGAGGCTTCGGATGGTAGCAATAGCGGATCCGTGGACATCACCATCACCGTGACTGACGATGGTAATCAGGCACCTTCATTGCCTGATCAAACCTTTACAATCGACGAGAATTCTCC
>JGI24005J15628_10000188_pt1 | contig 38552 bp, 20 predicted proteins | sample LinPmetageLP40_FD_15628 | JGI IMG/M metagenome (IMG submission 15628)
TTTATTTGTAGTGTAGAACCCCGCCCTATACTTGGTGTTTGATATACATCGCAAAGTTCTCCTGGCTCTCTAAAGACGGGAGATTTTATTCCGTCTCGACCTGCCGAACTACTGATGGACATATCATCTTGCAATTGATAACTTGTGGCGACATTTACTTTCAAAGATACAGAAGGTTCATCCCATTCGAATCTCATACGCCAATTTTGCGCCTTTCTTGTAGAAGCGGGACTATTATTAAATATAGTAACATTGCTATCTGATAATAAGTCACACCCCTTTTCAGATTCCACCAAAAATCTATTTGTGATTTTTTTGAGGGCAATTTTCAAATCTATATCACTATTTCCAGAAGCAGACATACCATGACTAGGATATATTAACCTAAACGGAGTCATATATTCATCGTTTGGTGCCATTTGCAACAACATCAAATCTTTTTCGTTAATTTTTGCTATGTTTCTATGTCTTGGAGAAGTGTCTGCAATAGCTCCGAGTCCGATACCTGTTGTTACTTCTGCGGATGTAGATCCTTGTTTTAGTGCGATATTCGGTTGTGATGTTGAAGTTGCAGTTGCAAACCCCATAAATGCATTTGTTGGCGCGGCGCCGGATCCTGCTGTCAAGTTTCCTCTAAAAGGTCTACTATAAAACCATAAATCAGAAGCATCAACAGGATCTTTATGGGGGAAAGCTAAATCAGTAGAATTCGCACCAGCTGCGGTTTGATCTGGACCTAGTCCATTTGGTCCAACTAAAGCCCCAAATGGAACATTGATAGATTTTGCCCAAGTATATACGATCTGAATATCGACTGCTGCGGGATTGGCTATCCATGGCATTATATCCGTTCTTTTCAACCAAAACACACTTTTTCTTTGTAGAAGCTGTGCTGGAGTTGATGTAACTACCCAATCATCTGACGTCAAAGTTCTGCCACCGACTACGACCTTAAAAGTTCCAGTTCCTAGATCAGATTCCACAAAAGGAAAATCTACCATAAGAGGAATATATGCAGTCACAGGGGCAATATCACCATTTCCTTGTAGTGCGGCCAGACTATATTGCCCGTTTAAAACATTTGGAGAGGCGTCAGATGCATCAGTATTATAAGTTGTCTGGTTGTACACAACATCTGTTGAAGATGCACTTAAATTTAAGACTGCTGTTTCTGAGTGGTTTCTTACAATCTTCCACATAGCATTCGCAGTTCTTTGTTCTGCAGCATATCCACTGTCAGTATACATGTCCACATATGAAGCAGAAAGTGGATTTTTAAAAATCTTTACGGCAGCAGGAGTAGCTGCTGGTGTAGTCGTAAAATCCGATTCTATCGGATCTCCCACTGCACCTGTTTGTGTGGAATCGACTTCCCTATAACCACCAAAACTTGCCTGAAACAATTCTGGACCTTCAAACGGGTGGATACACATATCATGTGCTAGTTGATATAGCAGTCCACCATCATTAGAAGTCCATTTATCAATATGTTCAGTATATTTAATTTTAATTTTTTCGCCGGGCATTGGAGAAGAAACGCCAGAAAATTCTATTGCTCCGAACTGACCAATATCAGAACGGTATTTTACTGATCCAAACCCAGCATCAACCGATCCTTCACTATAAAGATTTGACTCCCATGCTTCATCATTGGTAACTGAAACAGCACCTGCTTGCGTACCTACGCCACCAGCTCCGGTATTAAATGCATTTACTGGCGAAGTACCAGAAGTCTGAGCTCCTAATTTTCTATTAAGATGGAGTCTAATTTCTCCGATGCGAATGTCCCAATCCCATTCATCNTTTGCATAATCTGGTTTNGAACGGAGAACATAAACCTGTTCTTCGCCGGCATAGGCCGTGTGGGTTTCTGTTTGTGCCCTGTGAGGTACATTTATAACATCATTTCTCTGTATGCTAAATCCGCTGGCAATTGACATTATCATCTCCTAAGTTTAATTTTTACTTATATTTATAAAAAATTTTTTGTTTGTTTATGTTGTCTATCTATTTTATTATGGAGCTACATATGCAATCCCAAGTGCATCATTTACATCCATAACTACATCACTATTAAAAATATATTGACCGTTGACCAACACCAAAATTCTCATACCATTTCCATAAGCAGCTGTAGATCTCATCCCTTGGTATCTTCTTTTGTCGGAACTAACCCCATCGTATAGATAAGTTGTCATTGGAATATTACTTGACTCGGCAACCACTTCGGCAGATGAAAAACAAATCAAATCCGTTTCTTCTTTTGGATACATATATCGTTGTGTTGTCAAACCTGTCGGAAAAGTAATTACGAAACGATTTTCATCGGTAATAGATAATTGTTCTAGTGGATTTATTATCGCATTACTGTCCACTTGGTGTCTTGTGGCATATTTATGAACGTCTGTGGCCTTTGTAACATCAAATTCTCTTGCAACAAATCTCCAAATATTTTTTGCAGTATATTCATCAGCAAGATAATCTTCTCTGTCATAAGGACTCATAATATAAAAGTTTTTTGAATTGTCCAGGCTGCCCAAACTATATGTATTACCTTGAATGTCGTATACTGTGTCGACCGTTGTTTCGGCTGTCTGAAGATTGGCCGCCGCAGTTGAGAAATATACTCCAAAGTCTTGTGAATATAAAGATTCTCTTGAACAAGAATAAAGAGTGTGTACAGGGAATTTTGAGGCCTCATCAGTTCTCGGCATACCAGTTTGATTGTTGACAGTTCTTTGAGTACACATCCATGCATAATCATCTGCCTGATCGCCAGCTGCCTCATCATAAAGATAGAAAACCAAACCTCTTTCTGTCATTGTAAGTCTGTACGAAAAAGGATAGGTTCCTGATAGATCTGGATGTGTTTTTGGAAATCTTTTGAACCAACCCAAACCTTTTCTCTTATTTCTAAATTTAATAGAACGATTGTTTATATATTTTGAATATGGAGCCTGTGTGCCATCCGGCTTATTAAAAGAACCAGTGGTTGAACCATGTGTAGGCATATAGAATGTCGCTGTAGGGAACTCACTAAAAGTATGCATTGTAGCAGTACCAGAACCCCCATAAACCACTGCCTGAGTGACAGCGTTGTCATGCAAAACAGTGTTCCCAGTACCATCTACTGTAGTCGATAATTGAGAATCTGAGAATATTTCAAAAACATCAACATTAGTTGTAGTTTTTGCAAAATATATTCTATCGTTATAAGTTGCGGCATCCCCATTCAAATTCAAAATTCTAATTGGTTGGCCATCTTGTAGGCCGTGGCCACCGCTGCCAGCACCACCAACACCGGCAGTAGTAGTAATTCTTATCGGATTATTATATTCAATCGTAGCGACATTTCCAATATCTATAGTCGCGGGGTCTGCCGCAGCGCTATGTTGTTTTGCGCGTTGTTCATCCAGATACATAGGATAATAATAACCTTTAGTGGTGGGATAATTTGTAAAATCTGTGTGTGTGCCATATAACCAATAGGGCCCGACATTTGCAGGATCTGCAACTAAAGAAACATCTTCAAAATGCATATCTACACATTCGCCGGGCAATCTCAAAATACTTGTATCAATAGTAGAACCATTCTCTAAAGTCACCAATCCATCTGTAGATAGTTGTGGTGTGAGTAATGACCCAGATGTTAAAAGTTGACCACTTGAAGCGACTGCAACTTTTACCCAACCATACATTGGGTTTGGAATGCCATATTCACTTTCCCAACCGTTTGCATTAGGTGGATTGCTAGCATCACCCGCAATACCAAAACCAGATGCGCCAAGTGTACCATTGAAATCATATCCTACAGCATATGGCGTGGGTTTGAATAATTCATCATTGATAATGGATCCGGTTTGATACAAAGGCAATCCTGCATTTTTAAGTCTTAAATTTAATTGATATAATTCATCATGAAATTCTCTATCACCTCTACCGGAATCTCCCGCGACTGGCAACCATTTCAACCGCGGCCGCAGATCAAATTCAAATCTAATGCGATATGCTTGTGGAATTCCTCTAGAAACTGAACCATTATTTGGTAGACTTGAATTTGTAGATTCAAACAACATAACATGCTGAAAACAATCTGTATCTGCATCTACTACATCATCGCCTGGAGTTGGCATTTCGGTAAAATTAGCAAGGCCGCCATATGGCATAATACCTGTGCTAATAATTGGAATATATGAAGGACGATTTAGCGGAACTTGCTCAAAAAATTGTTTTTGTATTATTTCGCCGCTTGTACCCAGACCATTCCAATCATTGGAATATCTATATTCGTTGCCAGCTACAGGATCGCCATTATACATTGTCCATAGATTTGTCAAATCTTCTGCAAGAACAGAAAACATACCAGAACCCGCCGCAATTATTTCTTCTGAAGTAATTGTTCCGGTTCCTTCCACTTGAGTAAAGCCGTTTCGTTGCCTCGAAACTCCATAACTTGTAAAAGCGGTTGAACTTACAGTTCGTGAACTCATCTTAAATATCCTTCTTTTTCAAATAATCTAATAATCTTCTAGTAATATCAATTTTCATTTTTACCTCTTTTAAAGAGTATGGTTTTTCCTACTACATAACACAAAGGTTCTAATGCAAATCTATATATACGTCCTAATAAATCTCTTTTTGAACCTTTATTTTGATAGTATATGTCTACAGTTCTATGCCTTGCAATATTTTCTAAACAATCACGCACAAATTTATAATCTTTTTTGTATCCCAAATTAATGAGAGGTAAAAACAATGCATGATACCCAACCTGATGAGCCTTTGTAAGATGTTTAGCAGAATGGGTTAGCCAAATTTTATTTCTAAAAGAACCGAATCCATATGCTTCATTCATAGCAGTACAAACAATCTTACCACCGCCGCCGGAACCGCCATTGCCGCCGCGAGACCCGTCAGCATAATATCCGCTGATATCCTTATGGCCTCTTCGATCCCGCGCCGGACCAACAAAATCTCTGGCATACGTGTTATGCCAAGTATTGCCAACCCGTACTGATGTAATGGGCCCGTGGACAAAACGGTTATCGTCGCCGCCGCCGCCGTGGTGTCTGTAAATGGGTTTTGGAGGATATCTCGGCGGTGGCGGCGGGGGCGGTGGTTTATTGTGAGCTCTTCTGGTGCCCTTGCCATAAGTGCTTCCGGTATAAGATCCACTAAAATGTGTTAGGTTACTTTGAACATACCAACCACCTCCACATAAACCGGAAATAGTTGTCCCAAGATCTGCGTTACTCCATGCATCGGGACTTGCCGATCTATCTTCTAGTTGCATTTGTGTTCTATTTCTAACATACGAATATATGTTGTGGCCTTTGGGTCTTCCACTACCTGTTAGATTAGAAACATTCAAAACATAAACTTCTGATTTTGCAAGGATAAAACTTTGACTTCCTGCATTAGGACCAAGTGTTATAGAATCTGGACCAATTCCTTCATCGGTTGATGGGACTTTTGTAAATTTTGCAGTATTAGTATATCCGGCAGAATTGGATTGTGTCTGTAAAGAAGTTCCTCTTATTTCTATAGATCCTCCAGCTGCGAATACTCCAGCTGTCCATCCAAAGGTAATCGGATCATAATTTGCACCTATTGTATTTGAATGTTCAGTAGTCACTTCTGTTCCATTTAAATTTATAACACTACTTGATGCGCCAGACGAAGTAGTAATTATCTGTGTTCCATTCATAGGCAACTCGCCCTCACCAGATTGGTAATTTCGCGGAGTGATAAGTCCAGTAGGGTTACGCATTTCGAAAGTAGTAACACTTGCATTTGACGCTACACCAGTATATGTGATAATTAATGTAGTGTAGTCAGAATATACTATAGGACTTGATGTTACTGTAGCGTCACCAGCAGACCATGTGAGTGTTTCTAAAAGAGTAGTCTCAGATGTCGCTACTCCATTTCTAGCAGTCGTAAATGTGACATTACATTTCGGAATGTACCAGTTATTAATAATCTCCGGCTCAGTCTGATTTATATCTATTGCCGAGCCTTTAACATCTTCGATGTCGGATGCGGTGTCTGGCGTAATGAATAAACTACCCAAGCTAGGTGGATTTTCAAATATAGTTTTAGCCAGTCCAATAACTTTAACATGTTTTTGTCCGATATGACACAATCTGTTTTTGAGAGAAAAATCTCCATTTTTACTAATTCTAGCACTAAATCTTAAATAATACATTCTTGGTTCTTCTGGATTAACAGTACCAAGGACTTCAAAATATCTTGCAGCAGTTTTTGCATTTTGAAAATTTGTATTTCCTTTATGCGAAGTTGCTGCTGTATATCCACGTCCAATGACATTGCCCTCAGCATCTTCAAGTATCCATCCAGCATGTGTCAATGAAGAATGCAATCTTCCGTGGGAGCCAAACAATTGTACAGAACCATCTCCGCCCTGCCCACTAACCGACCAAGTTTTTGCTACATTGTCGATATCGGAAAAATATTCATTATATTGGTTATATTCTCTTCCGCCACCGGCGCCAACTTTAATGTTTATAATATCGCCGGGCGTTGTTTCAAAATCTCCTAGATATGCAGTCATAGCCGCATTGCCACCTTCAGTGGTTGTCCAATCCGAATTACTACCACGACCACCATGTTGTCCTGCTCTACCACCAGCCCCTGTGCCAGCGGCCGATGGAAGCGTTGTAGATTCTCCCGCACCCGCCCAAAGGTTTATATTATCATCGACCCCAACACTGACACCATCTCTGTTAATAGTTGGAGTTGCTTCCAAAGATTTTACTTCGGCCTGCACGTTTCTAATCTTGGAAATTAGTTCGGGGTGTGTTTGAAATATTTCATTCCCCGAAGAGTCTTCACCCGCCAATTGCTTGGCGGACAGTCCCAAAAATCCGTAAGCACCATATGAAGATAAATAATTCGCAAAAAATGTACCGTCTAGGACTTTATTGTTATTGTGCGATAAAACTTCGCTATTGACAGCAGAAACCCAACTTGTTAGTAATTCTAATTGCGATCTTGCTGATGCAAGTTGTCCGCCATCAGTCGAGATTTTCATTTCTGGAAAAGGAATTTCCCCTGCACTATATAACGATGTTCCACCGACTCCATTTGGAGACAGGGTATTGTGTTTACTGCCCTCCATTCCTATTATATCTCTGTAAACCATATTAACTGGAAAGTTGTTGTTTTCAAAAATATTTTCAAACTTAAATATTTTTTCGCCTTTGGCATCAGTATAATTAAAGTCTATAGGAGAATCTGCAAGTTTATACGAAAGAGAAGTATCAATACCACCCAAAACAGATACTTCACGATTCAAAATATCATCAGTAGATGCGCCGGGAACACTTACACTAAAATCTGTAGACCAAACTTTAGTCATACCTCCGGCATTACCAGACTCAACAGTCCCTTTGATCATTTTATTTTTTATTGGGTCTCCACTGAGAAGGTTTTTTTGGACAGTACCGCTGCCACCACCACCTGTGGCAACAATACGCAATCTTTTAAATTTTTTAGGTATTTCTAGAGTCCAGTTGCCCGGCACAAACACATTTTCGTTTGTGATTTGGTTGAAATATACTCTTTCAAATTGTGTGTCTCTGCCCATCTCACTACCAATTTCAAATTCCATAGGAGGAATTTCAATACTTGCCTGTGGGTGATAGATTGGAATTTCGATAGATCCTGATGTATCATCTCGGCCGACATATTCTTTTGGTAAATCTTGCAAGTCATACCAGCCATCAACCCCGCGACAAAAACTATGAAAACTGTCAGTACATAATTCTGGAATTTGAAAATCATATTGATCTTGCAATCCCGCTCCCCAATAATCCGACCAAGCTACTCGGCCCTGTTTTGGAATATTATTGTTGTTGATAGTATCACTTACATTGTTACTGCCTCTATAATATTCTGATATTGCATGTTCAGCAGAATTATCAGACGGCTTAAAATTTACAACAATTTCAGATAGAGTGATTTTTCCAGATTTGGGTAATGTCATTTATTTTACTCTTTTTATTAGGAATTGCGGTATGCCACGATATCGCCGTCACAATAAATGCGCGAAGATGTTGTACCAGATACATCGAGATTGCCATTTTGAATAGTCAATGAACCGGTCATTGTATCTCCGCCTATCTTCACATATTTATTCGCCGTGCCTGCATAGATTGGATACAACATATCATATAATGCATTTATCGCACCTACAATATTTGTCCTATTTTGAATATTTGTATGTAACCCATCAAGTTCGCCCATGTCGGTTTTGGTTGCTTTTAATGATATTTCGGTATTCAAAGAACCCAAACTTGCAGTATGAGAAATGGTCAAATCATCCAATAATTTCATTTTTGAATCTAAATCATTATCTGCATCTGCTAGAGAGATAGAACCAGAAATATAATTTGCAGCTGCATTTGTCACATAAGTACCAGTTGCTGCCAGTCCAGCACCATTTTGAGTTGTTGCTAATTCTGCCTCATCTATTCCGACTCGTGTGGATAATGCTGATAATGATTGAGTCAGAATCAGATCTTCCGCTGTTCTTGCATCTGTCTCTATTTGTATTTTTGACGCAGTATTGGATATTTGATAATCAAAATGAGAATTAATTGTAGTTACTATATCCGCTTCTTTAATTAGCGCATTTAAATTGGCCAAATCACCGATCAGTGCAGAATTTGCATCTGCATGAGTATTGACCTCATTAATCGCATCCACTGCACTCGATTTTGCATCGGTATTTAAAAAATTTATATTTCCTAGATTGATCGCACTCGCATTTGAGTGGGCCATCAAAGAATTTGTTTTAATCCGCCACTGTTCAAATGTGTCGGATGGTAAGACATTTACCAGTGTTGGATATATTTCAGACATTTATTATTTCTCCAATATCTTTTTTAACAGTTCTTTTATTTGAGCCATTTCAGACTTTAAATCTTTTATTTCTTCATCTCGTCTAAGACCTTGATTATGTCGAGCTATATAATCTCTATAACCTTTGTTATCAGTATTTATGATTGCATTTGACTTAGGATCTCTGACAAAATTTAATGCGCCCTCAACTTTCAATCTTTCTGACATAATCAACTCGCCAATGCGATAATGCGTAAATCGCGAACTTTAGGTACTACAGATGAATTTTTAGTTTTAAGCACAATTTTTATGGCCAAAGAAGTAAATTCTGGCAATCCTCTTAAATCAAAATCATATTCTACATAATTATCAGAATTTAAAGCTGCGGGCGCATATTCGACAGGGCGGTCAATCGCCGTCCAAGGTAGTTCTGAAAAAATATCTTCAGAAGTAGTTTTTAATCTATAGTAAAAATCAACATCACAATCATTTTGACGATTGACTGATGCAAGTATTCTCATAGAAGATGATGTTTGATCTAATTGCACTTCTCTGGTTATATATTTCGTCGCAACAGAACCTCCAGACGCATCAGTTTCAGAAACAAATCCAGTATTAACATGACCAGCACTTCCCGAAGATACATCTAATGGACTATTAACTTTATTGGAAATAAGAGCAGTGCTCAATCGTTGAGTATCTATGATGGGGGATATATTGTCCAAATCACTAAACAGGCCCAATCTATATACCAAAGATTTTCTGTCTATTTCAGAAGAGGCGACATTAGATAATTTTTCATTGAATCGAGTTGCAATCATTTTAGGTTTTCTAAATTCTATATTAGAATTTGCATTAAATCCAACATAGCTAGAATCTTTTATGCCCGGAATTAATAAAGAACTATCTTGCGATGTAGCAGACAATCCCCTAAATTGATATGTGATTTCTGTTCTTGGCAATTCTATAGTTTGAATCAACGGTTTCATTAAATCATATTTAAAGTTTGATTTGAATTGTGGTCTAAATGTTGTATTACTTTTCGGAGTATATAAACCATCTACAGATGGCAATGTGCTTCCGGTGTATGCGATTGTCGTGCTGTTGATTCCTGTTGGATAGAACGGATTTCTCAAATCTATAGTAAAACTATTATAAGTTGTGTTAACTACCTTATGACTACCATTAAATGCAGCTGCAGGGAATATATCATATGTGCCGAATATATTACTAATAGTTACATAATTATATCCCTCTGTCGGCCATAAAGATGTAGGTACACATCCAGAAGAATCTGAAATATAAAAAGTGACTAACGAAGACGCCGTGGTCAATTTCATACTATTTTGTCTGAAAGATTCGGACCAAAGGTCGTTGTTGTTATCATCCCATTCGGAGTTTTCCAAATAAATGGTACTGTTCGAATTAATATCAAATTTTGCGCGAGAGACTCTAAATTTCAAATCTTCCATCTGATCTGCCGTCCACGTTGAAGCATTTTGAGATTTAAAGAAAACCCCCGCATATGGTTGTTTTGAAATTACACCAGAACCATCCAGTGCTTCTTCTCCCATTCTTGCAATGTGTGCGCGATATCCCTGTGTATCTGCAAGAACTACAATAGCATATTCTTTCTGATCTATCAGTGCGATTGGAGATGGAAATTCAAAAGATGTGGGCAGTGTTCCATTATCCGAAATTTGTACTTGATTTGGATATACAATAGAAGATCCTAAAATTAATTTGCCTGGATATCCATTATCAGTATTTCTAATTTGACAAGTTACTGGCAAATTGTCATCCTTTGTTGAAAAGAACAATTCAATAGCAGTAATAAATGCGCCGCCGGACTTATCAACTAGAATAGTTTGCGCGAGCGGATCGATCCAACCAGTGGTGCTGGAGGTGGTGGTTGTCTCCATGAAGCTAAACTTTTCCTTTTCAAACATACCATCTGTAGAAAATTCCGGAACCCTAGTCAATAAGATTTGATCTTGTACAGATTCAAAAACGCCAGAGGCGACATATGTTGCTTCTGCGTCTGTATCTGCCTCTTGTAAATTATTTACTTGGTCTGTAAGTCTGAAAATTCTCTCACCTGTACGAAATTTTAATGCATCCGTATTAGGAATACTAAACAAACCTCTAATTTTGCCTATTGAATCTGTAATCATATTCGGCGTTCCCGCCAAAACATTTGCTGTTGCATAAGTACCAATATTTTTTTCGCCATACCCCAATTCGCTCGATGGATCGTCCCACCTAATCAACAACGGCTCATTAGGCTCAAACCCCGAAGAATATACAGTTCTTGGGCTACTATGCACAAATAAGTTTCCTGTATATCCATAAGTATTAATTTCAATTTGTAATGAATTGGTATTAACAAAATTCAAATCATATATTAAAACAAAAAATCCACTATTTGCTCCAACAATAACTGACGTGCCTAAATTATCTCTTATATTTTTTCTTAGGTCGGCAGCGAAAGAAGCTGTAATTGTGGGAGTATTTGTTGTTGTCATTCTGGAGGTTTTTGTACAATGAGTAGAAACATTCACACCATCAAAATAAGGATATAATTTAGTGTTTGGTTTCATTCCATCTGCACTAAAAAATACATCCCTAGAGCGAATAAATGGAATGATTTCTGTACTCAATACTCGCGAACCCAAGTTTTGAGTTCTATCCCTCGGTCTAACAAGAGTTTGAATTCCCGTACGCTGTTTTTCGCCCTGTACTTTGGAGGTGGATTGGAAAGTGGTCTGGACCTTTACACCCCCCTCTGGTCGCCTTGCTACTATCCGCTGGTCTGTAACGACCGAGCTTTGGAATGTAGAACTGGACCAATTAGTTTCCCACGAATCCCATTCGGTTCCCATAACTCCATCCTCAGGCAAAATTCCACCCAACACCAAGTTATCAAAATCGCCTCTATTATCGGTAACAATATCTGGTAGCTGATTGGTTTCTCTCCAATCATCACTAGAAGGAAACAGACTTATACTACCTCGGAAAGAGAATATCGCAAAAGGATTTACGTTAATAGTTTTTGAGGATTTTTCTTGACGAATCAAATATTCACTGGTATATGGCAACATAATCTTTTGATCTTTGATTGTATATCCGGTCGAAAATATCGGATTTACTTTCATATTAATATTTTTTTCACTGAAAAATGGTCTTAACTCAGATCTTGCAGCATCTATCGACACTCTATAATCAGGATCGTGAACTGCTCCCATTTTGTGATCTTTGAATTGATCTACAATAAATCCATTTTTAAATCTATTATTACCATTTTCATCTGTTACATTTAGGTCTAAAGTATCTTTTTCTAAAAGATTTAAACTTGTGTAATATTCTAAATTTGTTATTCTTTTTTCAAGATTGCCAATATCTCGCATTGTATATCTTTTATTGTCTAACATCGTAGCCCGTATATTTTCTGGGCCCTGAGTATATGGGTCTGTTTCTAAATGATACAATACCATGCCATCATCAGGATCATCTGGTAGTTGTGGAATATCAGAAGAGGCGCCATATTTTAATCTTACAGTTCCGTTGATATCCATATAGAGTTTATCTTTTCTACCGAAGTATGCCCGGAGGTCTGCACTTATCGCAGAATTATGAATCGGATAATCGGAAACATTAGACACGACACCACGACCAATTGGTAGATTCGGCAGTTGTTCGTATGTAGCTACAGGTCTAAAATCTAAAACGTCACCCAATCGAATTTCTTCAAAGGATGGCACTTGATTGTAATCGGAATATGAATCAATCGACGCATAATCACCATTACCGGAATGGGCCCAATAATCATAAATGATGATTGGGCGGCCCGAGCAAGATAAGCTACCATTTTTCAGATTTATTTTACCCAATTGAATGATAGATTGTTTCTGCCCATCAAATAATTCAAATCTTTCTGTTAGGTCATTTATTTTTACTGGTATTTCTGCCGGAGCATTGATTGCCGTTATGCCGTTGACCCACAATGCCTCTATTTCAGTTTTAAAAGGATTTACTATGCCATTGATCGTTAATTGCGAAGTTACCCCAGCAAGATCGGCAGATGCAGGAGTGAGATTTACATTAAATGGACTTGCCGAAGTCTGTTCATAAAAATCATATGCCTTTTGAGCAAATTCAAAATCCTCCACTGTCATTTCATGTATATTTTTCTTTGTTCCACCGGAAAGATCTGTTCTATATGCAATATTCAATACTGAGCAAGTATCATACACTTTTTTCAGTTGATAAATATCAGCATTTTTCAGTTGAAATTCTTTTGTTGTCATTGCCCGAATACCTGTAGATGTCTGGCCAACATTAAATTCTGATAGAAAATTATTATTTGCAGTCTTTCTAGTAAAAGGTATATCCAATAAATACGGAGCAGCATCCAATCTTGAAGTTGTAGAAACATCAGAATTATCATATGCTACCGGAGTCACTGGCGCGCCAGTCAATCCCACCAAAGTATAAGGCATTTCGATTTGGTCTAACACCAGCGATTTCACTTTTTCTTTTACTTCTCTTTTTTGGACCGGAGCAATAACACTGACATTGCTTGGGAGACCAGAATCAATAGAAATATACACAATATCTCTAGTCGAAGTGTGTGTCACATTTAAGACTGTTCCTGTAATACCTTCACCACTCGCCTGAGCATATACCATATAAAGAGAGTCATCGCCAGAAATAAATGATTCATTGCCAGCTAAATTTAGTTGCAGAGTAGTGACTCCACTAATGACAGTTGTGGTAGCAGAAAAAGTTCTCAACACTCCATATTGAGTATCTACTGAAGAATTGCCACTTACCGCATCAATATTTCGTACAGTTTGTAACCAATTATGGCCAGTGGATATTATACTACCACCAGTTGGAGTCGAATTTTGCAAAATATTTTTACTAAAAATCCTAGCAGAATTCAAACTTTGCAACGCGCCGCCATCTGTTGTTGGAAAATCACCAGAACCGGGCGCACTATAAAGAGCCTCATTTATAAGTTCATTAAAATCGAAAGAATCGGACGGCAGGCTACTAATGCCGGTTGTTAATGTATTGCCAGAGTTTAATGGTTTCACTAAAAGGCCGTTAGTAATTTTTGATGTTGTATAATTGATTGCGCGTGTTGTGGGATTGTACTTATCAAAAATTAAACTTTTGGCCGCAAAGGCGCCAGCGCGGTCATTAATTTCTATTTTCATAAGAATATTAGCAGCAAAATCAAAATTGTTTCCGAAAATATCTTCTGAAACAATAGACCTAGCAGACGCTATGTCATATTTTGTATTGGAAAGTCTTGGATTGTCTTCGTATTCAATATCATATAGATATATTTTCCAAATCGCACTTGGCACAGGAGATTGTGGGGGCGAAAAATCAGAGGATAGATTATTATTTGTTCTTGTTCCATCAAAAAATTCTACTGCTTTAACTTTTGCAGTAGCAACAACATCGATTCCATAAGTATTTAAAGTGCCTGTTGTCGGGAACGCATCAATTGCCGTATGATCAAAAGTGATGTCAATCGGCGGGCTGTGTGGGGTAGCATTCGCAGCAACAAATTTATCACCAACCTGACTTCCTACATGTTGGTTTACTAAACGAACACTTGAGTCAATATCCGGAAGTCCTTTTGCGTCTGAGACATATAAAAAAGTTCCTAGATCTACTGGAATATATTCGTTATTTTCTTGGTAACTTTGTCTGGATCTGTCATACATGACATATTTGTTGTTTTTTGTAGCAGGGCGTCTTTCCACTTCATATCCACGCACATACGCCTTACCAGACTCTACACCAATTGCAATTTTATCTCGCATTGCATCTACTAAATTGCCATGGGTAAGGCCAGGATAATATTTTGTGGAAGTATCATCTAAATTTTGTTCTGGATACCTCTCTCGGTCTACCGCTGTGATTAGGTGGGCCTGTCCTTCGCCTTCATTTACCATTCCAGCATCATCTGGAAATCTGGTTAGAGCATAATTTTTAGCGTCTACTTCAGTATTAAAAGACACGTCAGACATTAAGAACACGCCACTATTATTATTCTCATCAAACCAATGTCTAATGTCTAAATTGAAAGGTCTGACAGTATAATTGCCTGATTCATCATGGGTACGCCTTGCAAGAGTTTCCATGATTACGTCATACTCTGCCGATTCTATTAAGTGAGTAACAATTCCTTCTTCGACAACAAGCAATTCAATGAAATTTGTTGTATCAATAAGATCCTTCTCTCTTTTTACTAATTTTAGAGAAATTTTCAATCTGTCTGCGCCCGGCGCGTTTTGATTTATAGTTCCTAGTGCGTTATCTAACAAAGATGTATCATCATTTGAAGAAATCACTTCTTCTTGAATTTCTAAACCAATTCTAAATGTTGGATCAGATTGATATTTGTTTAGAATAATTTTTTGAGTTTCTACTTTAATCATTTTTCCTTGAATATAGTAAACACCCTCTTCGATATATGCAAGGCTTCCTTTTCCGATAGGATCTGCAACCGCGGCATTTGTTTTTACTACACATTGGAGATTCTCATCACCTGTATTGACAAATAAGGTTTCGCCTTCTACAAATGTAGTGGTCTTTCCAGATACGATTGTTACCGATTCGCCGTTTACCATAAATTGAGTAGTGCCCGGCACTACGTTTTCAATGACTTGAGAAGTTCCATCGCCTGTGACATCTATAGTGGTAGAAGATTCTGCAGCACCTTCAAGATATTTTATATACAAAGTATTTGGTTCATCATTTGTGTCATCTATAACAGAGTCGTTGTTTAGATCTATAGAATCTACATAATGAACAACTAGAGCCCTAACTCCTGTTTTATTACCCTGCAACACTTTCCCGACAAAACTTGCCCCCGACAACAAGTCACCAGAAAGTTCTACTTTGACATAGTTTGCCTGTAAGTCTAATGCAACCTGGCCAGGAATTACCATAGAGCCTTCTTTAAAAAAGTGGTCAGATAAGTGTGAAACCTGTTTTTGCAACAAACTTTGTAATTGTGTCAATTCTCTTGCCTGAACAGAATTGCCTGGCTTAAATAATATTTGTAAGTAACCCTTATTTATGTCGTAATCGTCAAAATAAGGTGCGACATTAAGATTTAAAGTCATATTTTTTCTTCTCTCATTAAGGCATTTTTAGTATCAAAATATTCGTTTTTTAACATTATTAAAATTCGAAGACAACTTTGATATCTTCAATTTGGTCTATAGCGCGGGATACAGGTTGACGGTTTTCTGTATAAAGAATTTTTCCAGAACCAGCTTCAACATCGAATGTGGTTTGAGTTCCCGATACACCGCCAACTAATTTATTATAACTTAAATGTTTTGGTCCACGCATAGATTCTTCGGTTGCAGGAATCGTTCCGCCATGTTCTACTGGGTCTGCGACTATTGATATTTGTCTGAATACAGAATCAGAACCACTGGTTGAAAACATAGGTTCTGTTACAAGAGCGGGCGTGGATGAAGTATCATATCTAGTAGACTGTTCGTCATATTCCAATTTCATAGCTATCATCATATAATAGCCTCCAAGTTCTTCAATTGCGTTAAAACCATGACCTTGTTCGGGCGAAATGATTGGTTTTATTTTGCACGAATTTACATTGACAACACCACCTGTTGTATGTATAATGTTTCCTGTAGTGATAACCGCAGAATCTATATGAGTGTATGCAGATCCTTTGTTAGTGATAACGATTTTAGAAACTTTTCCATTAGTGACTTGACCGTATGCTGCAAAACCCGAACCACCAGTTGCTGTCACATCAACGCCTGGAGCGATAATATATGTAACATCTGTTCCTGCGAGAGTGAAAACCCCACCATCTGTTACCACCGATGCCGTTCCACCAGATAATGTCCAAGATGTGATTCTTCGTTGTTCTATAGTCGAGCTATCGTATGCTATAAGGTGATAACCTGTATAATCAGCACTGCCTTCAGCAAAACCATTAAGAGTATGATTAGTTGTACCGATTGTATCAGTACCCGCGATTTGCGGATGATATCCCAATCCACCACGAACCACCGCTCCTGACTCATTTGCCAGAATTTTAACATGGTCTATTTCACCAGCTGTAACAGAGGCTGCGGTCTGAATATCCCACTGAACATCGGCAGATGTCAAATTTGACAGATCGTTGTTTGGATCTGTAGAGATTCTATTTACTGGAATATAATCTTTAGTCAAAAATTTCAAAGAATCTGTTAGAGAAATTGAATACATATACTTCCAAATATAACCATCGGACTGTTCTACTAAAGCAGCAGTTGTATGACTTGGTTTTTCGGTCGAAGGAACTTCAATAATAGTTTCACTATCATTAGTGTATGTCATGTTATTAATACATTTATACACGTTATATTGATTTACGCCTTCAGCTATAACATACGAATTGGGTATAATTTCTTCTGCGACATCGTGTTCATACATTGTATAGACAGTGCCAGTTTTCCAGTTGACTCTTGGGATTGCGAGGGTCATATCATTTACCCCGACTTTTTTCATCGAAATATGTTCTGCCTTGACAGCATAACCATAACCGATAGAATCTTCGGGCGTGGGCGGATTCGCATCATTGATCCAAGGTGTATTTTTTCCGACTGCCATATAAAGATTATTATATACTGATAACCCTTGATGTGACCAATTTGCGGTATTATCCACGATAGCTCCAGAGTTTGGAGCAGGCCCATCGCCGGAACCAACACTTGTACCCGCACCTATACATATGAAAAGATTTCCATTGTTTATAACAGAATCTCCTAGTACATAAGATGTTCCTGTTTTCCAATTTGGTGCAGATCTGTTAATAGATTGCAAAAACTCCTGAGCATTAAATATTCTCAGTTTATTTGTGATAATAGCTGCCATTGTTTTACCTTTTGCGTATGTAATTTTATATATTTATAATCTTTTTTTAGTCGAATGTCGCGGTTTCTAAGATTTCGGTTAAATCATCTAAAGATGTTGGTATGTTTGTTGTCGTATATTGTACCAAAGTCGCCTCGGATGCGAAATTAGACTTGTCATTCATAGTACCTGGCGATATGAATTTTTCGAAAGTGTTTTTATCTAACACATCATCGTTATAATCCGACCCAGACTGTAGTTTTTCATTAAATTTTGCACGTTCAACCGATAAATTTGTTGGACCCATTCTATTTCTGAGACCGATATCTGGTGTCTCTTCACTAATTACTAAATAAATTGGTCTAATCTTTATTTCAGAATCTAAGACAGCACGATACTTTCTATCAGATTTAGTTACAATTTCTGAAATGGTAGTATCTCGCCATTCATGGTCTGTGCCGTCTGTATTTGCAGTCCAAGTTGTATTTCCCAATTCTACCGGCATATTAAACCAAGTATTATTTTGTGCCAATGTTGGGAGATATCCCATAGTAACATTATTTTTTGTTGGTATTCTCATAGTTGTATAAGGTGAATCTTTTATCTCTTCTGCCGGACTGAATAGGGTCGACAAATTCTGCCAAGGATATACAGTTCTAAAATAAAATTTAAACCTTTCTAATGATCTGTAGGTAGTGTGAAGTGTGGGAATATCCCCATCTATGTTGTTATTAAATCTTCCAGAAATATTTATAATCATTTTTCCATCGCGAGGATTAGCACCATTATCCACAGAACCTATCCAATGATTGGCACTTCTGTCAACATTACCACGAAAGATATTATCCCATCTAAATTCCACTTTGTTGTTTGGATATCCGGTGTGTGTGGGCATTTCTCTATATCCCGCAACAAACGACACAGTAAAAACAACATACTCATCGTTTGAATTTTCAAAGACCTCACTAGACAATATTTTATATTTTCCCCAAGGCCGTGTTTTTATCCATTCATTATTATGCAGTTCTTGATCAGATACATCATAAATCGTTATCGTATTATGAATTGTGTCTTTTTTATAAAAATGAGAATAATTTTTACCATATGCGTCTTTGAAGTTCATTGCAATTCTTCTGACTTGATGCCATGCAGTTGCATCCACTACCGAATCTCCGGTGCCGGTTTCTGTGAGAAGAGCATATCTACCAGAACCATTATCTACTGAGGCCGCTCCAACAGTATCATCAGAAATTTCGCCCGTACCCACCCCGTCATATGCTAGAACTCCATCGGTGGTAACGCCAGAATCTATAAATCCTTGTCTATTATCATATATCAGTTTATGTCCCTGAGAGTTGAGATAGTTTGTGTCTTGTCTATTTTCAGTTGGATACCAATATGTGTCAGTTGGAGTGTAAACCCATTGTCCTAGGCCATCCATATTTTTGACTTTCATATTAACATTTTTTATGATTTCATATAATAATTCTGTCCATGCAATACCCGCACCTCTTCTTACATTTGCCTTACTTGTGCTGGTATATTCTCCAAACATCATTAGTCCCGATGGATGAATAACTTTTTTGACTATTTTCCTCCATTCATCAACATACATTCCAACTTTAATTACATACGAATAATTTTGCCACAAATACCCATCATGAATTCTATTGTCATGCGACACAAATCCTTCGTCATTTAAAAATTCGCCCGAACTAATACACAAAGGCCCTGTCAAGACGTTTACCACAGCAGTACCATCGCCCTGATTGGTAAGATTTAATGTTGGGCCGGGCGTTCCTTCGTCCCAAATATAATTTATGCCGTGGCCGTTCTTTTCAGTTTGAAAGGAACTTTCCATGATATCTATTTTTTTGATACTACCAATGTTTTCACCCTCTCCGATCATAAATCCCAAAGACCCTGTAGAATTATAAGAGCGAGATCTATTTCTTATGTTTGCAGATGGGAATTTTTTATATCCATACCCACCAGTTATTAAATTAACTGTTTTTATCGGAGACTTCGGTTTTGAATTCCAAGAAACATTTAAAGACAACGTATTAGGCAAAGTGTAGGTCGAAGATATGCCACTATCGTTCAATTTTCTTAAAAGGATTCTATTTCTAGCAGAAACAACAGGATATTGATTGTCATAGATAAGAAATCCAATATTATCATTTCCCAATGGTGGATATGTGGTGATTGTAACAGCAGATCCTTCTTCTAACACCGGCGAGAAAATTATAGTTGTTCCATTAGTTGCTGTGAAGTCAGTATTTTCTAGTCGAGTAGTTGTTGTAGTTGTCCTGCCCAACAAATCTGTATTGGTTTTGGTTACATCCACATCAACCGAATTTATAGCAGTATCATAATAAAGATTATAACTTGCCGAAGAACCATCAGCAACAAAAGAAGTTTTTATTGGGGACGTTTCACCTATCTGTGTAGATGATGGAATAGGATTGACATAAATCGGGCTAAATCCCAAACTACTTAAAGAATTTACTGTTCCATTATCCTGATAAATTCCACTAGCGCCGCCCGCAGGTTCATTATATCTCACACCTTTTGTGAATCTAAAAGTGCCAAAGAATCCCAATGTAAAATCATCTATAGTGTACTCGGCCGCTAATGTTTGGTGGGCCCCAATGTAAAAATTTTGTTTTCTTGGATAATATTTAAAATTTATAGAAGTCGCGTTAGACAATAATGAAGTCTTAAAGATTACGGAGGTTCCGTCCGATGAAATTTCATATTCATCTGTCTTTAATTTTTGAGTTACGATTATACCTGTCATTGATGGGATATCTTGTGGAACCCCGCCGGCATCATCTGCCTGTCTAGTAATAGTTCGAGTTATTGTAATATCAACGCCCTTATGGGGATCTAATGTATCTTCAGTTGAAGTGCCCGGATTCCATGTAGACATGCCAGTACCACTATCATTCGTCCACTTATCTGCCGTATCGACAAAAGATGTTACATCCTCTGATTGCAATCCATATTCATCATGTGCATACCAATCGGATGCGGTACTAGATGACACCATAGTTCCATTTATAATCAATTCCACGCCAGCATCATAAATTTGTACAGCAATATGATGCCACTCACCAAAAGGTAATATTGACGAAGTACATACTGATGTCGTAGCGCCTGGTCGGACATTTTTTAGCGTCAAAGATCCATCAGATTCTTGATACAATCCAATTGTACTTTGACCTGTTATATAATCATCTATAGACCATATTGCAGAGGAAGAACCCGTCCCTAATTTTTGAGATTTTCTAAAATACCAAAAATCAACAGTATATCCAGAAGAATCAATTGCAGATTCTTCAAATATTTTTCCAATGTCATCAATTCTAACATATCCAATATTTGTAGCCAAAGAATTATTGCCAGTCTGAAATGATTTATTTTTAAAATTGTCTTTTAACCATTGAAACACCAGATCTGATCCATCAAAAAATAAAGGTTGTCCGACAGCGTAATCTGTACCTCCATCAACAATAGTCAAAGAGTTAGTATAGACACCATTGACAACCGATATATCAAAAGTTGCCCCAAAACCAATTTTAGTCTCTGTAAAGTTTGTGGATATAAATCCATTTGCGGCGATAGGACTACCAGTTATGGAAAGTGATAATATTCCCCCAGTTGAAGTGACCCTATCTACGGTAAGAACGAGATCATTTGTACCATCAATCCCATCGAGTTTAGAACCTTTCACCAATAGTGTAGTTCCTACAGTGTAATTATTGCCCCTGTTGTTGTCAGAACACGGCCAAACTTGATATTCTGAGCCCGATTTAGAGATAGTAAACTGTGCATTACTTCCCTTTACTGTTTCTGGTGCTAGAGGTGTAATGTCAGATATATTAATATCACTTGAATATATTTCAATTCTATTGAAAGCATTAGGCATAGCAATATCACCGCTGGGTCCAAGAGTACCAGTGACGGTAAATGTCGATATTTCTCCACCGATAGGGTTTCCTACTATCCGATAATCATCAATTCTTCCCAAATCATCCACCGATGTAATTACAATTCCTACATCATTGATAGGTGATATTCCACCACTAAACAAATTGCCGGGAATAATAAAGAACTCATTTACTTTATAATCTATCGTAACAGAACTACCATCTAATAATATCGCTACCGCATTTTTGTAAGTCCCTTGTGTAGTATCTACATCCCATATAGCGCCAGTACCCTTAACAGTGTTTGTAAGATATCCGTCAAGTGGATTGTCGTCTAGAATTGTATTGAGTCCTATGTCATTTACAATTTCACCACCAGAAACAGAATCGACCGTGATTTCTATATCGTGAGTTCCAGTGACTCCATAAGGAAGTTGTTCCCCCTTAATTATGAGTTTATCACCTATTCCATATAATTGTCCACCACCTGAGACTGTATTGATTGAGATAGTTTGCAATAAATTGTCGGCAATATTAAGATCAAATGCTGCGCCAAATCCTCTGTTATTTTTTAGATAGGGTTCTTGAGCAGACAAATTTACTGTGGCCGCTGTGAGACTTCCTTGTGGGTTTCCATTAGGTGTATCATAACTTATCGACAGAATCTTTCCATTTACATCAACACTAGCAACAGAAAAATCTAAATTTTCTACATATCTTGTCTCTGTCCCTTCGCCTTCATTTAAATTTATAATTTGTTTGGTAGGATCAATGTTAGAAATTAAAGTGGTGTTGTTAGTCAGTGCGGTCATATTATTTTTTAAATCTTGATATTCTCCTGCAAAATCAACCTTATCTATCATACGGCCTACATCCGATACGTTTTCAAAGTCAAATAACCCGAAAACATTGTGAGACAGAATATCAATATTTTCTATTTTTACATTGATATCTTTAGCTGTTAGATCATATGTGTACGGATTGCCATTACTATCTGTTCCTAAACCTAAATTCCATTCTCCGGTAGCATCCAATGAAGTTGGATTTTGTACAAATGTTATATCATAATTTTCAGTATCATAACTTGTTTCTAAAATATCTGCTGCGGCGCCAGTACCAAAAGTTCCATACTCATTAAATCGCAGCTCTTCGCCGGTGATATATCCATCGCCTCTATTGACATATTTTATAGTATCTACGGCGCCCGAAGAAGTATGAGATATATTTGCAGAAAATCCCGAGCCAGATCCGACATATGTATCAGATAATTCCACTGGTTGATTTTGAGAATAGTTGCTGCCACCATTGACAATATCAAATCCGGTGATACAATCATATAACTTTTCTTCATATTTTGTATTATCTGTTTGAGATATAGTAACCATTTCTCTACTTGTGAAAGTGCCAGTTATACTGCCCAGAAAATATTCTCTAACGCTATAAGTCCCTATTTTAATATCTTTATAATATTCTATGACCGCTGTGGCACCAGAAATATTTCCAACTATTTCATATGGAGAAGTAACTTTAGGCTGAATGCTTGTCGGGACATATGGCTCTGCTCTTACAGATTTTGTCGTGTTCCATTCGTTGTTGCTTGCGCGGAAAATGTGATTTTTAGGATAATAAATTTCAATATCTTCATTAAAAAGAGCATGAAACAAAAATTCATACGACTTTTCAGAACCTTTAGACTGATAAAATTCTTTCATAAACTTCATAAACTGGGATTGATTTTCGTATGAGGTTTTTTCTATCTTAACAGAATCGACCAAATTATTATATTCATCAGTGGTGCCGGGCGAAAGGGCAGCATCTGTATATGTTTTTATTACAAATCGAACTTTTATAATATGATCGAGGGTAATATTACTAGGATTGCCATTAGAATCTAAGAATGATATTACATTGTCAGTTAAAGTATATCCAGCAACAGATGCAGAAGCTTCACTCAATTTAGAATAATCACCAGTAGATATCAATCCAGTAGTTGCATCATATCCAGGCGGAGTCAAACTATCAACGAATGACTGCAATGTGGTGCCGGAACCGCGATCACCGACCGTGTCTGGATTTTCATAAACTATCACTTCGGATACAATGCTTGTTGCGTCTGTTTCGCCGAAATAATAAAATGGGTTGAAATAATTTAGTTTGTAAATACTTGTGTTGCCATCTCCCAAGAATTCCTGATCATACAAAGTTTGTATAGCAGACTCGGCACTTTCTCCTGCTTGGTCGGCCTGTATATTATCGGAATATTGCCGAGGCAAACTTTTCAACTTTGTTACATTTGGAAAACTTGCAGCAAGTTCATTTTTGAAAAGATTAGAAAAAATATCCAAAGTATTGTCTATATCTGCATATTCTGTTATAGAATTCGTCACGCCAGATGTGCCATCAGATTTTGATAACCACTCATAATATAATTCTAAAAATTTTACAAACGTACTATAATCATTATCCGAAGAAATATAATTCGGAAGTTGAGCCTTTATATGTGAGGCAATATTTTTAATATTATTTTCCATTATTAATATCCGCCACCTGATGAACTACCACTCGATGAACTACCACTCGATGAACTACCACTCGATGAACTGCCTCCCGAATATCCGCTACTAGACGATGTTGTACCACCAGAAGATCCACTACTAGATGATGTTGCACCACTAGAAGATCCAGAAGAGGGACCATCCGCATAAACTCTGGTTATTGAAGCTGTTCTAGTGCCGCTGGTGACTCTGGAAACGCTGTCATTATATGATGTCGAAATGTTTCTGGACACAACAACTCTTTGAGTCGAAATATTATAATTTTCGTTAAACTCATCGGTATCTTCTAACATTGATATAGATAATTCCGACAAATCTATATCAATTATTTGATTTCTTACAGGGAAGATATCCATTGATTGTGGTGTTGCAGTTATCCCGAAAACATTATTACCTATGATAGAAGATATATTGAGATTTGGAATTACAATTTCTCCTGTGCCGTAATTAATAGTACCAGAAGAAACAGAGGTGTATATTTTTACAGATGCAGAATTAAACTGGTAAAATCTAATTTTACCCAAACCATCATCATCTGCATAATATGTTCCTTCATATCCTGTAAGATCAAATCCTAAAGATGATATTGAGTTGGGCAAGATTGCATTACTAAAATTAAAAGTGTAGTTTGCCGAATTATTTAAAATAACGTCTTTTTCATTTATCATAGTAATCGTTGTGATGTTATTTGTAATAGATTCGTCTGTCTGGTCAATCGCTGCAAGAAATTGTGAATATCTAAAATAACTGTTGAAATCTTGTAAAAATTTTGCATTATAATCAGTGATAGTGTTTTTTACTGATGATAGTAAATTTGCAGAACTCAATAAGGTAGACTCATTATCAAATTTAACTTGTGTATTTATTTTTAATTTGATAAAATCGGGATCTACAATTTCCGGCCGCAGAGTTAATACCGAATAGTCTGAAATCAATTTTGCACGGATGAAATTTTTATCTTGTAATGATAGATAATATCCAGAGTTTGGTTTGATACTAAGAAACACTGTCCCATATTGAGCAGGAACATTGTCCTCTCCGCCCCAGACATTGATTGATGATGCTTGTGGATAAATTTTTGGAATTATAGTCATGTAATCTCTTGCAGTAACCGCACGATTTTGACCCTCAAAAGTTCTGGGAGCATAGAATTTGATAGAATCTATAGATTCTTTATCCGCGCCACCGCCAGTCGTTCCAATAACAGACAAATTTTGTAGCAAGGAAGATGCCCGGACATTATCTTTAGTGGAGATCAATCTCATATCTCCGGTCATACCATTTGCCTCGGCGCCAAATGTTGTAAGATAATCTATCGTCACAATGTTTCCACTATCGACGCTCTTACCCAAAACACCATCTCCAAAAATAATTTCATATCGGCCATCATAAGATTCTTGCAAAAAGAAAGTTTCGGACAAACTATTCAGAGACATTGTATCAGTATTTACCTTATATTCTGCTGTTATCGAGCTCTCAACATTTGGAATAACAAATACGCGAATGGTTGATGTATCCACATTAACATTTGATAATATAAATTTTTGATTTGGATCTGCAAGATCGACATAATAATTTTCTGTCACTGCTATCCCTTGAATAAGTTCTAAGTCAAAAATTTCATATACATGTTTCCATTTATTATTTGCTTGAGCGACCGGTGGATATGCACGATTTACGACTCGTGTAATAGTCGGAGTAAATTTATATTCGTCGTTTGTCTGAGAATTTCTTTTTGAAAAAACATAATTTCTATCAATGGTTATGTCGTTATATTTTGCATTGTCTGGGGAATCGGAAATTATTTCAAAAGTACAAGTAATGTTACACGTCGAAGATTTGTTGGATGTTGGTGTATATCCCAGCATTTTTGCCTTTGCAACAACATTATCGCGCAGTCGCGCAGTATCTAAAAACATTTCATTTGATATCATATTCAAATAAAATGAATTATAGTATGTGTTATAGCTTAAAATGTCTGTAAGAGTTGACAGGCCAGAACCCTCAAAATCATAATCTGCAAAAGTTGGATCACTTTTCATATATTGTTTAATATTTGATTTTATATTTGCGAAATCTAATTCCGAAATTTGAATGTTTTTTGCCATTTTATTTTACTCTTTTGATTCCTAAAGTGTATGTTATCTTTTCCTGAACAGGAGGTATCATATATTCTATGGTCACATTAATTTCATTTCTATCTATAGCAGAATTTTTAAGTTTTTCACTTTCGCCCAGACTGACATTTAATACCACAATTCTTGGCTCATAATTATTCAATGCTAACATAATACTTTGTTTTATATTTATCGCAGGCGCAGAGTTGAATTTTGGAGAACCATCCAGAGTCGTACTCAATTCAAATAAACTCTCATACAAATTTCCTCCAAAGAGTCGATCAAATCTTCGTTCTTTTTTTGAAGTCAATAAAATATTTGCGATACTCTGCTCAATAGATGGAAACCTATTGAGTTGCGGCCTGTCAAATTTCATAACAATATCACCACTATTCGAAAGTCCTGTAGGAACTTTTGTCATTTTAAGGTCAAAATCTCTATTAGTTATTAAATTGTTATGCTTTGTCATATTTCTTTCCTACGGATTTAAGTCGATTTTTGGGGCCTTGATTGTGGTTGTACCACCGCTATTTGAATCTATAGTGCCGCCCACATTTATGTTAACTTTGCCAGCAATTTTTACATTTACATCAGCATCAACAACTAAGTTCATTGTCCCTTTGACGTATATACTATCATCGCCTAAAATTAACTCATAATTATTTCTTACCACTTTAATCACTTTAGTACCATCTGGATGAATTTCTTCAAAAGTGCCTGTCCTATGATAAGTATGTATTCTTTCTGCATTAGGAGTGTCATCAAATTCTTGAATATGACCAGACTCCGTAAACAATACTTTGTTGTGTGGATATTCTGCCGCATATGGGTTGCCGGGCTCTTGGAATAATTCAGTTGTTATTTGTGTTTTCATCTTTTCTTTTACAGAATAGGGTTTGGGACCCTTTGAGGCACCACCAGATTGCGTTGGTGCAGTAGAATACCCATCTGTAGTCGTTTTCCCTGCAGCCTCCTGTGCCGCGTTTTGAGTGTTCTTAGACGATTCTTGAAATTCTTCTGGAGCAACCTCCCACGTTACTGTTCCGTCTTTCAAATTTGAGCTAGAGGGGCCCACACCATTTACAGAAGATTTTCCACCTTCTGTCGCACGATAAACTTTTTGTTCTACATATGCACCATCGTCTTTACTATTTAACAATTTTCTGGCATTGTTTTCCCACGGGCCCATTCTTTCGACTTTTTCTCTGACTGTGCCGGGAGCTCCACCATTGTTTGCATCTGTCCTATTATAATATTTTTCTCCAACACCACCGGCATTAATCGCAGAATAAATTTGCAATCTACCCATACCATTTTTTACACCGTGAGCCCGTAAGAATTTTACAACCGCGCCGTTAGGTCCAAGTTGAGTATCAATCGCTGTTTGTTCCGTACTAAAATCAACACCATATGTTTTTGCCTGTATTTCTCCAAACTGGATAATTCCTCTATGTTGGCCCCATGCTTCGGTTGTTGGGCCCTTTATACGAGCGTCCCATCTACCACCCATTTCAAAGGACATGACAGTACCGAAGTCTAACGCACTACATTCCATTGCAGCCGCTGCTGCGATGATACCAGTTCTATATGTGTATGGAGGTTGACTACCAATTTGATTGCCGGTTAATTTTGGGGCGCGCACTAGATCAGAAATCGCATAGTCAGTTCCGAGCGTCCATTCCTCAACATTTAATTCTGGTTTCGCTGATTGGTTCGGCACAGGTGCTTGAGTGGGGTTGTCATATCCATTAGATGTAGATGAATCGGTTTGTGATGGTGGACTGACAGGAGCAGACCCACTTTTAGAAGATGGGTTGGGAGTATTTGCATCAGTGGATGGACTATCTTGACTCCCCGTATCGGGGTCTGGTACAATTCCGTTTCTTTTTAATTTTACGGTTCCGAGCTCGCCAGTGGCCATACTAAAATGCATTGCGTCTTTTGAACTTGTCCAATTGCCACCCCACCCCAGACCGTATTTCTTTGCCATCGCAGAGGTATTTTTTGGCATATCTGTAATAAAAGTTTTGCCAAATGGATTCTCAGCAGGATTAATATCTATAGATGCGCCAGAGGCGTGGTATGACCACTTGCCATTACCAGCCGCAGATTTTCTATGCACATATCCACCAAGACTGTAAATGGTATATCCATCGGGGTGATTTGGAGCAGGGGTTTTTTCAAATTCGGTTATAAAGTTTTGAAAATTTTTCGCAAAAATTGTTGCGACATATGTACTTTTACCGTTCTTCGTTGTAATTTTAGTAAGTCGAGTTTTGTTTATCTCGTCTGATGGAGTACCTGATTGATCGACAGATCGCTCACCATCTCCAGAAGAATTATCAGAACTTGCAGGGGACGTTGATGGTTCTGGTACGCCTGCGCCAGTTGCAAGTTTATTTACGTCCGATTCACCTGTTACGGATGCGCCAGGCAAAAGTTCTTGATTACTAGGATAACTTCCATCGGGCGCTCCTACGCCGGAGCTTCCAGGCTTGCCATTGATTGTGCCCCAGATAATCGGGTCTTGGGCATTAACTCCATCTCGAAAAAATCCCATTACCCAAGACCCAGCTAATGCCCCAGTAGGGGATTGCCCAATACCCGCCATAGAAGCACTGGTGATTGGCATTAATGGGGAGGCCCAAGGCAAATTTTCTGTGGGAATTTTATCACGGTCGTCTGTATGATAACCAAAAATTCTAACACGGACTCTGCCCAGAGCCTCTGGATCATTGACATCTTCAATAATTCCTTGCCACCAAGTGAGTCCATCTTTACCCATAAACATATTCATTTTTGTACGCCTTCAATAACTGGAATAGGTGCCGGCAATTCATCATTGAAACTGTCTTTCACCAATTCCATATCAGAAACATATCTCGACCCACTCAACCTATGTCGAATTGCACATATTAAATATTTACCACTGTAATATTTATCCTCCCATTCTTCTTTCAAATCTAATCGGGTAAATATGGGCAGCGAAAGCTCCACTGTGTCGCCGACTGACAAGTCACTGTCGCCATAGACCGTCAATGAACATTTTATATTGTTAATAAGTTGCATGAAAAATTTTCTCTGTAAATATATTTTTTCCTGATTAAACATTGGCCGTCCAGCCTTGACTTCAATTTCTGGTAAAAGGTATTCAGTTTTTGGTTTATATTGTATTCCCTGTCCTGTGATATCAAATATAGGTCCATCCGGATCTTTATTTTCATCCATACCTTCTGCTTGATTCAAATATTTGTAATCTTTAGAATTTTCCCAAAAAGAATGATCATGAATTTTTTTCGTTCTAGTCACAAAATCTATTGTTGTCAGCTGAGAATTATACAACCCATGAGCTATATTGTCAAGCACTTTAAAATTGGATAAGAAACTATATGTTATTGCTTTTTTGTTTTCCATATTAGAATCTACCGGACTACTTCCTTCATCGCCGAGGCCTGCGTTTTTATATCTGCCAAGATTGAATTTATTTTTTGGTTCAGATTGAGTCAACATTTCCAAAGGTTTCATAACATATGATTTGGAACTTTCAAAAAATACATACGAAGAACTTTTATATGTATCATGGAAAGCGCGCTCTGTCAAGTAAGAACATGCTCGCATCGGTGTCATATTTGGTATAATGATTCCTATTTCATTCTCATATAAATCACTACTAGGCTCAAATTCAAAATCTTTGTCTGAAGATAATCTCTTCCAACATTTCTGGGCGATATCAGTAGCACTTCCCTCAAAATATTCTGAAATTTTTTCTTCGTAGTTGGAAATCAGATCCACAGATGCCAACTCTAATGTGTAATTCTGGATAGCGGCATCACTTTCCAAATCAGTAATTTTACTAATTATGAATTTCTTGGTAATAGGTTCTTCTAATCCCGCAGTGACAAAAGATAAATCGACTTTTTCTTGGCCGATTATTGGCATAAAATTTAAAATACCTTCCGGATCCGAAAGAGTTAGGGAAGCTGTCATTGTGGGAGAAAATAAATCTTCATACACCATCAATGATGTGAACGTATTACCATTTTTAATATCTAATTCGAATCCGTTATGAGATGTTATTTTTAATTCTAGTAATTCATAATCACCAGATTTTGAAGTTATATCCATTATTTAACGACCTTTTCCCAATCCTTCAAAAAATCCTGCAGCAATGCTGGTTTCATAATTTTAATTCTTCTATTTTTTTCATTCAATTCTTCTTCATACTCATATTTAGATTGCATGACGAACGCATCGCGCTTGTCTGGAGTCATTAAAGAATATGTTTGAGAAGAAATCTCATATTCATCTATGATATGTGTAAATTTATGCGGCGTCATATTAGAAATTTTCATTGTTAGTTCTCTAATACCTCTTGGCAACAAATCCCATCCTGATATAAAACTATCTACATTATTTTCAAAATACTTACCATTCCAACAATAAAAATCGTCTTCAACTTTTGCAATTTTGCCCATAACCCGGCCATTCGATCTTTGCAAACTACTTATATCATTTGTTTGGACATAAGAATCTATTTTAATATCTTTCAGTGAGATTATTCCGCGCATTGTCGGGCTGGAAGTTGAGTTATAATATAATCTATTTGGAACATTTTTAGGAACAGTAAAAGTTAATGTCTGGCCTATTTCGTTTCCATTGACATCTATAATGGGTTCATTTACAACTCCTACATTATATTTACCATAACTATAGTCCGGTTTCCAATTTTTTAGAGAACCATCAGAATTTACATCTGCGTCTGTTGTAATATAAAAAGATTGATTGGAAGAACCATAGACATTAAACTTATATGTGACCCCTTTGGTCAGTGTTAATTGTGGATTCTTAGTTCTCAACAAATTTTTGCCTGAAACCATCCAACCAGTTGCATTATCCGGCGAATTTGGTTCTACCGTATATGTCTGTGGGGCAGGCGTAGGGACACCCATTCCAACATCAACCCAGCCGATTGATGAGCTGTTCCACTGCAAAGATTTATTAGTATCTTTTGCATAAATTAGTTCACCATCATATTGGCCATTTAACGGCACTCTCGGCAACGATTGAATTCTTTCAAAATTCAATACATTTTCTGGATAATATTTACTTTCGACATATCTTAAAAAAGTATTATGATCTCTAGGCAATTCCGAATAAATATCTCTGATTTCATTATACAACAAAATTACCCACGACAATCTGGCGTTTTCATAATAGTATTCTGCAAGATCTTCTATAGTTTCATGCTGCTTCAACGTGTGATAATAATAAAAATTTGGATTTTTTCTATAAGAATCTATTGTATGAGCAGATCTAAAAATATTCTTAACAAGAACGGGTTTATTTGTCAAGTCCACATCATATAATATATTTGGAATTTTATTAAACATTTTAGTACCCCGCCAATGCATCTGATCTAGTTACAAGTTGTACTTCTTGAAATTCCAAAGTTAATCCTATAACCGCAGGCGCAGCACTTCCTATCTGAAAATTGTCTGCCTGAAGCATTGCAAATTGTCCATCTCCACCATATTCAACATCACATGCAGTACAAACACATGGTTTTATCTTATTGAGATATTCAGTAGATTCTCCATCAATTTTATAATCAATGGTAAACCAATTTGGAACGTGAAATTTATTACCACCTTGAGACAAACTAGGCAACATTTGAGATCGAAACCATCTTATCATATCTCGAATCATCGTAGATTCTTCTTGACTTTTCGGCAAAAATTGATATACATAAGAAAATGTACGAAATTCAATTCCCTTAAATAATACATGACGATTTGCAGAACCTATCGCGGCGCCTGTGGCCTGTGCGCCGACTTGAAATGCTTCCGATTGTTCTAGACCAGATTGAGCTAAATCTTTGATCCCACCAGTGACTTGGCCAATTATAGTTCCTACATCACCAAACCCATCAAACCCCATTCCACTATCTCCAAAATTCAGATTGTCTGCACGATTTGATGCAAGACTCGTAATAGTACCACCAGCGGTGCCCTCATAATTACTTTTGGACTGCATTGCCAACTTTTCCGGTATATATAATTGAGCACAACCTTCATGGGTTTGGGTTCCAGAGGTGCCAGTTCCGTTCGTTGGGCTTGTACTACTATTAGCCAAGTTTCCGGTTTGTCCAGCATTGCCCATACTTGATCTACTATCAGCGGAGGTTGAATTGCCTGCCTCAATCGTCTGTCTGTTTTTTGTATTTGTATAACTCTTGGTATATCCGGCAACACCACCACGAAATGCATTGAATTCTATCCAATCGTTTGAGCCGACTGAGTGTAGGCTATTGGGATACATAAAATCTGTTCTTGCTGTCGCCATCTTACAAAGACTCCTAAATAGTTAAATATATTTATAAAGGTTTTTTTTGCGAAATGAAAAGATTTACATATAAAGGAAAATATAATCCAATCCATCCGGAAAAATACATAGGAAAAATACACAACATTCAGTATCGTTCAATGTGGGAACGTCGATTTATGAAATATTGCGACACAAATTTAAACGTAGTGAAATGGTCAAGTGAAGAATTAGTTATACCATATATCTCTCCAATTGATAGAAAAATGCACCGATATTATCCTGATTTTTTAATGACAATAAATGGAAAAGATGGAACGCAAAAAACAATAGTTGTAGAAGTAAAGCCAAAAAGAGAATGTAAAGCGCCAAAAAAGAAAACAAAAATTACCCCCAGATATTTGCAAGAAATGAAAACATGGAGCGTCAACGAAGCGAAATGGAAACATGCAGAAGAATTTTGCAAAGATAGGGGATGGGAATTTAAAATTGTAACAGAGGATCATGTAGGAAGATAATGTCAGTAAATTTTACACCACTATTAAAAAGATTAGCGGCAAAGGGTGTCAAACCCAATACGACCGCAGCTAGAGAATGGTTTCGCAAAAAGGTACGCGACACTAGGATCAACAGACAAAAACTCATAGGTGCGTCTGATAGAGCAGCATCTATGCCCACGGCTGGGATGATGTATTGTTATTCATACGATCCAAAACACAAAAAGAAATTAGAATATTATGATGAATTTCCATTAATATTCATGGTAGAACCTGCAAAGGGCGGATTCATAGGAATCAATTTGCATTACGTTTCTCCTAGAAATAGAGTAATGATAATGGACGCCCTCACACTCATCACTACAGATAAAAAATATAATTCCAAAACAAAATTGGCAATGTCTTACAATATCCTAAAAAGTCTGTCTAAATATAATATGATTAAGCCTTGTTTGAAAAGGTATCTGTATACTCAAGTGAAATCAAATTTTGTAAAAATAGACGCAAACGAATGGGATATTGCATTGTTTCTTCCCGTACAAAAATTCAAAAAGGCCGCTGCAAGCACAGTTTGGTCAGAAAGTGCAAGGAATAGTTAAATGTCAGATGTATCAGAATTTGTATCAGAAATTTCAAAACATGGCCTAACAAGGGCCAACCGATATGAAATTGTCATGTCAGCCCCTAGTATGAAACATCTGGTCACTCAAGGCGATAATCGTGCAATCCAAAATTCATTAAGGTATAGAGTCGCATCTGTAAGTCTCCCCAGCAAATCTTTAGCAACAACAGAGACAAAGATATATGGACCCGTTAGAAAGGCACCATACACAACCACGTATGAAGATTTAAATTTTAGTATATATCTGAGTGAAAATTTATCAGAAAGATCATTTTTTGAAGATTGGATGCACTATGTAATTGATTATGATACCAATAGAATTAGATATTTTTCAGATTATTCAACCAGCGATTTACAGTTATTGACTTTTGGCGAAGATGGCCGCATGACACAAAAATTTATTTTTGAAGGCGCGTTTCCTATTTCCATCGGAGAAGTTCAGTACGCATATGCAAACGAAGAACCAGCACAAATCCAAATAGGAATGGCCTACAGAAAATATATTACAGCAGATTCCAAGTCAAGAAATTTGAGCGCATTAGAAAGAAAATCGCAAAAAAGAGTGAGCGAAAATCCAGATTTCATGGCGCAAGTCTCAAATGGAATCACATAAATAATTAAAAATGAATTGAAAAGGCAAAATTATGTTACCACGAATAGATATACCAACTTATGATATAGTACTACCATCAACACAAGAACTTTACAAGTTTCGTCCATTTCTGATAAAGGAAGAGAAAATTTTACTTATGGCCCAAACGGGCGATGATATGAGAGAAAAAATAAACGCTATAAAACAAATTATTAGAAACTGCATAGTACAGGATATAGATGTAGACGCGCTCTCGACTTTTGATATAGAATATATCTTTATTCGACTCAGGGCAAAGTCTATCGGAAATATTTTAAGTTTGAGTTATACTCACACAGGTTGTATCGGCGAAGAGGGCGAAGCTGCAATAACTAAGGAAATACCTTTTAAGTTGGATCTGGAAACTGTTAGCATTTCTTATACTAATGGGGAATCACATTCTAACAAAATTCAAATAACAGATGATATTGGTATGATAATGAAATATCCAAATTTTGAAATAATGAATCAAATGTCGGAGAGTGAAAGTTTTGAAGATATTGTAGCCGTTGTTAGTAATTGCATCGAAATCATTTATCAAGGAGATGAAGTTTTTAATACATCCGACCACCCTGCATCTGAAGTTGCAGATTTCATAGAAAGTTTGACACAAGAACAGTTCGCAAAAATAAATAGTTTTTTTGAAGATATGCCGGAAACCACAGCAGAATGTCAAGTAAAGTGTAATAAATGCGATTTCGTTAAGACAGTGAGGGTGACAGGAATCACCGATTTTTTTTCATAGCCCTTAGTCACGAATCTTTGGTGACTATGTATAGAAATAATTTTGCATTAATGCAACATCATAAATATAGTTTAACAGAATTAGAAAATATGATACCGTGGGAAAGAGAAATATATATTGCTTTGTTAATGGACTATGTGAAAGAGGAAGAAAGTAAAAGACAATAATCAATAAAGGTAAATAATATGGCACCTAAAAAATTAGAAGAAAATTCAAAATATGCACACCTCGACCTAGATGGCGATGGCATAGTAGATGATGAGGAAATGGCAATGGAAAGAAGTATACTAGAAATGGAAGAATTACGTTCTCATATGGAGAACGATGATAAGAAACAAGACGCACAAAGACATATGGCATGGTTTGCCCTCTTTGGGATGTTACTATATCCATTTGCAGTTGTACTTGCAGAGTGGGTAGGACTTGTTAAGGCAAGTGCAATCCTTGGAGATATGGCCCCAACATATTTTGTATCAGTTGCCGCGATAGTCGCAGCATTCTATGCAAAAGAAGTATTAGGTAAGAAGTAAAATGGTCGCTACAATAGCTGAAAATTTAAGAAGACAAAACGGTGCAATAAATGAAAATTTATTAGAACAGTTTCGTGCCGCTGAAGAAAATGTTTCTACAGACGCCGGTACGCAAGCTGCTCTAAAACAATTACAAGATATTATGTCAGATAGAAATGACAATTCCATAGAATCCAACAAACTTGCTAAACAGAGATTGGAGTTTATGGAAAGGCAGGTCAAAAATAATGACCAGCTTAATGCACAAGACAAAGAATATTTTCAGCAATTAATAAAACAAAGTAAGGCTAGTACAGAGGCAAATTTAGGACTCAAACAAAAAGCAACAGAGCTTGCAAGTGTGGGATTGGAAAAAGGAATCGATTCGGTCGGTGGAGCAATCGCGGGCGCGTTGTCAAATAGTCCTATACTGGCGATGGGGGTAAACCTCGTCGGCGGTAAGATTATGGAATTTCGACAACAGAAAAAACAAAACAAAGCAGAGTCGGATGCAAAGGCAAAACAGGCAGCCGATGATGCATTACAAGAACAGAGAGAAGTAGATTTTCTAAAAACCAAAATCAGTAATGAAGATGCAATCACTACAGCAGAACAACAGGCAATATTTGATCAATTAGAAACAGATAATGCCCGAGAAGCATTTTTAGACGAACAAAAAGAATTACTCATAAGATCATCTAAAAATGACAAAATTAGAGCAGACAATGAGGCCGCTAGGGCAAAAGAAGAAAAACAATTAAGAGAAAAATTTGGAATTGAAGAAGTTAAAGCTGCTCCGCCACCGGCCAATAACAATTCTATTCCAAGCGAAAATCCCATAAGTACCGATACATCGTCAACTTCTGATAACGATAATATGAACATTTCTAGTTTGGATACTATTACAAATAAACTCGATGAAATTAAAAGTGTCCTAGAATATGCACTGATCGACAATCCTCCATACTTGAAACACGTTCAAGATGGAGTCGAGGATCTGGTAGAAGAGCAGCAAGATGATAGCAAAAGTTCTTTGGAAATTGAAGATGCCAGAGAAATGAAAAACCACAATAAAAAATTATTAAAACTATTATCGGGTTTGGGCGGAAAGAAGGACGAAACAGCAAAAGAAGAAAATAGTGGAATGTTTGCTGGAATAATGGGATTTATGACTGGCGGCGGATTGAAGATGATCGGTGGAATGATTCTAAAGTTTTTACCCGCGCTTGCTGGGATGTTAGCCGGTGGTGGAATATTGGGGAAGCTGGGCAGCATGTTAGGGATAGATGCTGATGCTGTGGATCTAGCAAGAAGTAAATCCGGCGCGCCGCAGTCAAAGAGTCCAGCGAAGAAACCAGGCAGAATAGGGCGAATATTAAGCGGTGCTAAAAATATCGCATCTAAGGGTGTTGGTTTAGCAAGTAAAGTGCCAATAGGCGGTCTTGTAAAATCGGGTCTAGCGTTGGGTGGTTTGGCAGCAAGTCTGCCTGTTGCGGCCGGCGCGGCAATAATGTCGCCTACAGCAATGGCAGATGGAACAAAACCCATTGATATAGGCCCAGATGAAAAGGCCCAAATTGCAGAAAACCAAAAACTAATTGATTCCGAAAATGCAAAACTAAAAGATGGTGTCAACAAAAAATTGACACCTGTACCGGCACCGGCAAATGCAAATATTGCTCCTAGTCCGTCCGCGATGCCAAAGGCACCGATAGGAATACCGCCGGTGAATCCAGCAAATACAAAACTGGGCCAAGTAAAAAAGGCACTGAACAAAGGACTACTGAAAAAATCCGCATCAAAATCTGTTGGAAAACTAATGACGAAACAAATACCGATTTTAGGTGCCATTATGGGCGCGGGTTATGCAGTAAATAAACTTTGGCAAGGTGATTGGGCAGGAGGAATTACAGAGGCAGTGGGAGTCGGAGCTCCATCTCTAACAGGATTGCCGTTTGATCTTGCATCAATGGCACAGGAAGTATATAATGATATGTTTGGCACCAAAGAAAATCCTTTTCCTTTTGCAGCAGATGCTAAAAACGGATCAGGGGGATTTAAAGAAGCTTATGACTCTATAATGAAAGCAGTCAAAGAAACCTACGAAGAAGCGAGAGATAAATTGCTTGGTAAATCAGAAGAACAAGAAGAAAAAGTGCCTACTGTAACTAGAAGATCTGGGGGGATAACAGGTTCTTCATCTGGCAGGCCAGAGTCGATGAAACAAATAGAAACTCCCACCTCAGAAGAATATAATCACCATACCATAGGGGTTCATACGAAAGACGGCAATTTCCAACAAATGAATAGATCCCAAATTCAAGAATCGGTTGATGATGGAAACCTATCACTCACAGGGGCAAGAAAAGCATTAAAATTTATCAGGCGAAAAGAAGATGCTTCGGGAATCGGACCTAGTCGAGAAGAATTGATAATGAAGCAACAAAACGCCCAAGATTTGCAAAGTAATGCTATTGATGTGGCCACTAAAAAACCCACAGCAGTTGTTGTTTCTGCTAATAACAATGGCACCACATTGAATAATTCGGGAAATAGTAGTGTGGTTAATAATACCACAAAGTTTGATGGTGTGCGGAATCCAGATAGGTCCGCACAATCTGTTGCATATGCAAATGGATTAGGTTCAAATATTAACTGGTAGTATTTGTATTTTCTCTAATTTCAGATAGTTCCATCATAAGTTTTTTTGCTTGTGCATGATATCCCTGTCGTGCCAATTCTGAGGCCGCTCTTGCATATCCTACTATTAGAAAAAATCGTTCAAATCGTTTCCAAATTCTTGACATAACCCCGTCAAACGACACAGTAGATTCGCCCACCATTTCCATGTAGGTTGTAA
>JGI24005J15628_10000189_pt1 | contig 38444 bp, 57 predicted proteins | sample LinPmetageLP40_FD_15628 | JGI IMG/M metagenome (IMG submission 15628)
ATGTAGAATTTAAACAATTTGATGTTAAGTCTTTTCTAAGTGAAGGAACAGAATACAATTTATACTTGCAATTAAAAGAAAGTACTCCACAGCAATTACAAGAAGGTATTGCAGATAGTTTAAAGAAACTTCCTAAGAACTTATTAGGAAAAGTTAAGCCAATGCTTAAAAAAATTCCTAAGACAGGTAAGAATCTTGTGTTAGTAGCAACACTACTTGGAACTATTGCAGGAGCAGTACAAGCAGGAGATATGGCAAAAGTAGATACTCCACTTGATAAACTTAATAATATGACAACAATGAGTGCAACAATGGATACAGGCAATGATATGGGCCCTGGACAATTGGCGCCTAAGAATATAGATGTAATAAAAATGCCAACACCTCCACCAGCACCAGGTGCTGATACTCCAGATGGCGCAAACGATAATGGTGTTAATACACAAACAGATAAAAATGGTAATCGTACAGTGTCTAGTGGAGCAGGAACATATACTTTTTCATCAGGCGGTGACTTGTTAAAATACGAAACACCTAAAATAAAAGGTCTACAGCAAACACACGATATTGCAAAGAAGACTGTAACAATAGACTTTTCAGGACAAGGTGGTGGAGCAAATATAGATCAAAAAGCAACGTATGATATGAGCGGTAAACTTATAAGTGGTGATCGTACTTCTATAAGTCATGCTGATATGGGAATAAGTATTGACAAGGACAAAGGTACAACTATAGACTATCAAATGAATCCTGATACTAAGATATCAGCAAATAGCAAGACAGGTTTGTCAGTCAACAAGTAGAAAAAAGGTAAATACTAGCATGTTAATAAGAGAATTATTTAGAGAAGAAAAAGAAACTTGTTCATGTGATTGTGGATGCGGTAAACCAGTATGCGAGTCTTGCGGTAAACCACATGCTAAAAAAGACATAAAGAAGAAGATTAAAGAATTTGCTACAACAGGTGCTACTAGTTCAGGTATGGGTGCTGATGTTGTTAATCCAACACAAGCACACGGGCACAGGAAACGTGATAAAAACGGTGTTCCAAAAGCCCCTCAAAAGAAAAACCCAGACGGTACTGCTAAAAATGCCTTAGATATTAATAATAGTTTAATGGGTGGCAAAGTAGCTAAAAGATAAATATATTACAAGGATAATATGATGAGAGAAAAAGACTTAAAAGAAAACGGTTTAGCTGACATGGCATACAAGGTTGAAAGAGACCACGAAGTGCAAATGGCTAGAGGCGATCTATATAAAGTTGCTAAGTACGGAATTAAACTACACGAAATGCTTAAAGGCGTAAGTGAAGAACAAGGACTTGAAGGTTGGGTACAAGCAAAGATTACTAAAGCCGCAGACTATTTAGGTAGTGTATATCATCATTTAGATTATGAAATGAAATTTGACCAAGTATCTGAATCTAAAAAAGCTGACAAATTTGAACCACATGATGTATGATCCTAAAACAGGTAAAAGCAAGAAAGCTAACAAAGAACAAGATCATAAAGACCTTGCTAAAAAAGGCTGGAGTCACGATAATCCAAAAACTAAAAAAGTTGAAGAATCAGAAGAAGCTACAATGACAGTTACTAATGCTGATAAGAATACAAATTCAAAAGCATGGCAAAGATATAAAGCAGGCGATCCAAAATACAAGTACGACAAAGATGCAGTTCCTGACAAACCAAAAACAAAGACTACAGATTCGAAATCATATGTAGATTTTTTGCAATCAAAATTAGACGAAGCAAAAGGTGTTTGTGCAGAGTGTGGTAACCCAAGTTACACAACATTAGGTTTATCAGAAGCAGAGTTAGATGAAGTAGCTGGTCCTGAAAAATGTTGGAAAGGCTATAAGAGAGCTGGAACACAAAAAGGTACTGGTAAAAACGCAGGCAAACGTGTTAACAAATGCGTTAAGGCCTAGCATGTCATGCAAAGTTTCAAGTCATCGATAGATGATTGGATACAAAACGTACTAAGCAAACCATCAAAAACATTTAATAACTTACCTCCATGTCCGTATGCTAAAAAGGCATGGCAAGATAATGCTGTACACACGCATTGGCTCGACGGTTCATTTGAAATCAATACTTGGGTAAGAGCAGAAATAGAAAATTATACATATCATTGGCCTAAAGGTAAAGAAGTAGTTATACTAGGCTTTGATTATGATCGAATATCACCTGAACAACTAAGTAATATTATAGATGATACAAANCCTATGCTTGATGAACGAGGTTATGTAGCACTTGAAGATCATCCTCTTGAAGTAGAGCAAGTACAAGATGTAAAACTTAATCAAGGTGAGTATGCTCTTGTTCTTTTGCAACCAAAAGACAAACTAGAAACAGCAAGGGAATGGTTAGAAAAGAAAGACTANTATAAGAATTGGACTAAAGAATACAAACAAGAGGTGCAAGAGCGTGAGTGACATATATGCTAGAATNAATTTATCTAAAACAAACTATAGNATNTCTAAATCAGCTGTACTGTTTGAAAATCCTCCAGTAGAACAACTACAAGAAATATACGATCAATACTGTAAGTACAAACAGTTTGAAAGTGTAATGCCTTTATTCAACGAAGACTTGTGTGCGCCGCATTGTGATATAGTTGGATACTACAGCAACAAAGAACTAGTTGCGTTTAGCCACTATTATTGGTATAATTCAGACAATGTAGAAGCAATACAGTTTGCTTGGAACTATAATAATCCTAAGTTATTCTTAGGTTTAAAGAGTCTACGCCACGAATGTGCGTATTACAAGGCCAAAGGTGTTAAGTACATATATGTTGGATATGCAGACGAGTATAAGAAGCAGATGAACGGCTTTGAAATTTGTCCTCCAAGATAATTGGTAAAAATAACACTTGACAACACCCTAAAAATATAGTATAATACTACATAAACTAAGGAGAATCTTATGAGCGACAGAGTATATGGTGGTGACGAGAAGGCTAAACTAGAACGTTTGGTTAACGAAGGCGCTACAGTTATGAGAGAAATTGAAGATCTAAGCACAGGTCTTAAAGAAACTGTGAAAGCAGTAGCAGAAGAACTTGACATTAAGCCAAGTTTAATTAACAAAGCAATTAAAGTTGCCCATAAAGGTGATTGGGAAAAGGTTGCTGACGAATTTGACGATTTAGAAACACTAGTTGTCACTGTAGGGAAAGATAAACCGTAATGCAAAAAGTAAAAGATTTTTGGATCAACAGTTACAAAAGCGATAAGGTTGCTTTTGGATTCGAATTAGTAAGTTTTGTATTTACGGTTATAGCAAGTTTGACTTTGGCATTTAATGCTATTGATCCAAATATGCTAGTTATATATCCGTTCTTCTTTGTAGGATCGGTTACACAATGCTACGCGGCTGTACGCAGAGGCGCGGCATGGGTCATGTTACTAACAGGATATTTTGCTGTTATTAATGTAGTTGGATATGGGGTAGCCGCATTATGGTGGTAAAACCCTATCAATGGTTAGCGTGGGTCAGCACAGCATGTTTGCTAGTGGCCGCAACTCTAGCCGCTTTTAATGTTTATCCTTTTTATATATGGGCATTCATTGTAAGTAATAGTCTTTGGGTACTAATAGGTATCCTTTGGAAAGAGAACAGTTTGATAGTCCTTAATGCAGGACTAACCGTAATTTACATTGCGGGCTTGTTGTTCTGATAAGTAATAATAACGCCAAAAGCAATAGCTAGGCATGTAGAAGGTTAAGTTGGCCATAAGCAACGTAGGAAGAATATGAAGTTAAGTTGTAGTACACTATACATCTCGCACCCCATAGCCATTAGACATGGCCAGCTTGGGTTTACTAAACAATTCACAAAACCTATTATTGATTATTTCCTTAAACTAAAGGAAGAAGACCAACCTACTTCTGAGTCATGGAAGACTAACCATGAAATACATCTTGATCACGATATAATTAGTCCGTTACTAGACAAAATACATTTATGGTATTGCCATAATATTGTACGTCCAAGAGGTCCTAAGTTTATAACTGAGCAAGTTTGGCACGAAACTAGTCAATTAAATATTGATGCAGAAGTATGGTTCCAAGAGAGCTTGCCCGGACAAGGTTGTCCACAACACGAACACGGTACATTAAGTCGTTACAGTTGGGTTTACTACTTAGACGTAGGCGAAAGTAACAATCCACTTACATTTGTTGAAATGCAAGAGTCTAAAAACGAAATCTTTCCGGTTGACGAAGTCAACTTACCAGTGTATAATGATATGGTAGTCATGTTTCCTAGTACCATACATCATAAAGTATATCCTGTAAACACAACAAGATATGTTTTAGCAGGAAACATTAATGACATTACTTATAGGGAGAATTAATTGAGTTACGTAGACGCATTATTTGATAGAGACAGTGACATTGTACGTGTTGTAGAACGCAAGGACGGCAAAAGAAAGTTTACTGAGTATCCAATCAAATATACATTTTATTATGAAGACCAAAGAGGTAAATTTAAAAGCATCTACGGAGATCCAATTAGTAGAATTGTGTGTAAGAACACAAAAGAGTTTCGTAAAGAACTTGCTATTAACAAAGGCAAGAAGATGTTCGAAAGTGATATTAATCCTATCTTCCAATGTTTGAGTGAAAACTATCTTAATCAAGATGCTCCTAAACTAAACATTGCGTTCTTTGATATTGAGACTGACTTTGATCCGGAACGTGGGTTTGCTGATCCTAGTGATCCGTTTATGCCTATTACTTCTATAAGTGTATATTTGCAATGGATGGAAACAATGATTTGTATTGCTGTGCCACCTAAGACACTTACTATGGAGCAGGCTAAAAAAGAAATTGAAGGCATTGATAATGTAATGCTAGTTGAAAAAGAAAGTGAAATGATTGACACTTTCTTAACACTAATTGAAGATGCTGATATTTTATCAGGTTGGAACAGTGAAGGGTATGATATTCCGTATACTGTAAATAGAACCAGTCGTGTACTAAGCAAAGACGATACAAGACGTTTTTGTTTATGGGGTCAACTGCCTAAGAAACGTGAATATGAGAAGTATGGTAAATCAGCTGTAACCTTTGACCTAATAGGTAGAGTACATCTAGATAGTTTAGAATTATACCGTAAATATACGTATGAAGAAAGACACACATATAGACTTGATGCTATTGGCGAAATCGAAGTTGGAGAGAACAAAGTTCCATATGAAGGCACTTTGGATCAACTGTACAACAATGACTTTAGAAAGTTCATTGAATACAACATACAAGATACCGCACTATTGGACAAGCTGGACAAAAAACTAAGATTTATTGATCTAAGTAACGAACTAGCTCATGCAAATACTGTTTTGCTACAGACCACTATGGGTGCTGTTGCAGTTACAGAGCAAGCGATTGTAAACGAAGCACATAGACGTGGTATGCAAGTACCTAATCGACCACATCGTGACGAAGAAAACACACAAGCGGCAGGCGCATATGTTGCGTTTCCAAAGAAAGGCTTGCACAAGTGGATTGCTAGTATGGATTTGAACAGTCTATATCCTAGTGTTATTCGTGCATTGAATATGGATCCAGCAACTGTTGTTGGTCAACTACGTCCAGACATTTCAGATGCTCGTGTAAAAGAAGATATGGGTCTTAAGAAAAAATCCTTTGCAGGTAGTTGGGAAGGACGCTTTAGTACAGAAGAATATGAAGCAGTTATGGAACAGAAACGTGATACTGCACTAACTGTTGACTGGGAGAACGGACAAAGTGATATATTATCAGGTGCAGAGATTTATAAACTTGTATTTGATAGCAATCAACCTTGGATGCTTAGTGCAAATGGTACTATTTTTACAACAGAACACGAAGGTGTTATACCCGGATTACTAAAACGCTGGTACAGTGAACGTAAAGAACTACAAGCAATGTTAAAGAAGGCTAAGGATGCCGGCAATGCTACAGAGATTGAGTATTGGGACAAACGACAGCTGGTTAAAAAGATTAACTTGAACAGTTTGTATGGTGCTATTCTTAATCCAGGTTGTAGATTCTTTGATAAACGTATAGGACAGTCAACTACACTGTCAGGTCGTACTATTGTTAAGCATATGAGTGCAGAAGCAAACAAAGTTATTACAGGTACATATGATCACGTAGGTGATGCTGTTATATATGGTGATACAGACTCTGTTTACTTTAGTGCTTACCCAACTCTTAAAGAAGGTATTGATAAAGGAGACATTCCTTGGAGTACTGAAAATGCTATTAAACTTTATGATCAAGTAAGTGATGCAGTTGACGGTACGTTTATGGACTTTATGCTAGAAGCATTCCATTGTCCAAAGAGTCGTGCAGATGTTATCGCGGCAGGTAGAGAAATTGTTGCAAAGAGTGGATTATATATTACTAAAAAGCGTTATGCGGCACTAGTAATTGATAACGAAGGCTTTAGAACAGATGAAGACGGGAAGCCAGGCAAAGTAAAAGCAATGGGCTTGGACCTACGTAGATCAGATACACCTGTGTTTATGCAGGAATTCTTAAGCGAACTGTTACTTATGGTACTTACTGATGTTGAAGAAAGAAAAGTATTAGATCGTATTACAGAGTTTCGTAAGGAATTTAAATTACGTCCAGGTTATGAAAAAGGTGCACCTAAACGTGCAAATAAAGTTGGACACTATCAACGTCTTGAAGAAAAGCAAGGCAAAGCAAACATGCCTGGCCATGTTAGAGCAAGTATTAATTGGAATACACTTAAACGTATGAACGGTGACAAGTACTCACAAGAAATTGTAGATGGTATGAAAGTTATTGTTTGTAAACTAAAACAGAATCCGCTAGGNTANACAAGTGTTGCGTATCCTACAGATGAACTACGTATTCCGGATTGGTTTAAAGAACTGCCATTTGATGGCGATGCTATGGAAGCAACTATTATTGATAACAAACTAGATAATCTAATTGGTGTTCTAAACTATGATTTAGAAGATACTAAACAGAACAATACGTTCAATAGTTTGTTTGACTTTGGAGGTGAATAATGCAACATACGATACAACAACTAATGGATAAGGTTAGTGCAATGCACGGAATTGCTGTGCAGGCACATAGAGAAAAATACAAAAAGGCACCAGGTGAGGAATATGACGAACAGTTAGTTACTCATCTAGTAGAACAAATACAAGCAATGGCAGGCGATATCTTCAATGATAAAACTCCACACCCTAAGTTGCAAGCAAAGAAGGAGACTAAATGAAATTAACTTTAATTGGGTACGGGTTTGTAGGCAAAGCTGTATACGAAGTACTCAAAGACTATCATGAAGTAAAGGTTGTTGATCCTGAATATAACCAACATGTTATTGATAACGATAGTGACGGTTATATTGTTTGTGTACCAACACCTGCTACAGTAACAGGAGCATGTAATATGACTATTGTTGAAACTGTAGTTAAAGCATGTCCAAGTGATAAACCTATTTTAATTAAAAGCACAATTAGTTTAGAAGGGTGGCGCAAAGATCTTAAGCCACAAAACAAAGAAATTACATTTAGTCCAGAATTTTTAACTGCCGCAAATGCAAACGAAGACTTTAAGAATCAAACTACAATGTTATTCGGTGGTGGTAACGTAGAGTTTTGGAATGATGTGTTTATTTTATGTAAAGGATTCAATCCAATCTATGCTACAATAGAAGAATTAATATTAACAAAATATTTACGTAATAGTTTTTTAGCAACTAAGGTTGCTTTCTTTAACGAAGTATTTGATCTATGCGAATCAGCAGGAATAGATTATAATCAAGTTAAAGCATTGGTAGGAGAGGACAAAAGGATTACACATAGTCATATGCAAGTTCCTGGTCCAGACGGCGACAAAGGTTTTGGAGGTGCATGCTTTCCAAAAGATACAGAAGCATTGTTGTATTCAGCAAATGTAATTGGCGCTAACTTACCAATATTATCAACGGCTGTAGAAAGCAATAAGAACAAAAGGAAAGAAACATGAAAGTATTAGTAACAGGACACAAAGGATTTATTGGAACTAGACTTTGTGAAAAACTTAAAGAACTAAAACATGAAATAGTTGGTATTGATGTTAGAGAAGGTACAGATATACTTACAGCAGAATTACCTAAGGCTGATTTTGTAATACATTTAGCAGGTATTGGAGGAGTTAGAGAAAGCCTCGATAATCCAGCAAGGTATTGGAATAATAATGTAGAAGGTACAAAGCGTATACTTGAGTTCTACGATAATGTTCGAGTATTAGTAGCAGGATCAAGTAGTCAGTACGAACCGCATCTTAATCCGTATGCCGCAAGTAAGCATGTGATTGAAAAAATTCCGCACCCTAATGTGTTGTTTATGCGTTTCCATACAGTATACAGTGAAAGTCCAAGAGCTAAAATGTTCTTTGACAAACTGCTTAACAATACACTAGAATATACTACTAATCATCAAAGAGATTTTATTCACTTAGAAGATTTAACAGATGGTATAATCTTGTTAATGGACAAAGACCTTACTGGAAATGTAGACATTGGTACTGGAGAATGTGTACGGATCCAAGATATAAGACCTGACTTACCAGTAAAGTTAAATACTATTGGCGAAAGACAAAAGACACAGGCAAATACACATTTGATGGATAAGTTAGGCTTTAGACCTAAATATACAGTAGATGGATTTTTAAAAGAACAAGGCTTTAAGAAATGAAAATAGGCTTCACATGTAGTACATTTGATCTGCTCCACGCAGGTCATATACAAATGCTGAGAGATGCAAAAGAACAATGTGACTATTTGATTTGTGGCTTACAAATTGATCCAAGTCTTGATCGTCCTGAAAAGAATTCACCCGTACAAACTATTGTAGAAAGATACACTCAGCTTAATGCACTTAGGTACGTTGACGAAATTATCCCATACCAAACAGAAACAGACTTAGAAGATATTCTAAACATGTTTCATATTGACGTAAGGATTTTAGGTGAAGAATACAAAAATGGTAAGTTTACTGGTAGGGCTATATGTGCCAAACGAGGAATCGAACTGTTTTTTAACAAAAGAGAACACCGTTTTTCGAGCAGTGATCTCCGAAATAGAGTAAAAAGTAGTTGACTTTATCAACAAAATGTCGTATAATAAAAGGAACATAGGAGAAGTATAATGAAAGATATTTTACAAGACGTAGTAGCAAAGACACATTCTCTAGGCTTTTTGAGCTTAGTGAAAGTAACAGGCGATGATGCCGGTACTATAGTTGAATCAATGGCAGAAGATCGCAGTGTGATCCTGTCAGCAAACACAAAAGAAAAGGTAGCTGAATTTGGTGCAAACATTTTTGGTATGCCTAACTTGGATAAACTTGCATTGCATTTAAAGAATCCAGAGTATCAAAAGAATAGCAAACTTACTGTTGTTGAACAAGATCGTAACGGAGTAACTATTCCAACTGGTATTCACTTTGAGAATGAAGCAGGTGATTTTCAAAACGATTTCCGTTTTATGTCAACAGAAATTATTAATGAAAAACTTAAAAGTGTTAAGTTTAAAGGTGCAACATGGGACGTAGAGTTTACTCCATCGTTGGCGGCTATTACAAGAATGAAACTACAAAGTGCGGCACATTCAGAAGAAACAACTTTTACAATTAAAGTTGAAGAAACTGGTGGTGTTAGTGATGTAATGTTTTACTTTGGTGATGCAAATACACACGCAGGTAAGTTTGTATTCCAAACAGGCGTTGAAGGTAATTTGAAACATCCATGGACATATCCAGTAGCACAAGTACAAGCAATCTTAAACTTAGACGGACAAGCAACAATGAGTCTAAGTGATCAAGGAGCAATGCAAATTACAGTTGACAGTGGTATGGGAACATATAATTACATCTTGCCAGCACAATCTAAGTAGGAGAAAAAGTTGAATACTGACTTAACAACAGAACAAAAAGACTATGCAATATTTCTTCCAGCTCTAAGTGGATTCTACGCAACGTTTGTAGGTAAACAAAGACGTGAAGAATATGTTGAAGAAAGTCGTATTCCTTATCCTAATATGGAGAGCATGAATTGGTTAAACAAGAAAGAAGGATTGTTTAACTATCATTGGACTCTGTACTCAGCAGGACATGCTGATTTAGATACAATGAAAGATTCGCCAAAAGAACTTATGGTTCGAGAACGTGATCGTAAAAACAGTTGGTTGTTAGGTGACAGTGGTGGTTTCCAAATTGGTAAAGGTGTTTGGGAAGGCGACTGGAAAGATCCTAATTGTCCTAAAGCACAAAAGAAGCGTGAGCAAGTACTTGCGTGGATGGATGCTTATATGGACTATGGTATGATACTTGATATTCCGGCTTGGGTGGCACGTTCACCTGCTGGTGTTAAAGCAACAGGTATTAGTACATACCAAGAAGCAGTTGATGCTACACGTATTAATAACGATTACTTTATGAAACACAGAAGCGGTGCTTGTAAGTTCTTAAATGTACTACAAGGCGAAAATCATGCTGATGCAGAAGATTGGTATCAGCAAATGAAGGACTATTGTGATCCTACAAAGTATGAGAATCACTTTAACGGATGGTCAATGGGTGGACAGAACATGTGTGATATACACTTAGTTCTTAAACGTATTGTAGCATTACGTTTTGATGGTTTACTTGAACAAGGTAAACATGACTTTATGCACTTTCTAGGAACAAGTAAACTAGAATGGGCTACACTACTAACTGACATACAAAGAGCAGTACGTAAGTATCATAATCCAAATTTTACAATTACATTTGATTGTGCTTCTCCTTTCCTTGCTACAGCAAATGGACAAATTTATATTCAAACTGAAACCGAAGATAGAACTAAATGGGTCTATAGAATGGTTCCAAGTATTGATGAATTAAAGTATGCAACTGATACACGTAACTTTAGAGATGCAGTATTAGCAGATGGTATCTTTAAAAACTTTACTGATAGTCCCTTAACTAAAAATATTAAAGTAAATGATGTTTGTATATATGCTCCTGGTGATGTTAATAAAGTTGGTGGGCCTAAAATACTTAAAGGTGAAATTGATCGAGACAAGCACGGTGCTCCTATCCTTGATGAGCAAGGTAACGAGCAAGTGCGTAAAAGAGATTCAACTAGTTGGGATAGTTTTAGCTATGCTATACAAATGGGTCATAATGTATGGAGTCATATTAATGCAGTACAAGAGGCAAATAGACAATACGACAGTGGAAGTGTTCCGGCAATGCTTGTGGAGGAGCAGTTCGACAGGCTATATTTTAGAGATGTTGTGGAAGCAATATTTGCAACTTCAAACAGAGACGAAGCAGAAGCAATCATAGAAGAATATAGTAAATTTTGGATGTCAATTATTGGCACTAGAGGAGCAACTGGTAAAAAGACTGTAAATGCAAATACAGGATTTGGAAACTTATTTACGGAGGTATAAAGATGGCGACAGGAAGAAAAAGTAAAAGTGCAAAAAAACTACAAAGTATGCACGACTACTTACATGACAAAGTAGAAGATGTTGAAAAAGAACGTGTAGGTGATAGATCATACAATCACAAAGCTCACCTTATTAGTCTTAAAAAACAAAAACTCGCTGTAAAGGATCAGCTTAATAGAAATGAATAGAGATTATGATGATGGCGTCAAAGATGACGTTGTATACTTTACAGGTTACGAAGTAGAGCATACGCCAGTACACGGCGAGCATACATTATTTGTTGTAGGTCCACAAGATCCTGCAGAAGTAATTGCAAAGGCAAAGAAAGAAGCAGTCGAACATATCTACTTAGGTGCCAATCAAAGTTTTAATATTGATGGCGGCACTAGTAGACAATGGGATGGATTAGTTCAAGAATTATGCCAAGCAGGGTTTTGGGTTACACTAGACTATGATGTTAGATATCATGAATATGTGCTAGAAGCAGGATACAATGAACAGAATAAGTTTATTAGTATGATTAGTGTAAAACTGCCTTATATTGATCAACTTAACTATAATGCATGTGTTAAGATTGATGACAAGGACTTTAAAGCATCAAATGCAGGTGTTTGGGTACATTATGCTAGAGATTTACAGCCAAGAGATAAGTTTACTTCTTGGGAAAAATATGAAAATGATTCACCAATATCTATTGACAACGATGAGTAAAGGTAGTATAATAAATGGAACAAGAACGACATTATGACTATATGATGCGTAGAATGAAAGAGGCAGATATGATTGACGCTAAAGCAAAAGCAATGAAAGAAGCAAAACGTATGATTTGGGTAACCTTTAAGAAGGAAGGTATCCATAAATATCCTGCGGCACTAGATGATCCTAGTCTTGCAACAGGTGATGAATATGATGTTAGTTTTCTGGGATATCCCCATAGACACATATTTCATTTTAGAGTAGGTATTACTGTTACACATAATGACAGAGATATTGAGTTTATTCAATTTAAAAGATGGATGGAGAAACTTTACGCAGAAAAAACCCTTGAACTAGATTATAAGTCATGTGAGATGATGTCAGATGATTTGTACGAGCAGATTACAACAAAATACACCGGACGTGAGGTCCACATCGAAATTTCCGAAGACGGAGAGAACGGTGCACATATTACATACCCTAGCTATTAAAGGAGATAACAAATGGCCACCCAGGGTGAATACTTTGCTAATAATCCAGAGATTGTTAAGATCTTTGATGACATGGAACGCTTTAAGGCATTCTGTAGAACCGCTTACTTGTTTGGTCATGATGGCTACACTTGGGACGAAAGCAATCTGTATAATAATAAAAGTCGTGCTTGGCAGGCTTATAGCAGATTCCGTTCAGGCGGTAAACGCAAATTTAATAACCAACGTAATGACCGTAATACTCAAGGTCGTTATCAAAGTAATAGGAGAAACTAATGACAATCTTTATCGTAGACATTGAAGCAGTAGATACTAGGTATACTAAGCAATGGAAGGAATATCTTCCAAAGCAACTGCAACGATCTACGAATGAAGAAGTTATTGTTATTAGCGGCGGAGAAGTACCTCAGGCTACAACGCCTGGGGCATTTCTTAACTTTGCCGGAACTAATAATTATAAATCTCAACAGATGTTAGAGATCAGCAGGATGTTTGCTAATGGAGAAATTACAAACGGCGATTATTTTGTCTACACCGATGCCTGGAATCCTACAGTGGTACAACTTCGCTACATGGCAGAACTACTGGGTGTTGATGTTCGCATTGGCGGCTTGTGGCATGCAGGTAGTTATGATCCGCAAGATTTTTTAGGTAGACTTATAGGTGACAAACCTTGGGTTAGGCATGCAGAACGTAGTATGTTTGATTGCTATGATCATAATTTCTTTGCTACACAATTCCATATTGATTTATTTTTACAAACATTTAAAAACAAAGATAATCCTAAAGAATTTCAACAAGTAAACGAAGATAAAATTAAACGTGTTGGCTGGCCTATGGAATACTTGGCTACTAGTTTAGACAGCTACAAAAATATGCCTAAAGAAGATATAATTTTATTTCCGCACAGAGTTGCTCCTGAGAAGCAAGTTGAAATTTTTAGAGATTTAAAAGAACAACTACCACAATATGAATTTATTGTGTGCCAAGAAAAAGAACTATCAAAAAATGATTATCATAATTTGTTAGGTAGAGCTAAAATGGTTTTTAGTGCAAACTTACAAGAAACATTAGGTATTAGTTGGTACGAAGGTTTATTAGTAGATACTATTCCTATGGTTCCTGATAGACTCAGCTATAGTGAAATGGCAGATCAAACTTTTAAGTATCCAAGTATTTGGACTAAAAACTTTGAACAATACAAAAAGTTTAGACCACAACTTGTTGACAAAGTAATTGATTATATGGAAAACTATGATAGTTACAAGGCTCCTATGAATACACAATTATACAACTTAAAAAGATCTTTCTTTAGTGGTGAAGCATTATACAAGGAGGTAAGCAATGGGTGATGATTACGATATAACTTATACTGCTGGAACTTCTAGTCCTAGTTATGCTACTGTTAATGATTCTAATTTAACTGTTACAATAGATGGAACAGAGAGTGAACCTTCGCATACTATAACTTTAGATAGTATGGAAATGAACGACACAGGNACAGAATTTACTTATAATATGCCNACCTTTGAACAAAAAGATTTTGTAGATAGAATGCCTCTTGTTTCACGTATAGAAGAAATGTGTGACGAATATCCTGCACTTTCAAAAGCATATGAGCAGTTTAAACTAATTTACAAAATGACAGAGCAAGACTACGAAGGCAAATTAAAAGAAAGAAACATATAATGTTTGAATTTTTTAGAAATAGAAAACGTGTAATTACAGATAGAAGCGGAAAAGTACCTTACTTAGTACGTTGGTATTTGTTTTTAAAAGACAGGAAAAACTTTCCTTTTAATGTTACACTACATAAAGTTTTAGTAAGTGACGAACCTACACTACATGATCATCCGTGGAGTTGGGGAGCATTTATTATTAAAGGCGGCTACTGGGAGCATACTCCAGAAGGTAAGATTTGGCGTGGTCCAGGTAGCATACGTTTTCGTTCAGCAAAAGATTTACATTGGTTAGAACTTGCTAAGGACGAAGATGGAAATAATATTCCATGTTGGAGTTTATTCTTCATGGGTAAAAAGGCACAAAGCTGGGGCTTTGTTAAAAACGGTAAATGGATTGACAATAAGGATTATTTAAAAAATGTTTAATACAAGACAAGACCTCACTGAATGGGCTATCGAACAATTTAACAAATATGGTATTAGGCAACCTGAAACTTATACAGAACAAGAAATTAAAGATGCATGTTTAGAAGTTCCAAGTTGGGCTATTACAAAGCATGTTGAAAAAAGAAATATTCAATTACTAGACGAGGACGATGGATATCATGATTAAAAAGCATTATTATAGTTGGGCTGACGTAGAACGTATGTGTGTTAGTATTGTAAACCAAATGTACGCAGACAACTGGCGTCCTGATTATATTGTAGGTATTACACGTGGTGGTAATGTACCTGCTACTATTATTAGTAATATGACTGGTATACGTTGTGAATCATTCAAAGTAAGTTTACGTGATGGCGAATCAGGTAAGACTGGCGATAGTATGTTATGGATGGCTGAAGATGCATTTGGATATAGCGATGGTACAAAAGTAACAGCAGGACCATTAGAAAAGAAAATTCTTATTGTTGATGATATTAACGATACAGGCGCAACATTTAATTGGATTATACAAGATTGGCAAGCAAGTTGTTTGCCAGATGATCCTAAATGGAATCGTGTATGGGGTAATAATGTAAAATTTGCAACTCTTACAGATAATTTAGCAAGTGAGTTCAATAGTACAATATCCTATAGTTGTCACGATGTAAATAAAGCAGAAGAGGATGTTTGGTTAGTTTATCCTTGGGAACATGTTGGAGAATATTAATGATTGAAAAGCAGTTTATATTTCCAACACAAGTATTTAGAGCTGTATACGATAAAGCTCAAGAGCTACAAAAATCTGTAGTTACAGAACTTTTAGCAAAAGAAAAAAGCGATACAGCACCTGTTAGATATACTGCTAATGGTTACACTTCATACGGTAATGAAAGTATTTTAGAAAATCCTTTATTTGAAGATTTAAAAAACTTTATTAATGCATGTGTACAAGAGTGTCATAAAGAAACTAAACTACAACATACGCCTTCACTTAAGAGCAGTTGGTTTAGTATTAATCGTAAATACACATACCACGAAGAACACAATCATCTTCCAGACACATGGAGTGGAGTATACTACATTCAAGCAGATCAAGATCATCCAGGACTAACACTAGTTAATCCTAATATGAAGTCTAACTGGCCTAGAGTAAATGTTTCAGAACTAAATGAAGCAAACTCTCCTAATGTAACTTGTGCGGCAATGACAGGAAGTTTAATTATCTTTCCAAGTCATTTGCATCATAAAGTAGAACAACAACTTGTAGATAAAGAACGTATAATGGTGGCATTTAATTATGGATTCTAAACCTTGGACAGATATTTTAATTGACTCAAAAGAGTTTACAGTATATAAAGATGGCTATCCAGTTACTGAAGGACATATACTTTTTGTTCCTAAAGAAGAAAACTGGCAAGGCCTTACTAAATGTATGGAAGCGGCATACAAGTGGGGCTACGATTGGGTTGAACGCGGATATTGTGATGCGTTTAATATCGGACAAAACGTTGGAGAAGCGGCAGGACAAACTGTTATGTACCCACACGTTCACTTAATTCCTAGGCGCAAGGGCGACATGGATGATCCACGCGGCGGCGTAAGACACGTAATACCTAACAAAGGAAACTACAGGAAAGGAACTTATGTTGAAACAGCAAATGATTGACGCGGCAAGAAAACATGCTGAAGCGGAAATCTTATTACACAAAACTAATATTAATGTGTATATGGAAAAGGTTGTGGGCATTGGCGAACATTCAGATATTATTGAAACTATTCAAAAAGAACTGGATAAAATGGCCGCGGCACATGATCGTATGGAAATGCTAGACAAGTATTTTAATGACTAGAACACTATTCATCGGCGACAGTCACGCACACGGATATTCCGAAATTGGTGATACAATCTCAGCATGGCAAGATAATAACTATGCTGAGATCTACGCCGATGAAAATAATAAAGAAGTTGTTATCTATAGTCAACCAGGTGGATGTAATAGAAAATATCCTGCTTGGGTTAAATCAATGCTTGATCGTTATGACGACATTGATGAAGTATTTGTACAAAGTACATACTGGAATAGATTCTTACTTGCATGTTCACGTAACTTAGATGTTGGTGAAAACACAAATGTAGATTTATTCTTAGATGACAATCAACCAAAAGACAAAAAGATACAGAGATATACAGATCATCGTGTAACCGAAAATTATATTGAAATGATTGATCAAGTTCGAAAAGAAAACTACGAAGACTTTAAAGGATTCTTTTTTGACGATATGAAAGTACAAGCAGACTTTAAACCCTTTCATGAAAAGTATATCTACACAAAACTTTGGCACGAGCTAGTAACACCTTTGCAATATAAAGACTATTGCTTAGATTTATTAGCAATTGATACTATGTGTGCTAGACGAAATATTAAATGGTATCAATGGACGATTAACAACAGAGTATTTGTTCCTGACAATGTTGAGCTTTACGGAGACTGGCAAGCAGGTACAAAAGCATCATCGTCCGCAGAAGGTTATTTGCAATTAGCAAAGGCCATTAACATAGAAACGGACGAACACAGAGTCGACGGCGAGCATTATACTAAGAATATACATGAATTGATTGCCAAAGACTACCTAAATTATGTTAAAAAAGGTTGACATAGACCTAAATATATTGTATAATATAAACTATTACAGGCAATCCACTGCCTTAACATCGGAGAAGTAAATGAACAAAAGTGAAGAAATTAAAACAAGGCTAAAAGAAGCTGGTATTAGATCGTGGGCTGGTGACAATATCAGTGATGTTTTAGTAGATGGTGACAAAGAAGCACTAATTGAAGAAACAACTGTAGCCTTTGAAAGTGTGCTAGACTCACTTGTGATTGATAGGCATAATGATCCTAACAGTATGGGAACTGGCAAACGTCTAGCAAAAATGTATATTAATGAATTAATGGCAGGACGTTATGATCCTATTCCGGCCGCAACTGCATTTCCAAATGATGGCGAAGACCGTTATGAAGGTATGTTAGTTGTTAGAAGCGAACTTACAAGTATGTGTTCACATCATCATCAAATTGTAAAAGGTGTTGCATACATTGGTATAATTGCCGCAGACAAACTAATTGGCTTGTCTAAGTATACACGTATTGCACAATGGTGTGCTGAACGTGGTACACTACAAGAAGAACTTGCAAACGATATTACTCGTGAAATACAAAAAGCAACAGGTGCAGAACACTTAGGTGTTTATGTACAAGCAACACATGGTTGTGTTGAGAACAGGGGTATTAAGGCACACAGTAGTCTTACACAAACAACTGTACTCAAAGGTGCGTTTAAAGATGACGCAGGTACTAAGAAAGAGTTTATGGATAACATTAAACTACAACAGGAGTTTGCTTGTGGAAAGTAAATTAGCACAACATGAATTTGGTAAAACTGTTGAAAAGAAGTTTTACTACTCAGAAATATTTCATAGTATTCAAGGTGAAGGCCACTATACTGGTGTGCCTACAGCCTGGATACGTTTCTTCTTGTGCAATTTACAGTGTAATGGATTTGGACAAATAGATCCTACTAATCCTGATACATATGAATTACCTTTTCAAGACTTTGATGTATCAAGTGTAAAACGTGTTGAGGACTTGCCTGTATGGGATAAAGGTTGTGATTCAAGTTACACATGGGCAAAGAAGTTTAAAGACTTAATGGGTCAAGAAACGCCAACTGTAATGGCAAATAAAATTATAGATATATTAAAGAACGAAAGTAATCCTGAAGGATTATTTAAACATCCAGTAACAGGACAAAGTCAACACTTATGTATCACAGGCGGAGAGCCTTTGATGGTAACTGGACAAACAGCAACCGTTGGAATATATGAAGAACTTGAAAGACAAGGCAACTTGCCTGGGTCAATGACATTTGAAACTAATGGTACACAAAAATTAAAAGATCCATTCAAAGAATGGGTTAATAGGATAGACACAGAAATATTTTTTAGTTGTAGTCCTAAACTATGGTCAGTTGCAGGTGAAAAAAGAGAAAAAGCAATTAAGCCTGAAATAGTAGCAGAGTACAGAGAACTTTCTGACAAAGGACAACTAAAGTTTGTAGTAGGTCCAGAGGATAGAGAGTGGGAAGAAATGGAAGAAGTAATTAAACTTTTCAAAGCAGAAGGTGTTGATTGGCCTATATGGGTTATGCCAACAGGTGCTAGAGAAGAAGAACAAACAGCAGGTGCAGGTAAAGTTGCTGAAAGAGCATTTAAACGTGGTTATAATGTTGCGGCAAGAGTACACGTATACTTGTTTGGTAATGCAATAGGAACTTAATATGATAACATATATAAAAAATTTATTTAAAAGTAAGCCAGCAAAGAAGCCTTACCACCCACCGTATCCAGAACACGAACTTAATAACATACGTGAATATAAAAATCTACAACATGAAAAAGCAATGAAAGCTAAAATTGTAAAAGATAATAACCTCGAAGATAAAATAAGAAAGGCAGGATGGTAATATATGTTAGATAAAGTAAAAAAAGCGTTGGGGATGAAGCCTGAACAAGTGAAAAAACTTACAGCGGAAGAACAACGTAGAGCTATTCTTGAAAAAGAAAAAGCACAAGCAACTAAAGATAAAAAGCCTTGGGTAGCAGTACTAGATACACAAGTTAATCCAGAGAACATTAAGAATGGTTTCTTTGAGCTCGATTGGAATAATGAGTTTATTGAACAACTTATTGATGCAGGATACTCAGGCGAACAACCAGAGCATATTGTTGATCAATGGTTTAGAACTATTGCTACACAGATGTTAGAACAAGACGGTCAACAAACTGATCGAGGTATGGGATACATTGAAACTAGTAAAGCAGACGATAATGGTAAAGCTGAAGTCAAATAATGCTTGACACAAGCCAGATTTGGTGCTATAATACTACTATAAATTACACAAAGGCAGACTAATGACATACATTCTAGTAGACACAGCTAATACATTTTTCCGTGCAAGACACGTTATACGTGGCGATCTTGATACAAAGGTAGGCATGGCTTTTCATATTACACTAAGCAGTATTAAGAAAGCATGGGCTGACTTTGACGGTAGTCATGTTGTGTTCTGTTTGGAAGGACGTAGTTGGCGTAAAGACTTTTACGAGCCTTACAAGCGTAACAGAAAAGTTGCACGTGATGCACTTACTGAATCGCAGGCTGAAGAAGACAAAGTGTTTTGGGAGATGTTCGATGAGTTTAAAGACTTTGTAAGTACAAAGACTAACTGTACTGTAATGCAACATCCTGAACTAGAAGCAGATGATCTTATTGCAGGTTGGGTACAAGCACACCCTAATGATAAACATGTTATTATTAGTACCGACGGTGACTTTGCACAACTTATTGGTCCTAATGTAACACAATACAATGGTGTTAGCAATACAATTATTACACACGAAGGTTACTTTGACGATAAGAAAAAGCAACCTGTTATTGACAAGAAAACTAAAGAGCCTAAGCCTGCTCCTAATCCAGAATTTATGTTGTTTGAAAAGTGTATGCGTGGTGACACAAGTGATAATGTGTTTAGTGCATACCCTGGTGTACGTACAAAAGGTACTAAGAACAAAGTTGGTCTTATTGAAGCATACGAAGATAAAGACAATAAAGGCTTTAACTGGAACAACATGATGCTACAACGCTGGACTGATCACGAAGGTGTAGAACATCGTGTACTTGATGACTATCAACGTAACGTTGTCCTTTGTGACTTAACTGCACAACCCGGCAACATTAGAAGTATTATTAACGATGTAATTGAAGACAACATGGTTGCAAAAGAAGTTACACAAGTTGGTATGCGACTAATGAAATTTTGTGCTAAACACGATATGCAACGGATTGCAGACAATGTTCAGTTATATGCTGATCCACTCAATGCGAGGTATTCATAACATGGAGGCAAGAATGACAATTAAGGCAAAGCCAATCCTAAAGAACAAATTTTGGATTGTAGAAAAAGATGGTGAACGTATTGGTACACTATCAAAACAAGAAGACAAAAGATATATGTATAGTTGTTCATCAGGAACAGATTACTTCACTGATATTAAATCATTTAATAGTTTTATTGGAGGAATTAGTTACGATAAATCGACTATATCAGACGGTAGTTCTGCTACTAAAGAAATACACGGTTTTTCAACGTCTAGTACACCATATAATGTAATGTACAATGTACAAAAGAAATTACCGCTCTTTACTAAAAGTAAAAAGTCTAAGAGCTTGTATGCGGCAGGATATTATATTATTCACTTTGATAAAGGTTGGGTAAGAAGTTTTTGCCCCAAATTAGTTACACTTGAAAAGTATGAATCTAAAGGTCCTTTTAAAACTGAATTTACAATGAGACAGGAACTTTCAGATGCAAACAAACGAACCAATTAATACTATACCAATTCAACAGTTTATACAAGTTGTAAAGACTGCTGAAACTACTAACCAAAAAGAAATCAGAATTCCACTAGCACAAGCCAAAGCACTTGTATACGCCCTAGGAACTGTAATGGCAAATCACCAAGGAAGACTAGAAAAACTTATTATTGATAATAAGTCTAGTGTAGATGGTGAGCCTGTAACAGTTACTATGGACGGCGGTGGAGACTGGAAATGAAGTGGTTTATATTAGTATTATTTTTAAATCAAAACGAACCTTATCTTTTTACACAACCTACATTTAAATCAGAAGATCAATGTACAGGTACTATAACAGATCCTCAATTCTATCCAACTCTAATTGGAAAATTAATACAAGAATATAATGGGAAACCAGATACGATACAACATGTATTTTGTATTGACGAGAATGACGTTAAGATGTTAATAGACTACATGACTACACAAGAAGTTTAATATAGTAGCACTTTTCTAATAAAAAAAGATAAATATATGCGTAGTTAATTAAAAGGATACGCATATGAGTAGACCAAAACCGACGATTATTTTAGAGAATGTTGACAAAGCATCTTATAAGTGCGAACAAGTTTTACAGGCCGAAGCTATTTGGGCTGTATTTTTTAAAGGTGCTCCATTCAATCTAAAGACATCAAACGCAATTACAAACTATCCTGGACCTAAATACAAAAAAGTATCTTTTTCAAATCCAGGACATGCACATAATCTAGCAAAAAAACTAAACGACCTTTTCAGAACTGAAGACTTTGCAGTATATAAACTTACCTCAGGCGAACTGGTTACAGATGAATGAACTGGAAAGAAACATACACTAAAGTCTTTCTGAAGCAATCAGACACTGCACTAAGTGATGCTAATGTTAAACAGTATATGTCAGATTGGTGGCAGAACACCAGAGGCAAATCAACAGGCGGACTAAGACTTACTGAAGCTGGCTTTGATTTTTTAGGTACAAACTTAGATATTCAAATGTACGAGATTCCTTTTCCTAGGGATTTTAAATTTACAACACAAACTTACATATTTTTAGATCAATTTATTACATGCCCTTACTATCTAACATCATATAGTATATGGGTTACAGACGAAAAAAAGAGTATGGAATTACACCTTTTTAGTGGGGACTTACGCAAGTACGGACTTACAAAGGCCATGAAACGACACGAATAAAACGTCATTAAATGCTCTTATAACGGTCTTATAGTCTAATACATACAAACACCCCAGAAAAACGTTAAACGCAGTTTAAGAGCCATTTAGACGTGAAAATCGTACATTTTAGACGTCTGTCGCATAGGTTCTATTAAATGGTACGAAAAAATAATTTGTAAAAAATGTCCAAAAGTGGTTGACTTTCAGAGTTAATGATCGTATAATATATACATACTTAGAAATAAAGTATGGCACTGATAACAACAAACGAGGAATATAATATGGAAAATACTGCACTACGTACTGTTTCACCTAATGGCGCAAAAAAAAGCATTATACGAGCCTTTAAAAAGAAACGTCCTGTCTTTATGTGGGGACCTCCAGGTATTGGAAAGTCTGACATTATTGGACAGATTACTAAACAACTTAAAAAATCACACTTAATTGACATTCGTTTGTCACTTTGGGAACCTACAGATATTAAAGGTATTCCATACTATTCGGCAAATGATAATGTAATGGCTTGGGCACCACCGCAAGAACTTCCTACGGAAGAGTTTGCTAAACAATTCGATTATATCGTTTTGTTCTTAGACGAAATGAATTCTGCGGCTCCGGCTGTACAAGCGGCCGCTTACCAACTTATTCTTAACAGACGTATTGGACAATACAAATTGCCAGACAATGTTTTAATTGTTGCGGCTGGTAATAGAGATGCTGACAAAGGTGTTACTTATAGAATGCCTGCTCCGTTAGCAAATAGATTTGTTCACTTAGAACTAGCAGTTGATTTTGATGACTGGTTCCAGTGGGCTGTAGACAATGACATACATCAAGATGTTGTTGGTTACTTGACTTTTAGCAAGAAGGACTTGTATGACTTTGATCCAAAGAGCCCAAGTCGTTCGTTTGCTACACCTCGTTCTTGGTCATTTGTTTCCGAGCTTATCGAAGACGATGATGATGAGAACACCACTACCGATTTGGTAAGTGGTTCTGTCGGCGAAGGACTTGCCGTTAAGTTTATGGCGCATCGTAAGGTTGCTTCAAAACTTCCTGACCCTACTGACATACTTGAAGGTAAGGTTAAGGATTGTGAAACTAAAGAAATCAGTGCCATGTATTCCTTGACTGTTTCACTTTGCTATGAACTTAAAGACGCATGCGATAAAAACGATAAGAAGTTTGACAACAAAGTAAATAACTTCTTAAGGTTTGCAATGGATAACTTTGATACTGAACTAGTTGTTATGGGTATCAAACTTGCTCTTACACAATACTCACTTCCAATCGATCCAGATGAAGTAGAGTGTTTTGATGAGTTCCATGAGCGTTTTGGTAAGTATATCCAAGCCGCACAGAGTGCCTAATAGGCACGGTAATATTGGGCAAGGCAACGGCTTATGCTGGTAAGACCTTGCCCAATATTTTACCAAAACTGTTGACAAATGGTATTAAATACTGTATACTGTAAGTATAAAATGGCACACAAGGAGTACACAATATGGGCATAGATACAAAAGGTTTTCAACCTAATCCAGACATTACTGAGCAAGAACTTGCAGAAATGCGAATAGACGTAGCTGATAGAATTATTGTTGCTCGTGTTGGTTTACTACTTAGACANCCNTTCTTTGGCAATATGGCTACTAGGCTTATTGTTAAAAACTGTGANGATTGGTGTCCTACTGCCGCTACAGACGGCAAACATTTATATTATAACACACAATTCTTTAATGCTATGAGNAATAANGAAATAGAATTTGTAATCGCACACGANATTTTACATTGTGTTTTCGATCATATTACACGTAGAGAAGATCGTATTCCAGTACTACACAATATCGCATGTGATTACATCGTAAACAATACANTAGTACGTGATCGTATTGGTGAAATGGTTAAGATTGTACAATGCTACCAAGACTTTAAATATGATGGTTGGATGAGNGAAGCAGTATACGATGACTTGTTTAAACAAGCAGAAGAAAAAGGACAAGAGTATTTAGAAGCACTTGGTGATTTACTTGATGAACACATTGACTGGGAAAAAGAATCAGAAGGTAGTAACGAAAGTAAAGGTGCTGGTAAAGAAGGAAAAGGCGAAGGTCGTCCTACATACACTAAAGAAGAACTTAAAAAGATACGTGACGAAGTAAAAGAAAACATGTTAAGTTCTGCACAAGCCGCAGGTGCTGGTAACACTCCTGCAGAAGTACAACGTATTATTAAAGAACTTACAGAACCTAAAATGAACTGGCGTGAACTACTACGTCAGCAAATACAATCTACAATTAGAAACGATTATACATTTAGTCGTCCTTCACGTAAAGGCTGGCATACTGGTGCAATACTTCCAGGCATGAACTTTATGGATACAATTGATGTTGCTATTGGACTTGACATGAGTGGTTCAATAGGTGATCATCAGGCTAAAGATTTCTTAGGTGAGATTAAAGGCATTATGGAAGAATATAAAGATTATAATATTAAGTTATGGACATTTGATACAGCCGTGTATAATGAACAAGACTTTAGTGCAGATGGCGGTGAGGACTTGCTTAGTTACGATATACAAGGCGGTGGCGGTACTGACTTTATGACTAATTGGGAATATATGAAAGAACATAATATAACACCTAAGAAGTTTATTATGTTTACAGATGGATACCCATTTGGTAGTTGGGGAGATGAAGACTACTGCGAAACAGTATTTATTATACATGGACATCATGATAAGAATACTAAAGCACCGTTTGGTGTAACTGCCCACTATGAGGAGGCACGTTGATCGTTAAAAATAGAGTTACTGCTCAAGATTTTTTTGAGATAAGAAGGCTATCTTATGAGTCTTCACATCTTGCCACAATAGACTTACCACACACTTATAATATAGAAACTGCTATTTCTAAATGGATTGATAGTAATCTAAAAAAGAGATACTTTCTAAAAAAAGTGATAGGATTAACTAAACAAAATAAGATTGAAACGGTTCTTAGAGCAGGATTTGAAGATCCAAAAGAGCTTTCTTATTTCGTTTTAGCATGTCCACTTTTGAAGTACAAATAAATATTAAGTGCATATATAATACATACAAGGAGTAAANAATATGTCNGAAGAAAATAAAACAGCAGAAGCTCAANCGGCACCCGCAGGTGAAGCACCACAAGCAGGTGTATCAACAGCACCAGTTGAACTTACTGTACAAGATCTTGGAGTACTAAGATCTATTATTGATGTCGCATCACAAAGAGGCGCATTCAAAGCAAACGAAATGGAAGCAGTTGGAAAAACATTTAATAAATTAGATGCATTCCTACAAACAGTCCAGAAAGCTGAAGAAGAAGCAAAAGCAAAGACTGAAGGAACTGCTCCAGCGGAAGCACCTAAAGGAGATGCATAATGGCCGAAATTAAACACGTAGGCAGACTTAAGAAAAATAATCGCAAAGTTGTAGTAGCATACAGAGTTATTCCAGGGGAAAATCCACCTGTGAATTCTTTAGTAATTGATACTGCTACACTTAGAGACGAAGATCACGATGTCTTAATTAAAACAGTTGAAAGTAACTCATCTCAAACAGCATTTGAGTTTGCAGAAGTAATGGCAAGAACACAACTAAGTGATGGTGCTAACATGTTAGCAAGATTTCATAGCACAGGTAAATTACAACCGTTACCTATGAGTGAAATTGAAATGACACCAAACACTGCAACTGTAATTGGTCTAGATGAACTTAACAAGATTATTGCAGATCAAAGAGGTGTAACTATTAGTGACTTAGCTCTTAAAGATCCTAATGAACTAAAACCAGGTGAAAGTATTACCGAAGCTGGTAGTGTTAGTGAAATGCCAAAGACAACAAATCCGGCAGTGGTAGCTGAAGCAAAAGCCGCTAATTTACAAGCACCTAATGACGGTGTATTAACTGATGCTGATTTAGCCGCAAAATATCGCAGTGATGCTGACAGACTATACAAAGAAGCAAAGGCGCTTAGAGCACAAGCAGAAGAGCTTGTTCCTACTACAAAGAAGAAGTCTAGTGCCAAAGCCACTACCTGATGATGTAATCAAACATTGGCCTGAAGTTTTTAGAGATATAGATATACAGACTATACCCATAAATTATCTTCATTCGATACGTATCGAGTTTAAAAAAGGTAAAATATGGGAAATAGATTGTAATGCTAAACGTAGTACAGGCGCAAATTTAGACGATACTATCGCCGATTTATTTAATGAATACGGCGATGACATTGTACATGTAGACTTTAGGTTAAATACAACAAAAGTAAAACGTGATGTTCAAAAGCAAACTAGAGCATTTTTAAAGAATCCTACTAAAAAGAAAAAGTAGAGATATCGTAGTTTTGATATAAATACATGTAACAATGAATTAGGAGCATTACATGGGTACTTTACGAATCAAACGAGGCACCAAAACAGCACTACAAACCAGTCCAGGTTATGTACCAGCTGAAGGTGAACTTGTTTACACAACAGACAGCAAAGAAGTATTTGTTGGAGATGGAGCCACAACAGGTGGTACTCCAGTATCTGTATCAACACAGAATTTAGAAGATTTAGGTAACGTACAAGCGTTAGCCGCACAGAACGATCAGATCCTTGTATACAACGGTTCAAATTGGGCGGCAACAGATAATCCAGCAATTGACATACGTGGTAACATTTATGGTGATGACTCAACGCTCCTAGTTGACGCTATAAACGGAAGAATTGTAGGACCAGTAGTAACTAGTTCAGTTACAGCAACTAATGTAGTTGGTAACTTAACAGGTGATGTTACAGGATCAGTTACAGGTAACGTAGTTGGTAATACAACAGGTACACACTTTGGAAACGTAGTTGGTAATGTTAACGGTGATGTAGTTGGTTCATTATTTAGTGATGACAGTACAAGTTTAGTAGATGCTGTTAAAGGTGAGTTGCTTGGTAAAATTAATGCTATGCAGGAGTCTACATTTGACAACAATATTGATATTGGTACAAAAAGTGTTAACCCAAATATATTTTATTATAACACAACTGTACCTGGAGTTTTTCCATTATCAACGTTTCAATTGAGAAACGTACAAGATAGTGCTATATCACACGAATTTGGTTTTTACAAAGCAAGAGGTACTATTGCCAACAAAACAACTGCTCTAGCAGGAGATAGTATTGGCGGCTTTGCTTGGTCAGCATTAGATGATGCGGGCAATAATATGATTACAGCAAATATGACTACTGTTATCAATTCAGCAAGCACAGTAAATATTGATGCTGATATTATTATTAGAACTAGAAACGGGGCAGTTGCTACGTACGGTGAAGCATTACGTATTAAAGGTAACAACGATCTTGTTTCAGCAGGTAATGTAACTTCAGGTGGATTTGTACAGTTTGGATCAATGACAACTACAGAACGTAACGCACTTACAGCGGCAAACGGAATGGTTATTTATAACTCATCAGATAATAAATTCCAAGGCTACGAAAATAGTGCTTGGGTTAACTTAGTTTAAATAATTCTTTATTGTCATACAATTCAATAATTTCATTAAATTCTAAACCAGTTGTAAACTGGCAATTAAATCTATAATCATTTGTATCATTAACAGCATTATGATATTCTTGTAAGTTAAAAATTACAGGCTTATTGTGTTTGTAGTCAACACTACATTGTTTTTCAAATACAGCGTTATCGTAATCAGAATATTTTCCTGACGTAAGTTTAAAAAAGTTTGTTGGTCCGTATGTATTCATATCAAATGGATATATAGGAAAATTAATAAGTGTTACTCTAGGAGGTAGTCCTTCTACTTTACGATCAATATGTATCTTACCGTCAGTGTAAGGTGTTTGTCCTAGTATTTCATATGCTACATCTATTTTAAAAAGTTTTCCTACTTCGTCCATAAGTTGTGTAGGAATTAAATCCCTTGGACAAAACCAATTCCAATCATACTTTCCGTACTTGTTAGCATGATCGTTTGAACTGCGAATATAATCTTCAGCATTAGATAGAATATTTTCTGCTAGTGCTTTGCGTGTTTCTTCCGAAAAGTTTATACCTTCTACATATTCAAAGTATGGTCTCATTTACTGCTCCTAAAATAATTTTGTAGATTTCGACGTACATAGTTATAGCTATGATGTGTAAAACGTAGTGTAAATAATATTCTATCTTGGTCTGTTTGAATTGGTACACTATGGTTCAACGTTATATTTAATAATGCTACTTCGTAAAGTTCGTCTCCGTATCCTTGAAAATTTATAGGAGTTTGACCTCCTTGCAAAACAAGATTGATCTTACATAATGTACCTGGATCAATATGTAATAAAACTTCTGTATCTTTTTTTTGAGTTAAGAAACTAGGTCTAATTTTATCAGTATTACAAACTTTTTTGAATAATTCTATAATACGTTTACTTTCAGAAAGATTAGCATTTTTGCTTTTAGGCTCTCTTGATGCATTCCAAGATGTTTGTTTATCCCACCATTGTTTGTCTTTTTCAACAAAAGAAAGATTATCATTATTAGTTTCATTAGATGATCGTGTTAAAAAATTATTATAATTAACAGGTGTATAATTTAGTAACTGTGATTCTTTTAAAAGTTTTTCTTTATCATAATCAAAATCAAATTTGAACATACACTTTTTCATATGTTTTCCTTTCTTCCAAGGTAGTACATACGTCTACCCATATCAAGTGATACTAAATCACCAGTAGCATGCCAATCATCATATATGCTAGTTGGTCCTTTTATATATAATTCGTGTTTGACAATTTTCCAATCACAATAAAACGTATCTCCCATAATTGTATAACCATCAGGAGCCTTTTGTTTTACATGTTGTACTTTATCCATGCTATCAAATTCTATGTTAATTGTTATAGGACCTATTTCACTCATTCCCCAATTAGGCTGTACAATAGCACCTTTACTTACAAATGCTTCAATCATTTCCCAACTAACAGGATCACTTCCTCCTAGTATACGTTTGCCTGTAAGATCACAATCTTCAAATCCTTTTGTATTCATAAGTGCGGTCATTTGTGCCGGAGCGAGGAATGTATGTGTGTAATCTTTAAAATCTTTTAAAAATGTAAAAGCATTAAATTGTTGTACTTTAAAATCTGCACCTATACTATAAGCAGGTAATGTTTGTGTTAATAAACCGCCTGCATGTGTCATACGAGTTACTGTAAGCACCTTAGAGCTTCGTACAAGCTGTTGAGCCTCAATAGCAACATCAATGCAAGCCTTTAAGTTATCTGGCGTTCTAAAGACCGTTTTAGCAGGTCCTGTAGTACCACTACTGCTTATTTCTACACCATTGTTTAATATATTAGCATAATCTATCATTGTTCATACTTTGCTAAACTGTTGTTAATTTGGTTGTTTACACGAACAAACGTAGTACGCTTATATAGCTGTGTTATGTTCTCTGCACCTACATAAGTGCATACACTACGTAAACCGCCTTGTATCTGCTTTAAAATGCTTTTAATCGACCCTTTACACGGTATTAACAAGTCTCTACCTTCGTTAGGCCTATACTCTTGTTCTGTTGGATTTGTACGATTGTACATAGTTGTACTACCTAAACCGTAAAAGTTTATATATTTTTTACCATCTATTTCTACAATATTATCACACTCTTCTGACTTAGACACCATACCTGCTATCATTACCATTTTAGCACCAGCGCCAATTGCTTTACAAATATCGCCAGCAGTAACACATCCGCCATCAGATATAATTCCTACACCATACTTTTGTGCTTCTGTATAACAATCCATAATAGCACTTAGTTGCGGTACACCTGTACCTACTTCTGAACGTGTTCTACAGGCGGCGCCACTACCAACACCTACTTTAATTAATGTTGCTCCTGCTTTAACAAATTTTTGTATAGGACTTGCTGTTGCTACATTGCCAGCACATATTTGTATGTTAGGAAATTTTTCTCTATATAATTTTATTGTATCAATCATACCTTGTATATTAGCATATACATTTGCAATGTCAACATTGATTATTCCGATATCAGGAAACTTACTAATTACTTCGATTGTTTTTTCTCTATCTTGTAAGCGTACACCACTAGTAATAGCTATGAACCTTCTATCTTTCATTTTTTCTAATTCATTAATATGCTGTTCAACAGTATATTCTTTGTGTATGAATGTAAAGATGCGTTCTGGAGTAAGTATATTTGCAATCTTATAAGTACCAGTACTAAGCATATTAGATACTATTACAGGAGTTGCTGTAGTATCTAACCACTCTATTTCAATATCAACACTTTTGCGGGTAAGAGGAATATCACTCTCACAAGGCTCAATAAGTACATCACTAAAATCTAACTTTAGGTTCTTTACTTTCATTTCTTTTCCTTAAAGATATTCATAGTTCAGGATGTTCTTTTAGATTAGTAATGGACCACTCTTTGTAAAAGGCACAATCTTTAGACAGTTGTGTTATGTCATCATTACTAAAGGTTATCTGTCCTAGATTAGAATATCCGTCAGTAGTTTCTTTTAATTCTTTACTAAAGTTATAACTCATAGTATGATCATATAAGTTACAAAAACTTTTAAGATCAGTCAGTGGCTCTAAGTCTGGTTTTGGAATATATTTATTGCTGGATAGATTAAGAAAGTACATTAACATAGGTTGTTTAAAACTATATGTGTCTAAGTCTTTAAAAAGACTAACATCAGTTGTATATGGCGCTAATACTAAGTCGCACAGCCCTGTGCCTGTAGCAAGTTTATATCCTTTGTTGCTCCTGTGTCCGCTCTTACGAAAGTTTACTTCTACTAAATGAAATAAACCGTTTGGTTGTGCAATTATTTCATTATGTGTTGCACCATGTTGCCAATTCATTGCGTCAAGACATTGACGACCAAATTTAAGTAAACCTTTTACTATTTGTCTATTATTGTTACTGTGTGGATCTAATAGTTCAATCTTACTTCTAAACAGACAATTATCTCTATAGGTGTATCTATAGACACCTACTAGCTTGTGTTGTCCTCTAAATGATGTAAAGTCTACAGCATATTCTACGCCTTCAACAATTTCTTGCCAGAAAAGCTCATCATTATCATATGATGGTATCTGTTGCATAGTATCTATCCTGTATGCACCCATACTTCCATTACCTACAGTGCGTTTGATAATAGCAGGAAGACAATTAACCGGTATTTGGCTTATGTCTGTGCCTTGACTTATAGTGTTTATATTACAGTCTACAAAAAACTGACTCTGAGTATACTTATTTTCCATTAGATCAATTACAGATAACGGATTGCTATCTTTACCTAAATACTTGTGCTGAAGCTGACATGCCAATACTGTGCCTGTATCGTTTCCTGGCACAAACCCCATATGGTCCCATTCTTCAAAAAACTGTTCTGCATCTACTCCCCATGTCACTGTGTAATCTGTATTAGCAGAAGGTACTATAATTGAAATTCTCTCTAAACTAATCTTTTCACTACTCCATAGGAAGCAAGTTTTAATGTTAGGATAATTATCTTTAAATGTTATTATTATCTCATTAAAATCACGAACACAGTCTACAAATGTAATAAGTTTCTTTTTTGTTTCCATTAGTACCCACCTTCGTTCATCTTTACATGCTCATAGAAAGGTGCAAGTTTCCAATCCGGTGTAATACGTCCTCTTCTTGTATTTCCAGGATCTGGTATACCTACTGGGTTATCTATTGCCCAATTTGTTAATTTTATCCAAATACCATTGTATCTAAATTTTGGATCATGTGAACTATCAATAGGAAATTCTATACCGCAAACTTCTGGAGCGCCATTATATCTGTGATTGATTTTGTAAAAGTCCCAAATGTATTTTTCGGACAGATTAAATTGTTTTGCAACTATACGTACCAAATCTTCCATTGTCCAATTTTCAGATACTTCAGCCATGTATCGACCAATTTGTCCTACATTCTTAAAACGTAAAGTAACATTTTTGATATCGAGTTCTTTCATTAAGTTTATCATACGTAAGGGTGCATCTTCATTTATACCTTTTACTAGTATACAACCTATGTCTAATGAAAACTTATTGGCAACATTTTTTAGTGCTTTAAGTTTTTTTGTTGCACAAGGCATCTCGTCAATTGCTGTATACCAATCATCTCTATCAACACCGTTCATGCTAATATAAACATGTTCTAACCCTACATCTAATAATTTTTGTACATAACTTTCACTTGATAAACGTAAACCATTTGTGAGTAATATACACTTATGACCTGCATCTAAAATTGCTTTCATAAATCCTATACAGTCTTTATGCAGTGTAGGTTCTGCACCTAGTATACGAAACATACGCTGAGCATTACTAGGACCCACTGGTACACGTTTTACAAATTCTTTAAACTTTTCTAACGACATATCAGGTATTACTCTATTAGGCAAGTAACAGTTTTTGCACTCCATATTACATCTATGCGTTATATCAACAACTATATCTGTAAAAGTATTGTCTTCAGGCTCTATTTCATAATAATTCATTTGTTGTTTTATTGTGTGCATATTTTAATATCCACCTTCGTTCATCTTAACGTGCTCATAGAAAGGTGCTACTTTCCAATCTTTAGTTACTCTTCCTCTACGTACACTACCAGGATCAGGAATACCTACTTCGTTATCTGTATCCCAATCGGTTATCTTTACCCATTGCCCTTGATATCTTTCTTTATTATTAGGATCTAATGGAAACTCAATAGTGCCTGGTTCTACAACATTACTATATCGATGAGGCTTACCATAATGACTCCAAATATAATCTTCTGTAAAACCTAATTGATCTGCACATAGTTTTACCATATCTGCCATTTTTAAATTTTCGTCAGCATCTTTTTGATATCTTCCAAGTTGCCCTACATTCTTAAAACGCAAGGTTATATCAGGAACTTTTTCTCTAGTAATTAAATCAAAGGCGGCTCTTGGAGCTTCTTCGTTAATACCTTTTACTAAAATTATTCCTGCATTCATATTAAACTTATCTTTACAATTTATAAATGCTTTTATTTTTTTAGTAGCACATCTCATTTCATCTATCTGTTCGTACCAATCATCGTTATCTATACCGTTCAAACTCATGTATACATGTTTTAGTCCAGTTGCCTCTACTTTATCTACAAAAGGTTGACTAGATAATCGAAGTCCGTTAGTAATTAAGATACAATTATGCCCGTGTTCAAATCCAATTCTTATAAACTCTGTAAGTTCCGGATGAAGAGTTGGCTCTGCTCCTACAATGCGTAACATAACTGGCTTTGGTAATTTTTCTACAAATTTAGTATATTCGGCTAGTCGCATATCTGGTATAAATCTATTTGGAACATAACAGTTCTTACACTCCATATTACAACGGTGAGTAATATCAACTACTATATCATAAAACGAATTATTCTCTGGTTCGAGCTCGTAATAATTCATACTGTTAAGATCTATATCTTTGGTCATACGGGGTTCTCTTTGTTAACTGTTAGTATTTATTGCCTATAAATATGTACATGTACGATGTGAATAAATGGCAAGAGCTATATACCGACTACCAGCCAAGTAAACATAATGTAGTTGGGTTACCCAACAAATACGATATAAACTTAGATGAAATTGATAGCGGAATAAAAGATGTTTTAAATAATTTTAAAATGATTCCATATACTGTTGACAGTCCTATAGGAAAACATGTGGTTCCGGGCTATTATGGACTTTGTTTTAAATCAACATTAAATTCTAAAGACCCATTAGGACAAGGATTATTAAGTAATGTACATTCTCATAAAACAATTGATAGTCCAATAGATATTGAATACACAGAAAAGAGTCCTGCTTGGTTTCCTTATTTAGATGAAGTTGTTAGTAAATTTAGAGGACAAGTAACACAAATAAGATTAATAAAACTAGAAGCTGGACACGATTTACTAAGTCAAGAAAAAACTGCACATATTGATTATCCTTGGTATAGAGGAATTAGGATGCATATTTGTATTACTCCAGGTGCCAATTATACTTGGAGAGTTTTAGGTAAAGATTATTCTTTTACAAGATCAGATAAAATGTTTTACCTTGATACTGGTAAGCCACATGGTGCTGTAAATTCTCACAACAATAACGATAGATACGTTCTTAACTTTAACCTAATACCGCATTTAGATAATCATATTGATTATCAAATAGAAAATCAAATTATTTAAAAAGAGATAGTTTATGTTCTTTGTACTGTTCTATTCTTTTTTTGTTGACAGAAGAATATTTTCTTTTTAAGTACATTTCATCTAAAGTCAAACTTAACAGTTCTTTTTTATCTTCTGGAAACTTTCCTATATATTCAGTCATATCAAAATTTGAAAGTCTTTGTTTAAAAAAGTATTTGTTGTGGTACATTTCTCCAAACAATGATGCCTCTTTAAAATTAGTAATATCATTTTCCCATACTAACGCTCTATTATCTAACTTGTTATTAAGTCTTCCCATAGGATCAGCTTTAAAAGGAACGTTATATCCTTTTTCAATAGACCAGTCAAGTACTTCTTGATTTTTTGTTTCAAAGTAACCAAACTTCTGTGCGTCAACACTAAAGTCACTTTGTGTTTGTGTATCAGGATCATCACTTATATGTAATCCCCAATAGAAGAAACTTTCCCAGTTTTTATCTAACCAGTCTAAACTATCATACCAAGATTGTACAGGTTCATATGGTAGTCCAGCTATCATTCCACAAGTGCCTCTATATAGACCTAATCGATTATTAAATTCGTCTCTAATCCATAACAGCCCTTTTTTAATTTTATCAGGGTGCATACCCTTTCCAATTGCTTTTGCCGCTTGTGGATGAAATGTTTCTATTCCATAAAAATGTCCCCAACACCTTGCTCTTATCAATAAGTCTACTTGATGTGGTTTTGATATAACTAGATCTAATCTTATGAAACAAGTAAAGTTAGGTTCAAAAGGAAGTCTTTCAACAGCTAACGCTAATTTTTCAATCTTGTTATCTCTATCATTAAAAGTATCATCACTTATAATATAATTTGTTGTACCCCATTTTTCGTAATTACGCATTAGTTCATTATACATATCATCTTCAGATCTACCATAATCTTCTTTGACTCCTAAAAATGCATAATTACAATATTTACATTTAAATCTACATCCTCTACTAGTTTCTAATGTTAGTGCTTCATGATTCTCAATAAAATCATGAGAGTGATATTCGCAATCAAATTTATCTATGTCTAGTCCCGCATACATATGATTAGCATCTACTAGCAAACTATTAGGTGCCCATTCAGGATACCTTCCTTTAGGTTGTTCGCCACCGTCAAACATCCAGTCTAATACAGGCAAAAGAGCTTTTTCGCTATAACCAAACACCATACAGTCAGCACCAAAGTCTGTTTGGTATGGCTTAGGTCCTCCTAATAAAAACTTTGAACCTGGATATGTTTTTTTCAAAAAACTTATTTTATTTACGACAGTTGTATCTGTCATCCATAGATTACCAAAGGCAAACAAAGTAACTTTATAAGGTAACTGATCAACAAACTGTTGTACCTCTTTATCTGACCAATGCTCAACCCAATCTATTATCTCAACTGTCCAGCCAACCTTTCTCATCATATCAGCTACTTTATATGCTCCCATAGTTCTACGGGTAAGATCCTGTCCACTATCGTTAAAAATTATTGCATTTTTCATTTTTTATATACGGCTTGCCAACAAAGATATGTTTTCCAATCTCCGTGAGCAGGCAATTCTCCTTTATTAAGAACTACTCTATTATAATTATCAAAAATATCAAAGTCAGATCGCTGAAGCTGAGGGGGTTTATAACCTAAAGGATTATCTTCGCCTGTCCAAGGATCTCCTAATAGTCTAGCAGATTCATTTATATAAATTCCTCCAGTGTTTAATACACTATCTAATTTTTTAAAATATTCGTTTTGTTTATCTGTTGGATAAAAATGATAAAATCCAAAATCCATGACTATATCAAATTTACCTATATCCCATTCTTCTTGTATAAGATCTTTATATTTTATATTTTTAGTTACTGCTTGAGAAATTGCTACATTCGAAAATTCATATCCTACAGCATTATACCCTTTATTAATAAGATACTGTAAATTTCTGCCTTCACCGCAACCTAAGTCAAGAACTTCACCTTTTTCTGGAAACATATGTATTACTTCTTTTAAGAAAGTACTAGTAGATTTACCCCAAGCAACGTTTTTACTTGTGTAAACTTCGTCCCACTTTTTATTATCCATTAAGGAAATCCTGTTTTGCATTATCAAAATCGTCATCATATGACCATGTAGCTATAACTCTTTGAGTATCTGTGTAATTAATAACTCCATGCGGAATCTTAGTGTTAAATAAAGTTGGCCCTTGTAATGCAAATTCAAAATCTACTACAGCATCAGCTACATATTGTACATACTGATGTGAATGCCATTCAGCTTCTACATTACCAAAAGTTGTTACAATACTTTTTACTAATTTTCCTTTTTTACCCATTTGTGTAACTTTAGTTTCATCACAATTTTGAATAGGAATATTTATTGCACAACTACGTTGTGTATCAACATGAGTAGGCCATTGTCCTTTATCCATTTTTAATAACTTTATATAAGATTCTAATTTAGGATATGTGTCTCTTATACTTTTTAAATACGGATCTGATTCAACATCTATAGTAACTGTATCTGTAAATTTACGGAGTGCTTGTACATCACCTATACTTAACCATTCTTCTGTTAAAGTTTCTTTACCTACTTTTTTCATATAATCTTCATCTAAAAGACTAGGTAATGTTAAAATATAATCATTGTTCATAGCACAAATCCTTTCAACTGCTCTTCGTACAAATTACATACTTCATTATATGTTTCTTCAAAGCACAACTGGAAAACAATTCTAGTATTATCGTCTTCTGTGAAGTAAACATTATGAAAGTGTTCACCAGTATTTAACACTGCACCGTAGCCGTCATAATTTATCTTTGCAACATTTTCTTCTTTGTCATTATAAAACCATGTTTCTCCACAATTTTCTGTTAATGGAAAACTAATTACGGTTTGTCGTGGCATGTATATATTTTCGTACTCGTTATAACGATTTTTATCCTTGTGTATTTTACTACCTGACTCTGATACTTTTAACATTTGACATACACAGTTTAACCCAGTTGTATTAAACTTTTGTATAGTACTAGGTAATTTAAAGAAACTTATTTTATAACTTATGTCTATAAATGCATCAGGAGCAAGAGCTATATCTAAAAGCTCTTGCTTTGTAGAATCGCCTATTGCATAAGGAATGGTTCTATAATAAGGATCACAGTTCTGTAGCATACTGTTCTTTTTTATCTTTATATTTTGATACTAGTAAATGTGTAACGTCTCCAGTTACAGTAGTAGGCGTTACTCCACCGCTTGAACTTGTAATAAAAGTCTCGTCTGCTGACATGAACATTTCTTGTGTAATTGGCATACGTTTAAAAGAAATATTATTTTCGTTAGCAATATCTTCAACTACGCTCATAGTAATGCCTTTTAAAACATTTTTATCTGCTGTATAGATTGCACCATCTTTAACAATACCTACATTAAACCCTGGGCCTTCTGTTACATGGCCATCTACATCAATAAGAACAGTAGTATCAAATCCAGCGGGTGTATTACGCTGACTCAAAGTTAGATCAATCCAAGCCATATTTTTATATTCTTGTCCGTAATAATCATCATTAACTCTATTTGTATGTTTATCTAAATATAATCTCACTAATGGAGAGTTTGCTATAGGATAACTTGGTTTAATATACATAGCAAAGTTTACAGGACAATTTTCTAAGTCTCTTGGATTACCACTAGGCGGGAATCCTCTCCAGATTAAAAACCATACAAATGCATTATCGATTGGATTACGCTTTGCAAGTTCTTTAATAATCTCTAGAGGATCAACGTCTGGAATAGTAAGCCCATAACGTTCTGCACTATTCTTAAATCTTT
>JGI24005J15628_10000195_pt1 | contig 37932 bp, 27 predicted proteins | sample LinPmetageLP40_FD_15628 | JGI IMG/M metagenome (IMG submission 15628)
AGGGCTTCGGCAGTGACACTGCGCAGGGGCAGGCAGGCATCTCCATACTGAAACCAGTTGGTCTCGCTATAGCCCTGGTTTTTGAACAGGTCTCTGCCACTTACGTCATAGGCTCTGATGCGGTAGGCATATTTCTTTCCGGGGATCAGCTGGGGCTCGGCAGGGCCATAGTACAGGGAGCTCTGGGTGGTGGTAGTACGGTAGATGCTGTTGGAGGAGCGTACGGCTACTTCGGGGTTGGTCTGTCCGGGATACAGCTCATAGAGGGTAAACTCATACTCGGTAGAGAAGGCGGAGTTGGGGGACGCCAGGTGGCGGCCTACCCACGAGAAGCTGATGTTCTGGGGGTCGGTGGTGCGGAGCTTGTCTCCACTAAAGGGAAAGTTGATCAGGGGTGGGTCATTGAGTACTACCCAGGCATTGGCCCGGGACTGGTTGGAGATGCGCACGCTGCGGTTGTACTCCAGCACTTCGATGGTGAAGGTGTAGAAGCCTTCGGGCAGTTTGCCGCTTTTGATAAACTCTGCGCGGGTGATGCCTTCGAAAATAAGGTTGTTGGGGTTGAGGTAGCCTCGAATGTCGAAGCCTGAGAGCATCTCGGGTACTCCACCCTGCAGCACAAGGGCCGGGGGCACATAGGCGGGGCTGGTGTAGAGCCGCACGCCGGCTCCTTCTATGGTCACACGGAGTTTGGCCCGCAGGTCACGGCGGTCGAGCTCCATCACGTGGATGATCACTTGCAGGTTGTTGGCATCTGCGGCCGTGTAGTAAGACAGCACAGGGCTGTATGGGGGAATGAGCGTGGTGGTGACCTGTACGGGGTAGGTCTGGGCTTGGGAGCTATACGCCAGCACCCAATAAATCAGCACAAAAATGTACCGCATCCATGGTCTGCCTAATGTCTGGGCACATATAAGGCGGAATTTATTCATTCAAGGATAATGAGTAGCTGGAAACCAGCGTTGAAAATAAATCCGAAAAATGTAAATACCAAAAAGCGGTGTGATATCCGAACAGATCGAATCAATCATAAAAAAAACGGGCTCCAAAAATTTGGAGCCCGTTTGTATGAATATATTTGGTCGTAAGCTTTTATAGCGTACGTTTCACTTCTTTCTCTGTGAATCCTTCTATAATATCTCCCACCTTGATGTCGTGGAAGTTCTTAATAGAAACCCCACATTCGTAGCTCTGCTTCACTTCGGCTACATCATCCTTGAATCGCTTCAGCTGGTTGATTTCACCTGTGTGAACCACGATACCATCACGTACCAGTCTCACTTTATTAGATCGCTTCACTGTACCCTCCGTCACATAACATCCGGCTACCGTTCCCACTTTGGTGATCTTGTACACCTCACGCACTTCAATGTTACCCGTGATCACTTCCTCGGTGGTCGGCTCAAGCATACCTTCCATCGCATCCTTCACGTCATTGATGGCGTCATAGATGATGGAGTATAGCCTGATTTCGATTTCCTCGTTCTCAGCCACTTTACGTGCACTGGAAGATGGTCTTACCTGGAAACCGATGATGACCGCATCCGATGCAGAAGCAAGCAACACATCAGATTCAGAAATCTGACCCACAGCTTTGTGGATGATGTTCACCTGAACTTCCTCAGTAGAGAGTTTCAATAATGAATCAGAAAGTGCTTCGATAGATCCATCCACGTCACCTTTCACAATCACGTTAAGCTCCTTGAAGCTACCAATGGCCAATCGTCTACCGATCTCATCCAGGGTAATGTGCTTCTTGGTACGGATAGACTGCTCACGCTGGATCTGCTCCCGCTTGGTGGCAATCTCACGAGCCTCCCGGTCAGATTCCATCACGTTGAACTTATCTCCTGCCTGTGGTGCTCCGTCCAGTCCCAGCATCAGCACAGGAGTAGATGGTCCTACATTGGTCAATTTCTTGCCTCTGTGGTCAAACATGGCTTTTACTTTACCGAAATTTGATCCGGCCAGTACCACATCTCCTACTTTCATGGTACCTGATTGCACCATAAGGGTAGTCACATAACCACGGCCTTTATCCAGGGTAGCCTCTATCACTGAACCAACTGCAGGCTTATCCGCATTGGCTTTCAGTTCCAAGAGCTCTGCCTCCAGCAATACCTTCTCGAGCAACTCATCGATGCCTTCGCCTGTCTTGGCAGAAACGTGCTGGCACTGGTATTTACCACCCCAGTCTTCTACCAATATATTGATCCCGGAAAGCTCCTCCTTGATTTTATCAGGATTGGCATTGGGCTTATCTACTTTGTTGATGGCAATCACAATCGGTACACCAGCCACTTGAGCGTGGTTGATCGCCTCTTTGGTTTGTGGCATCACCGCGTCGTCCGCAGCCACCACGATAATGGCAATATCCGTGATTTTCGCACCCCTGGCTCTCATGGCTGTAAACGCCTCGTGACCTGGTGTATCAAGGAATGCAATGCGTTTCCCTGTCTCGGTCATCACATCGTAAGCACCAATGTGCTGTGTAATCCCTCCAGCTTCACCTTCAGTGACTTTAGAGTCTCTTATATAGTCAAGCAGGGATGTTTTACCATGATCCACGTGTCCCATGATGGTAACGATGGGTGCGCGATCCGTAAGATCCTCAGGACTGTCTTCGGCCTCCTCTATTTCTGTATCATCGTCTTCAGAGGTAAACTCTATGTCGTAGCCAAACTCATCGGCTATCACCGTGATCGATTCTGCGTCCAATCGCTGATTGATCGACACGAACATTCCAAGTGACATACACATAGAAATGACTTCATTCACGGAAACATCCATCAATGATGCCAAATCACTGGCCGAAATAAATTCGGTCACTCTTAGTGTTTTTGCATCTTCCTGCTCCGCCTGTAACCTTTCTTCCTCAGCCTCAGCTTTGGCGCTTCGCTTATCCTTTCTGTATTTGGACCTTCCGGTACCGCTTCCTGACTTACCGCCTGAAAGCTTCGCCAGTGTGGCTTTGATTTTATCCTGGATTTCCTTGTCAGAAAGCTCTTCAGTCTTTCTCAGATCACGTTTCTGACCTCTGCTACCAGGTGCTCCTCTCGGAGGTAAAGCCGCATTATCTCTACCCTGTCTGTTAGGTGCAGGGCTGTTAATTCTTTTCCTAGGTCTCTTCTTGCGATCTTTTCGCTCATCAGAGCTGGCCACCGGTTTCGGTTTTTTCTTATCAGCCGGCAGTTCAATTTTACCCAAAACCGTCAAGCCCTTCAGTGAATCTGCCTTAGCAGCGATGGTCTTTTCTTCAGGTTTTTCGGGCTTCTTCTCCTCTACTTTGGGTGCAGCAGGCTTAGGAGCTTCCTTCACCTTCTCCACTTCTACTGGTGGCTCCGGCTTTTTCTCTTCAGCTTTTGGCTTTTCCTCTACCGGGGCAGGTTCTTCTTCCACCGGTGGAGCGGGCTTCTCAGCTACTGGTTCCGGCACTTTAGGCGCCTCCTCTTCTTTCTTCTTCTCTACCTCCTTAGGTGGCTCGGGGGTTTCTTCCACCTTTGCCTTTTTCTTAGGTTCCAGATCGATCTTACCCACCACCTTTGGTCCTTCCAGTTTCTGACGAAGGATCACCTTGTCAGAATCATCTTCTACTGGCTCTACCGGTTTTTCCTTTTCTTTAGGAGCCTCTTTCGCATTGTTGTCCTTGATGAGAATCTCTTCCTCGTCATCTCCTTCGCTCTTGTCGGAATCCTGCGAATCTTTGATGACCATATTGTCAACATGCTTGTTTCCTATGGTTAAACCAGAGGCTTCCTCTTTTTCCATGGCAGAAGACGCAAATTCCTTGGAAAGCAAAGAATATTGCTCCTGGGTAATTTTCGAATTGGGACTGCTATCCACCTCAAAGCCCTTTCCGGATAGATAATCCAGAATGGTGCCTCTGCCGACATTCAGTTTTCTAGCAACCTGACTTAATCGATAAGTTTTCTCTTCTGCCATATAATTTTGTCCTGTATTTTAAAGTAGCTGGTTATTCAAATTCTTGTTTGAGGATGCTCAATACAAATTGAACAGTTTCTTCCTCAAGGTCAGTTCTCCTGACCAACTCCTCTCCGGATAATGTCAAAACGCTCTTTGCGGTATCTAAACCAATTCTTTTTAGTTCGTCAATTACCCAACTTTCAATTTCATCTGAAAATTCATCCAGATCCACATCTTCGTCTTCAAGGCCATCGAGTTCACGGAACACGTCTATTTCCAGACCTACAAGTCTTGAAGCCAGTTTTATATTTTGTCCTCCTTTGCCTATGGCTAGGGATACCTGATCGGGTTTCAAATAAACAGACACCCTGTCCTTCTCCTCGCTGATCTTCATGCTAAGGATTTTAGCGGGACTAAGTGCTCTGGCGATGTAAAGTTCAAGATTATCTGTGAAATTGATCACATCGATATTCTCATTTTGCAACTCTCTTACGATGGAATGAATTCTTGATCCTTTCATCCCCACACAAGCACCTACCGGGTCTATCCTGTCGTCGTAAGATTCTACGGCCACCTTGGCGCGCTCGCCTGGCTCCCGTACCACATTCTTCATGGTGATCAGGCCATCATATACCTCAGGAACTTCACTTTCGAAAAGACGCTCCAGGAATGTTGGGGAAGTTCTGGACAAGATAATCTTAGGATTACCATTAGACATTTCTACCCTGTGTACAATGGCGCGTACTGAATCTCCCTTTCTGTATCGGTCTTTTGGGATTTGCTCATTTTTAGGAAGGTTCAATTCATTGCCCTCTCCATCGATCAAAAGAATCTCACGGCTCAATGTCTGATACACCTCACCAGTGATAATCTCCCCAACCAAATCCTTATACTTCTGAAAAAGGATGTCCTTCTCCAGATCCTTGATCTTCTGAATGAGTGTCTGACGTGCAGTCATCACGGCCCTTCTTCCAAAATCTTCAAGCTTGATCTCCTCAGAAACCTCTTCTCCAATCTCAAAATCCGGCTCAATCTTACGTGCTTCGGTCAAACTAATCTTGTCATGATCCCAGATATCCTCTGAGTTATCATCCACGATCTCTCTGAATCTCCAAATCTCAAGATCACCTTTGTCGGTGTTGATGATAATATCAAAATTATCATCTGTCTTATATTTTTTGCGAATCATGGTTCTGAAGACATCCTCCAGAATTCTGATCATCGTAGGTCGATCGATATTTTTGCCCCTGGCAAAATCCGCAAATGAATCGATTAAAATTCCAGTATCCATTGTTTACTTGAATGAAACTAATACCATTGATTTACTTATTTCATTGAAATTGATTTGATGCTGCCTGAGCTCTTTCTTCTCCTGCACTTCAATCATGATCATTTCATTGTTCACTTCCTTGAGCAACCCGCTAATCGTGGAAGCATCATTCAGCTCCACTTTCAGAGACCTGCCAATGTTCTTCGTGTACTGCCTTACATTTTGCAATGGGAAATCAACCCCCGCAGAAGAAACCTCCAAAAAGTACTTGTCTTCAAAAAGTTCTTTTTCTTCGAGAATCTGCGCAAGTTGTCGGCTCACAGAGCTACACTGATCGATGGTCACCCCATGATCACCATCCAGCAATACAATAAGGCGCTGATTACCAGCATTTCCTTTAAGAATAACCCCAACCACAAAAAGCGAAGGATCATCGGAAATGATCTCATGTACAAATTGCGATATCTCTTCTTCCACTGGTTTCACCACAACCATTTATTATGAATAAAAAGAGGGGACCTGCGTCCCCTCGAACCTAAATTCTATATTTGCATGCAAAGCTAACAGAAAAAATATTCATTTCAAATTGGCTAAAAAACAAACTATTAGGCGCTGAGTTCGTCATAAAGTAGATATTTTTAAAAAATTTAATTAGATGATCGGTAAACTCCGAATTGTAAACTCCCTCACCAAGGAGAAAGAGGTCTTTGAGCCATTGAGCGCTCCGCATGTAGGAATGTATGTTTGTGGACCCACAGTATATAGTGATGTACATCTGGGGAATGTGCGCACATTCATCTCATTTGATGTCATCTACAGGTATCTCCAGTTTCTCGGTTATAAAGTCCGGTATGTCAGAAACATCACTGACGTAGGCCACTTGCTGGATTCCGGTGAAGATAAAATCTCCAAAAAGGCCAAGCTGGACAATCTGGAACCCATGGAGATCGTACAGAAATATGCCAATGACTTCCACCGGGTGATGGATACCTTCAATGCCCTAACACCAGATATCGAACCCACAGCTACGGGCCACCTGATGGAGCAGCTAGTCATGATAGAGCAGCTGGTAGAGAAGGGATTCGCCTATGAGTCAAATGGCTCTGTATACTTTGACATAGAAAAATATAACGAGGCGCATGAGTATGGTAAGCTCAGTGGCCGCAAAACAGAAGACCTGCTCAACCAAACCCGTGAGCTGGACGGACAGTCAGACAAGCGAAATCCTTTAGATTTTGCGCTATGGAAAAAAGCTGCCCCTGAACACATCATGAGGTGGAAAACCAAGTGGAGTGACGGGTTTCCAGGCTGGCATCTGGAGTGCTCTGTGATGAGCACCAAGTATCTTGGTGACGAGTTTGACATACACGGCGGAGGTATGGACCTGAAATTTCCCCATCATGAATGTGAAATCGCTCAAAATGCAGGATCAACAGGAAAAGATGGCGCCAAGTACTGGATCCATACCAATATGCTCACGGTCAATGGCCAGAAGATGAGTAAATCGCTGGGCAACTCATTCCTCCCCAGCCAGCTGATCTCTGGCAATCATGAGCTGTTGCAGCGGGGCTATAGTCCGATGACCATTCGGTTTTTCATGCTTCAGTCTCATTATGCCAGCACGCTGGACTTTTCCAATGATGCGCTCAATGCCGCTCAGAAAGGCTACACAAAACTGGCCAATGGCCTTCGCCTGATTAAAGGCTGTGAATTTCCTGAGGGAATCGAAGAAAACCCGGACCCCAAACAAGTAGAGCAGATCAATAAGATTTGTGACAACTGCCACCATGCCATGAATGACGATTTCAACACTGCGTTGACAATTGGTCATTTATTCAATTTGGTAAAAAAGGTGAACTCCATTCAAACGGGGCAATTGGAACTGGCAGCGATAGGAAAGGAAACTTTTGAGCGCATGAAAGATACATTTATTTCTTTCACTGAAGAAGTTCTGGGCCTGAAGCTTGAATCTTCCGTCTCTTCTGATCATCTGTTGGAGGTGATTCTGAATGAATACAAATCTGCCAAGGAGACCAAAAACTATGAAAAAGTGGATGAACTCCGAGCTCAACTAAAGTCGGAAGGAGTGATCGTGAAGGACATGAAGACCGGAATAGACTGGGCGTTTGAGGAATAAGGGACTAAAAGTACAAAAGCCCCTTGGATTGACATCCAAGGGGCTTTTTTTAATGATGATTGGCAATCAGCTTCTCCTTATGCTTTTTAAGCTGCCTTCTTAAGGCCTCTACCGCCTCGTCCGCAGCTGCCTCGAAAGATCTGGACTTCTCCTTGGCAAACAGCTGACTGCCAGGGATATTCAATTTGATCTCTATTAATTTATTTTCGTTTGCATCATCTTGCTCTACCCTTAGAAACACTTCCCCATCTATAATCCTATCATAGAAAGTATCCAGTTTATCAGCTTTGTGCTGGATAAAGTTGACCAATTTTTCGTCAGCGTCGAAGTGGATAGAATGCATTTGTAGTTTCATGATACTAGAATTTAAAAGGTTAAACCATTAAGCTTTAGGATGAGCCTGGTCAAAAACTGACTTCAGCTTCTCCATTGAATTATGTGTATAAACTTGGGTGGCCGCAAGGCTGGTGTGACCCAAAAGGTCTTTCACCGCATTGAGATCTGCACCTTTATTTAATAAATGCGTGGCGAAGGTGTGCCTCAGAACATGAGGACTTCTTTTAGCAATGGTTGTGACTTGATCAAGGTATTTTTTCACTATCCGATACACCATCATAGGGTATAATTTATTACCGCTATCCGTTACCAACAAATAATCGCAGTAGCCAAACTCAGCGTTTCGCAATTGTTGGTATTCCTTTATGGACTTAACGATAAATTCGGCCATTGGTATAACTCTTTCCTTATTTCTTTTCCCTAAAACTTTAATGGAGCCCTGGTAGAGGTTTACGTCCGGGTCAGAAAGGTTAATCAACTCAGTCAGACGGATGCCAGTAGCATACAGCAATTCGAGAATGAGTCTATCCCGTGCGCCAAAAAAATCTCTGGAGAATTCAATTTGATCAAGGAGGGTGATCATCTCACTCTCCCTCACGAAGGAAGGAAGTTTCTTGTCTACTTTTAAAGACTTAAGACGGCCTGTTGGATTGCTGGCCACATATTCTCGGGCCAGAAGGAATTTATAGAAAGCCTTCACAGAGGCCATCTTGCGGTTGACAGATTTAGGCTCAAGGCCAGACTCCATCAGACTTACCATCCAATTTCTCAGATGGGCATGCTGAACCTCTTTGAAATCAGAAGTTTCAAATTCTTCACTTAAAAAAATCTCTAGCTGAGTTAAATCCTTACGGTACGCCGTGAGCGTGTGTTCGCTGTAGCGCTTTTCGAATCGTAAGTATTTGAGGAAGGTGTCAATCATAAGCTAGTACTTCCCAGAAGCTGAGAAATACTAACTTAATAATTAAGTATCATTTATCCCTGTTTGGGATTAGTTATTTTCACGCTCGCGCAGGTGCTGAATGTATTCAGCCTTGATCACTTCGTGTCTTCTTTTTACAGAAGGCTTAGTGAAAAAAGTTCTTTCTCTGAGTTCTCTCAAAACACCTGTTTTTTCAAACTTCTTCTTGAACCTTTTAAGCGCCTTGTCGATTGACTCGTTTTCTTTTACGTTTACTACAATCATCGTTTTTCTATTTGAGCTTGCAAAAGTAGAAGAAATTTTATTGCGAGCAAAGCATTATCTCAATACTTCTCTGGAAATCACCAATTTTTGTATCTCCGAGGTGCCTTCTCCAATGGTACAAAGCTTGGCATCCCGATAATACTTCTCTGCCGGATAGTCTTTGGTGTAACCATACCCACCAAAAATCTGTACAGCTTCATTGGCCAGCTCCACCGAAATCTCCGATGCATACAACTTAGCCATTGCGCCAGCTTTGGTGACTGACTTGCCCTGATTTTTGAGATCCGCAGCCTGGTGGGTCAGTAACTTGGCGGCCTCCAGCTTGGTAGCCATCTCCGCTATTTTGAAGGAAATACCCTGAAAACTACTGATGGGCTTTCCAAATTGCTCACGCTCCTTGGAGTACTTCACCGCCACATCCAGTGCTCCCTCTGCGATCCCACAACTCAATGCAGCGATAGAAATTCGTCCACCATCCAGCACCTTGAGGGACTGCACAAAACCATCGCCTACTTCACCAATCAGATTAGCAGCAGGAATGCGACAATTATCAAAGATCATCTCAGCAGTCTCTGAGCACCTCATTCCCAATTTGTTTTCCTTGCGACCACCAGAAAACCCAGGAGTGCCCCGCTCCACGATAAATGCAGAAGCATTGCGTGAAGCACCTGCCTCACCTGTCCGGGCTATGACTACTGCCACATCGCTGGAGATGCCATGGGTGATAAAGTTCTTAGCTCCATTCAAGACCCACTCGTCTCCCTCCTTCTTCGCGACGGTCTTCATGTTGCCTGCATCTGAGCCGGTATTGGGTTCCGTGAGGCCCCATGCCCCTAACCACTCTCCTGAAGCCAGCAGTGGAAGGTATTTTTGTTTTTGTGCTTCATTAGCGTGCTGATAGATATGTCCGGTGCATAAGCTGTTATGTGCTGCCATGGACAACCCAATGGAACCATCAATTTTTGATAGCTCTATAATAGCGGTAACATATTCATGATAGCCAAAGCCTGATCCTCCGTATTCGTGGGGTATGAATACGCCCATCAGGCCAAGTTTTCCAAGTTTGTGAAACAGCGCTCTGGGAAACTCCTGAGATTCGTCCCACTCCATCTTGAAGGGTTCTATTTCTTTAGCGCCAAAATCCCGGATCATCTCCGAGATCATTGCTCTGTTTTCCTCCTCCTGTTTTATCCGAGGATCGTCTGTTAATAGTTGCATGTTGTTTGGGGTATAATGTTGTTCTTCACAAAATTAGCAATCTAAGCTCAGTGTTTCAGTTTTAAATAAACTTTTACATGATAGGCTTAGGTTATTCATTTTCCGACCAAAAAAATTACTTTTGCCCCCTGTTCAACTAAATGTTACTATAAAATGAAAATCGCTGTAGTCGGAACCGGATATGTAGGATTGGTTACGGGAACCTGTTTTGCTGAAACAGGAAACCATGTAACCTGCGTGGATATAGATGAGAAAAAAGTACAAATGCTTAATAATAAGCAGATCACCATCTATGAGCCCGGGCTGGAGGTGCTTTTCGAAAGAAACATTCGTCAGGGTAGGCTGGAGTTTACTACCGACCTCAAAGAAGGTATCAAAGGCGCGAAAATCATTTTCCTGGCTCTGCCCACACCTCCTGGTGAAGATGGATCTGCAGACCTGAAGTATGTCCTCAAGGTAGCCGAAGATTTAGGGCCGATTCTGGAAGAATATACAGTGATAGTAGATAAGAGTACTGTGCCAGTGGGCACGGCAGATAAGGTACATGCTGCAATCGCGGCTAATGCCAAAGTTGACTTTGATGTGGTTTCTAACCCTGAGTTTCTGAGAGAAGGAGTAGCGGTAGATGATTTTATGAAACCAGACCGTGTGGTCATCGGAGCAGAGTCTGACAAAGCCAAGAAGGTGATGGAAAAACTCTACGGACCTTTCGTACGTCAGGGTAACCCTATCATTTTCATGGACGTGAAGTCTGCTGAACTTACCAAATATGCAGCTAACTCCTTTCTGGCCACTAAGATCACCTTCATGAACGAGATCGCCAACCTGTGCGAGCTTCTGGGAGCGGATGTGGATATGGTCAGAAAAGGTGTGGGTACGGATACACGTATCGGGAAGCGTTTTCTTTTTGCGGGGATTGGATACGGCGGAAGCTGTTTTCCAAAAGACGTACAGGCACTAGCCAAATCGGCCAACCAGGCGGATTATGATTTCAAAATCCTTAACTCGGTGATGGAAGTGAATCAGTCACAAAAAGAAAGGCTTATCGATCCTTTGAAAGCTTATTTCAATAATGACCTGAGCGGAAAAACCATCGCCATCTGGGGACTGGCATTCAAACCATACACAGATGACATTCGTGAGGCACCAGCCCTTGAAAACATCTCGAAGCTTTTGAGTCTGGGAGCTAAAGTAAAGGCTTACGATCCAGAAGCCATGGAAAACGTAAAAGGGGTGTTTGGGGACAAAATCTATTTCGCTGAAGATGAATATGATGCCCTTAAGGATGCTGATGCATTGATGATCATGACCGAATGGCCAGTATTCCGCACACCGGAGTTTGACAAGGTAGAAGCCCGATTGAAAAACAAAGTAATTTTTGATGGAAGAAACCTATATGAACTCGGACAGATGGAAGAGCTTGGATTTACCTACCACAGCATTGGAAGAAAAATAATCAATGGTTAAGCCACAAATCCTCGTCACCGGGGGTCTCGGATATATTGGCTCACATTCGGTAGTGGAACTCCACAATGCCGGATATGAGCCAATTATTATCGACAATCTTTATAACTCCACCGAAGCTGTTTTGGACGCTTTGGAAGAAATCACGGGGGTGCGCCCGGTATTCAGAAAAGTGGAAATGTGTGACAAGGACGCTCTTCGAGCGCTGTTTGCAGAATTTCCTGATCTTGTTGGGAGTATTCATTTTGCGGCGTTTCTACAGGTGAAAGAATCTGTGGAGCAGCCCCTCAAATATTATCACAATAACCTTCTTTCCACCACCAACCTGCTGGAGCTTTCGCTGGAGTTTGGAGTGAAGAATGTCGTGTTTTCTTCTTCGTGTACGGTATACGGTAATCCCGAAAGCCTGCCCGTAAAAGAAAACGAACCCATCAAACCCGCGCAATCTCCATACGGAAACACCAAAAAAATCGGCGAGGAAATCCTTCAGGATGCCTGTGCAGCGCACGACCTTCAGGCCATTTCCCTGAGATATTTCAATCCCATAGGTGCTCATCCTTCTTCCCTCATAGGTGAAGTACAACACGATGTACCGCATCACCTGGTTCCCTATATCACGCAAACTGCCGCCGGTAAACGGCCATTTGTTTCGGTATTGGGTGGAGATTATGACACCAGAGACGGATCTTGCATTAGAGATTACATCCATGTGATGGACATAGCCAGGGCACACGTCAATGCACTGTCCCGGTTACTTCACAAAGAAAACGAATCGAGCTATGAGGTCTACAACCTCGGATCAGGCAATGGCAGCTCGGTAATAGAAATGATCAAAGCCTTCATAGATGCCACAGGACTGGACGTGCCCTATCGAATAAGTGACCGCAGACCGGGTGATGTGGAGGCCGTATATGCCGATATTAGTCTGGCTCAGGAAAAATTAGGCTGGACTCCCCAGTTTGATCTGAAAGAGATGCTGAAGAGTGCCTGGGATTGGGAAGTCAAACAGGCTAAGAACTAATTGACATCATTGAGCCTCCAATCGTATTCCTTGTAAGAAATCTCTACCTCCTCTGAGATTTTTACGTCCGAGTATTGGTTAATAAAAGCTCTAACGGGCATTTTTTTCCTGAAGTCTCCCCCGAACCAATCAAATAATTTGGAGAGGCTGGCGCCAGTTGTCGTAATGTCATTTCTAAAGTGATCATTGACAAACTCCCGGGCTTGCTCGTCAAGCTGACGTTGTAGCAAATCTCCTTCATATGCTTCCCTTCTTAATTTCGGACAAGACAATGAGGCACAATTGATAGCAAAATGGATTCGTGGCTCAGCCCATTTCTTCCTGAGGATGTTATGCTCAATATTATTCAGATCATACCTCTCACCTGCAATCTCAATAAACTGAATATCCCATGGGGTGTTTACAAAAGGCACCTGAATACTGCTGCCGATATCTTTGATGCTTGCTACCGGGTAGTACTGCAACACCAAAGCAATGGTGGCAGCATTGTATAAGTTGATCCAGTAGGCGATTTGGTCATCTTCCGACCAGTTGGAGTCATTGGGCGCATTGTTGTTAAGTAGGTCAATGTACTCCGTCAGTTGCGCACTATCCGTCATAAAACCCCTGTAGTCAACCAATCCTTCGTCCGTCACATATCGCTTCAGCAGCTCGTCAAAAAGCTGGTGACTCACAGGTTTTGTTTTAGCCTGTTGAGGGTTTAGGGTTCCACAGGCGTTTATAAAGAATAAACCAATCAATAAGATGGTCACGCGCATATGAATAGGTTTAGTTATTCCAATTACTTTTAATGAAACTCAGGGTAACTTAACTATTTATCAGAAATGATTGTTACCACAAAACCAATCACCACCTTATGAAACGTTCTGCCAATCTGATTCTCCTGATAATCACCGTATTGCTTTCCGGTAGTTCATGCCGTGACAAATCAGAGGACCCAAAGCCTTCACACGAGGAGCTGCAAGTGGCTATATTGATTGGCATCAATCATCACCGTGTATCAATGGGACTGGTCGCCCTAAAGGAAAATGACATTCTGGACAGAATAGCCTCGGAACATAGTGCCAACATGGCCGATGGTGAGATTCCATTAAGCCATGAGGGATTTGTTCAGCGGTTTGAGCAAGCCAGTAAAGAAACCGGAGCCTCTGCCATTGGGGAGAATGTGGGAAGTAACTACGCCAATGCCGCTGAGCTCGTGAAAGCCTGGCTCGCCAGCGATGAAAATCGTGAAAACATTGAATCAGATTATACCCACGTGGGAATAGGCATTGCCGATGATGCCGACGGCAACCGTTTCTTCACTCAATTGCTGGCCAGAATCTAAATTCGTCATTTAAACTCCCAAAAGATGGTCAAAATTTTATCTTTGCGGCTATGGCAAATTCTGAAGAAGCAGCAACGCTTAAAAATATAGCCTCACACTGCAAGGAATACGGTTTTATATACCCATCCAGTGAGATTTACGATGGTCTGGCAGCCACCTATGACTATGGCCCCTACGGCTCAGAGTTGAAAAACAACATCAAGGAATATTGGTGGAAAGCCATGGTGCGCCTCAATGAAAACATAGTGGGCATTGATGCCGCTATCTTCATGCACCCGACTACATGGAAAGCATCGGGGCACGTAGACGCTTTCAATGACCCATTGATCGACAACAAAGATTCAAAAAAACGCTATCGTGCGGATGTGCTCATAGAGGAGCAAATGGCTAAGCTTCAGGCCAAAATCGATAAGGAAGTGGACAAGGCCGCCAAGCGATTTGGTGATGCTTTCGACAAAGATCAGTTCATCTCCACCAACCCCAGGGTGGTAGGCTACGCAGAGCAGATTGCCGAAATAGAAAGCCGAATGAAGTCTTCCATCGAATCGGGAGACCTGGAAGCGCTGAAACAACTCATCGTGGACCTGGACATTGCCGATCCCATTTCGGGCACCCGAAACTGGACGGACGTGCGTCAGTTCAACCTCATGTTTAGTACAGAACTGGGATCAGTGGCGGGAGAATCAGGTAAAATCTACCTTCGCCCTGAGACCGCACAAGGTATTTTTGTGAATTACCTGAACGTACAAAAAACCAGCCGCCTGAAGCCTCCCTTCGGAATCGCTCAGATCGGAAAAGCCTTCAGAAACGAAATCATCGCCCGTCAGTTTATCTTCAGAATGCGGGAATTTGAGCAAATGGAAATGCAATTTTTCATTCAGCCTGGCACCGAAATGGAATGGTACGAGCACTGGAAAGCTAAAAGAATTGCCTGGCACAAAGCACTGGGACTGGGTGATGACAACTATCGCTTCCATGACCACCTGAACCTGGCCCATTATGCCAATGCTGCCTGTGACATAGAATTTAATTTCCCCATGGGATTCAAGGAGTTGGAAGGTATCCACTCCCGTACCGACTTTGACCTGGGTGCGCATGAAAAATTCTCCGGAAAGAAACTGAAGTATTTTGATACCGCTACCAACGAAAGCTACACACCCTATGTGCTGGAAACATCTATAGGTCTTGACCGAATGTTTCTGGCCGTGATGTCCGCTTCCTATGTAGAAGAAAAACTCGCTGATGGCAGCGAACGCACCGTTCTCAAAATACCGCCGGTACTGGCTCCTGTAAAAGTGGCTGTGTTGCCTTTGCTCAATAAAGATGGGCTCCCAGAAAAAGCTGAAGCCATCATGCGCGAACTCAAGCTTGACTTCAACGCCCAGTATGATGCTAAGGATGCCATAGGTAAGCGATACAGAAGGCAGGATGCCATCGGTACCCCATATTGTGTGACCGTGGATCACCAGACTTTGGAAGACAGCACCGTCACCATCCGCGAAAGGGACAGCATGGAGCAGCAGCGAGTATCTATCGAAGAGCTAATCGGCACTTTGGAGGAGAAGGTCAGCATGAAAACACTGCTTAAAAAACTCTAAGTCTTGATATCTGGGATCGTCATTGCCCTGGGGGGCTTGTTTGGATTGGGGGTTTACTACCTGCTATTCGGCAAGCTCCTGAGCGAGGGCACACTGGCCAGGCTGAGAATCTCTGCCAGCCTGAGTCCCGCACAAAAAGACAGGCTCAGCCGTCACTTCAAGTTTTATCAGCTCCTTCCTCCCAAATCAAAGGCCCTTTTTGAATATCGGGTGGCCAAGTTCATTCGAATGAAGGAGTTTGTGCCCCGAAACATGACCCATGTAACCGAGGAGATGCAGGTGCTCATTGCGGCCTCTGCCATCCAGCTCACCTTTGGTTATCCCAAAGTGTTTCTGAGCTACTTCAGGTATGTGATCGTCTTCCCGGATCAGTTTTTTAGCAATGCCGGACAGCGCTATCACAAGGGAGAAGTGAATCCAAAAGCCAAAGCCATTGTGCTCTCCTGGAAGCATTTTGTGGAAGGGTATTCAAAATCTGATGGCGTCAACCTTGGTTTGCATGAAATGGCCCATGCGCTGCAGTTGGAGAACATCGTGATGAATGATGAGTATGACTTCCTGGACAGTGAGGCCATTAAACACTGGCAAACGCTGGCTTCAGCAGAGATCACCAAGATGCAGCATGATACCACTTCATTTTTTCGCGAATATGGAGCTTCCAATCATGCAGAGTTTTTTGCTGTGGCCGTAGAGAATTTCTTTGAACGTCCGGTGGCATTTCATGATTATCACCCAGCCCTGTACGGTGCCTTGGCCCGGTTGTTAAAGCAGGATCCGATGTTACTCTTATAATTCATATGACCTGGACGGTACTTTCAATTTGACGAAAGTGCCACACACCCTTCTCAAAAGCTCAAATACTAATTTCTTTAAACGCCTCAAAATAAGGCGGAATAAAGGGTTTAAGTAAATTCGGGGTTAAGTTTGCGTCCACAGAACCTGAGCGACTCTACTTAAAGCATGAACTGGCTACAACTACTCTCTCCCAAAAGATTCGGTGATAAAACCGAAGCAACGATCTCAAAAGACAGCAGAAGCCGGTTTGAGCAGGATTATGATCGGCTCATCTTCTCTCATCCCTTCAGGAAACTTCAGGACAAAACCCAGGTGTTTCCCCTACCGGAAGATGATTTTGTACACACACGGCTCACACATAGCCTGGAGGTGAGCAGCGTGGGGCGATCTTTGGGCAAGGCGGTCGGCGAACGTCTCCTGGAAAAACATCCGGAGCTCTCTGAAAAGGGCTTCACTTTCTACGACTTTGGGGGCATAGTGGCGGCAGCCAGCCTGGCCCATGACCTGGGCAATCCACCTTTTGGGCACTCAGGAGAGTCGGCCATTTCTTCGTTCTTCACAGATCATCCAAAGGGTAAAGCATTCCAGCAGCAAGTGGATCCGGCAGAATGGTCAGACCTCATCAGCTTTGAGGGCAACGCACAGGGGTTCAGAATCCTCAATGACGAAGAAAACAGTGCACTCAGGCTCACTTTTGCTTCCCTGGGAGCGTTCACCAAATACCCCAGATCCTCCTCTGCTCCCAAAGACCAAAATCGAAAGAGTCAGAAGAAATATGGTTTCTACAAAAGTGACAGCAAAAAATTCGCCGAGCTGGCCACAGAGATGGGGCTCACGCCGATTGGCGAAGAGGCCTGGTGCCGGCATCCACTTACCTTTTTGGTAGAAGCTGCTGACGACATCTGTTACAACATCATAGATTTAGAAGATGGCTGTCGCCTCGGGCTGGTCCCATATGAAACCACACGGGACCTGATGGCCGCCATCATCGGCGAAAAATACCAGCAGGAAAAACTGGAACGCTCGCGCAATGTCAACCAGAAAATTGGTTTGCTCCGGGCATTGGCCATCTCGCAGCTCATTGGTGAATGTGTAGACCTGTTTCTGGAAAAAGAAGAAGACATCCGCTCTGGTGCTTTTGACGGTGCGCTCACTGAGCACATACCGTCGGCGGAGGCTCTTCAGGCCATTACTACGCTTTCGATAGAAAAAATATACCGGTCCAAACAAGTTCTGGAACGCGAAGCAGGTGGTTTTGAAGTCATCGGCAAGTTGATGGAAGCCTTTTGCATGGCAACTTATCACAAGTTTTTTGACAAGGAAAATTATACGCCCCGAATGAAATCCATTTTCAGACTACTCCCGGATCCTTTTCAGGATAAACTGGAGCAAGAGCCAATTACCATTTACGATTCACTGCTCATTGTCATGGATTTTATTTCCAGTCTTACGGATTCACACGCCATTAAATTATACAAAACCATTTACGGTTTTTCACTTCCGGTTTCCAAAGCATAAAAAGCCTCTTTATCAACTACTTAATTGAGTTCTCGGAACTGATAAAATCATTACATTTGCAGCTTCATTTTCCATGTGGACACGTTTAGCCAATATTATCCTTAAGTACCGCATCTCCCTAATGATCATTTTAGGGGTGATCACCATTTATATGGGGTACCAGGCCCAGTACATTCAGTGGTCATACGACATGGCCAACATCGTTCCTGAGGACGATCCGGATCAGGAATATTTCAGGCAGTTCAAGCAAACTTTCGGCGAGGATGGCAACATTCTGGCCCTGGGCTTCAAGGATAGCGCCATCTACCAGTCAGACAATTTCAAGAAAATGAAATACCTGACCCGCGAGCTGGAAAGCATCAATGGAGTAAAGGATGTGCTCGGTCTGGCCAACCTGAAAATGCTGGAGAAAAACAACGAGAAGAAGCGCTTTGAGCTGGTTCCGGTGTTTCCCGAGATCCCCGAGAATCAGGCCAAGCTGGATACCATGCTGGCCTTTGCCAAAAACCTGAAGTTTTACTCAGGACAGCTGATCAATGCAAAAAATGGAGCGACGTTGATCCTCGTCACCGTGGAGAAAGAAGCGCTGAATTCAGAATACCGACACATCATGGTGGCGGACATTGTACGGGCCGGGGACCAATTTCATGATGCCACGGGGATCGACGTGAACTATGCCGGGCTGCCTTATGTACGCTCTGTCAATACCCTAAAAATTAAAGAGGAACTCAATCGATTCCTGATCTACTCGGTCATCATCACCGGGCTGATCCTTTTTGGATTCTTCCGATCCCTCAAAGCGGTAGTTTTCCCATTGATCATCATTGGTATGATCGTGGTATGGGTACTGGGTACGATCTCGCTTTTAGAATACAAAATCACCTTGCTCACAGGGCTGATCCCTTCGATCATTGTGGTCATTGGTATCCCCAACAGCGTCTACATGCTGAATAAATATCACCATGAGTATTCTACCCATGGTGACCAGATGAAGGCCCTCACCAAGATCATCAAAAACATAGGGATCGTTACCTTCATTACCAACTTCACCACAGCAGTAGGGTTTTTCGTGCTGGTCTTTACAGGCATTCCTATTCTGGTAGAATTTGGGATCGTGGCAGGAATCAACATCATGTGTACGTTCATAGTGAGCACCATCATGATCCCGTCGGTGTTTTCACTTTTCAAACCACCAACCAGCCGTCACCTCAAGCACCTGGACTTTAAAATGCTCAATGGCGCCCTGGTGGGACTGGATGTATTGGTGCATAACCACCGAAAGCTGATCTTCATCACCACTGGCATACTGGTGGCCGTATCGGTGTATGGTGTGATGCAGCTTCAGTCCAACTCTTACATGGTGGACGACCTACCCGAAGAGAGCCCACTGGCTAAACAGCTTCAGTTTTTCGAAGAAAATTTCAGCGGAGTAATGCCCCTGGAAGTGATTGTGGACACGGGTACCAAAAAGGGAGTTCAGAGTCTGAGCAACCTGCGCAAGATCAATGAATTTGAGATGTTTCTGGATTCGCTGAAAGGCATCTCCCAGCCAGTCTCTGTGGTCAGCTTTATCAAAGCTTCCCGACAGGCTTTCTACAACCAGGATCCGGCTTTTTATTCGATCCCAAATAACCGGGAAAGTGCCTTTATCCTTCGCTACCTCAAAGAAGAAAGTGACGAAGGGGGCATTGCCAAATCCTTTGTGGACAGCACGGGTCAATTTATCAGAATCTCCCTGAAGATGCCGGACATTGGATCCAACAAGATGGACTCCCTTGTGAACACCGTCATCAGTCCTAAGATTGACGAGATTTTTGCAGACAGTAAAATGGATGTGAAGATCACCGGAACCGTTCCACTCTTTATCAAAGGCAACAAATACCTGATCGACAACCTCATCACCTCCATGATCTTTGCGTTCTTCATCATTGCAGTGATCATGGCGCTGTTGTTCAAAAACTTCAAAATGATCGTGATCTCCATGATCCCTAACATGATTCCGCTGCTACTGACAGGTGCCATTATGGGCTTTTTTGGGATTCCTTTGAAGCCCAGTACGGCGTTGATCTTTAGCATCGCATTTGGTATCTCCGTGGACGATTCTATTCACTTCCTGGCCAAATACCGTCAGGAATTGCACGCACATAATTTCTTCGTTCCCATAGCAGTGAGCCGTAGCTTAAGGGAAACAGGTGCCAGCATGATCTATACATCCATCATCTTGTTTTTTGGATTTGTGATCTTCACCCTATCAGAATTTGGCGGCACAGTGGCACTCGGGAAACTTACTTCCATCACGTTGTTGTTTGCTATGCTCACCAACCTGATCGTGTTGCCCGCGCTGCTGCTCCAGTTTGACAGTGGAAAACGCAATAAGAAAGATCATCCGTACATAGACGATTTTGCGAAAGCAGACTATGACAGTGAAGACGAAGAAACAGAAGAAGATAAAAACACATAAAAAATAGAGGCATAGGTGGCTAAATATCCAGAGTACAAACAGGTCAATTATCCGAAAGTGGCAGAGGAGATCCTCAAATTTTGGGAGGATCATGAGATTTTTGAAAAGTCAGTAACCGAGCGGGAAGGTGCGCCTACCTTCACCTTCTATGAAGGCCCGCCATCGGCCAATGGCACCCCCGGTATCCACCACGTGATGGCCCGGGCCGTGAAAGACATTTTTTGCCGATACAAAACCCAAAAGGGATTTCAGGTAAAGCGAAAAGGTGGCTGGGATACCCACGGACTTCCGGTGGAGTTGCAGGTGGAAAAAGAGCTCGGCATCAAAAAAGATGACATTGGCAAAACCATCTCGGTAGCTGACTACAATCAGAAGTGCAAAGAGGCCGTGATGAAGTTTAAGGATGAGTGGGACCGGCTGACTATGCAAATGGGCTACTGGGTAGACCTGGATGATCCTTACATCACCTTCGATCAGAAGTACATGGAGTCTCTGTGGCACATTCTGAAAAAACTCTATGACAAAGGCCTGGTGTACAAAGGCTACACCGTACAGCCTTACTCGCCCGCCGCAGGCACCGGACTCAGCTCCCACGAGCTGAACCAGCCAGGTACCTACAAGGATGTAAAGGACACCTCGGTGGTCGGACAGTTTAAGGTGAAAAAGGATGACCGGTCAGCATTTCTTTTCAGCGCAGCTGACGAAGACGTGCGCATGCTGGCCTGGACCACCACGCCGTGGACACTGCCCTCCAACTGTGCGCTTGCTGTAGGAGAGAAGATTACTTACGTGAAAGTGAAGACTTTCAACCAGTACACCTATGCTCCGGTGAGCGTGGTGCTGGCCAAGGCTTTGGTCGGAAAATATTTTTCGGAGAAAGCCAAAGACATCAAACTGGAAGATTACAAAGCCGGCGATAAACTTATTCCTTTTGAAATCACTCAGGAATTTTCCGGTAAGGATATCCTGGAGGTGCGCTATGAGCAGCTCATGCCCTATGTGACCAACGAAGATTTGGAAAAGAATGCTTTCCGCGTGATCGCAGGAGACTTTGTGTCTACCGAAGATGGTACGGGTATCGTGCATACAGCCTCTGTATTTGGTGCAGATGACTTTAGAGTGGCCCAGCAAAACAATGTGCCCGCCATCCTGATCAAAGATGAAACCGGCCAGGATGTGCCTTTGGTTAACAAAAAAGGACAGTTCGTAGATCAGGTCACTGACTTTGCGGGATACTATGTGAAAGAAGAATACTATGACGATGAAGTACGCAACGCCCCGGACTTCAAACCGACGGACGTACTCATCGCCATCAAGCTCAAGGAAGAAAACAAAGCCTTCAAAGTAGAGAAATACGAGCACAGCTACCCACACTGCTGGCGTACGGATAAGCCCGTGCTTTACTACCCGCTAGACTCCTGGTTTATCAAGACCACCGCCATGAAAGATCGGCTGGTGGAGCTGAACAAAACCATCAACTGGAAGCCTGCCTCTACTGGTTCAGGTCGATTTGGCAACTGGCTGGAAAACCTGGTAGACTGGAACCTGAGCCGCTCAAGATTCTGGGGCACTCCCCTACCGATCTGGGTCACCAAAGACCGAAAGGAAGAAATCTGCATCGGCAGCATTGCCGAGCTGCAGGCCGAAGTAAAGAAATCCATCGCTGCGGGATATATGAAAGAGGAAGTCAGTGACGACTTTGACCTGCACAGACCCTACGTGGACGATGTGGTGCTGGTTAGTACCAGCGGCCAGCCCATGTATCGGGAGTCAGACCTCATCGACGTATGGTTCGACTCTGGGGCGATGCCTTATGCACAGTGGCACTACCCTTTTGAAAACCAGGACACCTTTGACGCCAACTACCCTGCCGACTTTATAGCGGAAGGTGTGGATCAGACTCGTGGGTGGTTTTTCACCCTGCATGCCATTTCTACTTTGCTCAATGACAAAGTGGCTTTCAAGAATGTGATTGCCAATGGCCTGGTGCTGGATAAAAATGGCAATAAAATGTCCAAACGACTGGGCAACGCCGTGAATCCGTTTGAAACCATGGATAAGTACGGCCCGGACGCTACGCGCTGGTACATGATTGCCAACGCTAACCCGTGGGACAACCTGAAGTTTGACATAGAGGGTGTGGCCGAGGTACAGCGTAAGTTTTTCGGTACGCTCACCAACACCTATTCTTTCTTTGCACTGTATGCCAACCTGGATGGTTTTGACTTTTCAAAGCCTGCCCTGCCGATGGATCAGCGCACCGAAAGCGATCGCTGGGTCATCAGCCGACTGAATAGCCTTATTGCGGAAGCGGATGCAGCGTTCAACGACTATGAGCCTACCAAGGCAGCCAGAGCCATCCAAAACTTTGTGACGGATGACCTGAGCAACTGGTACGTGCGCCTGAACAGGAAACGGTTTTGGGTGGGTGAATACAACGCCGACAAAGAAGCGGCCTATCAGACGCTCTATACCGCGCTGATGACGGTGGCTAAGCTATCTGCTCCTATTGCGCCGTTCTATGCCGAGCACTTATTCCAGGACCTGAATAAAGTCTCTGGCCTGGACACCAGCGCCTCAGTGCACCTCGCCAATTTTCCGGTATCGGATACGGGACTCATCGACGAGGAACTGGAGAAAAGAATGCACCTCGCACAGAGCGCTTCTTCGCTGGTACACAGCTTGCGCAAAAAAGAAAAAATCAAAGTACGCCAGCCTTTGCACAAAATCCTGATTCCGATCCTCAATGAGGCGGACAAGGACCGAATCGCTCAGGTGGCAGCGCTCATTATCTCCGAAACCAACGTGAAGGAAGTGGAGTATGTAGACGATGCCTCGGGCATACTGGTGAAGAAGATCAAGCCCAACTTCCGTAAGCTGGGCCAGCACTTCGGGCCCAAGATGAAGCTCCTAACCCCTCTGATCAACCAGATGGATCAGGTGCAGATCAAAGAACTGGAGCAAACCGGCGAATATGCCGTGGAGCTGGAAGGTGAAAAAGTGGTGCTGGGACTGGAGGATGTGGAGATCACCTCTGAGGATATCCCGGGATGGCTGGTAGCCAGTGAGGACGGCCTCACCGTGGCACTGGACATCACCATCACGGATGAGCTGAAGAAAGAAGGGCTGAGCCGAGATGTTGTAAACAGACTTCAGAACCTGCGAAAAGATCAGGGGCTGGAAGTACAGGACAAAATCAAGGTGAGCTACCACACCAATGACGAATCGTTGAAATCTGCGGTGGAGACTTTCAAAAGTTATATCCAAAAGGAAACCCAGGCGCTCTCGTTGGAGTATGTAAATGAGGCGAATGGTGGCACCTTGCTGGATATTGACGGCCTGGAGCTGACCGTGGCGATTGAAATAGCGAAGAATTAAACAGTCAATAGTCAATAGTTTACTAGTCCACAGACCGAACAGTGGACTAAAGACTAAGGCTATCGACTAAAATACCAGAAATTAAAATGGAGAAAAAACGAACACCTCTATACATCTATTACCTCATCAGCTTGCTGGTGATTGCCATCGATCAGGTGGTGAAAATGGCTGTCCACTTCAACATGGACCTGGGTGCCAAGGGTCAGATCAAGATCTTTGGGGACTGGTTTAAGCTGCACTACCTCACCAACCCCGGCATGGCTTTCGGCATGCAGATCGGGTTTATCGACAATGGAAAGCTCGTGCTCACGCTCTTCAGGCTGGCCGCCATGGTGGCCATTGGTTATTACCTCTATACCCTTTACAAGAAGGAAACCTCCAAAGGGTTGCTCATCTGCATAGCGATGATCCTGGGTGGTGCCATCGGCAACCTGGTAGATAGTATCTTTTATGGGGTCTTTCTGGACAATGCACCTTACGATGCCCCCACCCCATGGTTTTATGGCCAGGTGGTAGACATGTTTTACATCGATATCTGGGAGGGCCGCATTGCCGACTGGGTGCCGATCCTGGGCGGAGATTATATGGCCCTGTGGCCGGTCTTCAACATTGCAGATGCTTCCATCTTCATGGGAATCACGTTTATCCTCATTTTTCAGAAAAGCTTTTTCGGTCATGAAACCGTAAGTTCGGACCAGACGGAAGTGAAGGTGGAGCCATAATAGGGGCACCACCGCACAAGCACATCAGAAAACCTGACAAGTTCCAGAGACCTGTCAGGTTTGATTGTTTCCTGACACTCCGCACTTCTTTGCTTTACCGATCATAAAGAATCAAGCAATAATTGTATTTGTGTCGGGCAACACTAAAAGGTTATATTTTGTAAAATCGAATTATTGGACTCTGAATTTTAGAAAGTAGGGACGTAAAGGCGGGTGGGGCATCCAAGCCTTGCCCGGCCGGGACAAGTGTGAATCATTTTGACTCCAAACAATTCCTAAAAAAGCCCAAATGAGATGAGTCAAAATGATTTTTTGCGTGCGACCGGCTAGGTAGGTGCTTTCCGTGAGATCATTGTTTGTTTTCTTTGCCTACGCGGCCCGGGGCAAGCAAAGAAAATGAAGGTAAGTAGTCAATCAATTAGATTGAACCATATGACGTTTCAAATCACCACCTCACAATCCATCTTTAATCCAATCCTCACAGGAATTACGCTCAATCCATAATAAATACCACAAACATGAAATCATTCCTTCTGTCAGTGGGCATTTTGGTACTGTCCACGGCCACTTACGCACAGATCCTCAAAGTCAACAAAGGAAGCATCGACTCAGACTCCTCCGGCTATTTGATGGGTAGCACCAGTGTGGACTTCAACCTAAACAATAAAAGCGCTACCGCCGAGCAGAGCATCACCTACACGGGCCTGGAGGCGGATGCCGACCTGGCCTTCATCGGGAAGCAACATGCCTATATCCTCATCAACCAGCTCAACTATTTCAAATCTACCGGCGGGCCTCTGATCAGCACGGGCTATGCACACTTCAGGACCAACTTTCTGCGCAAAAAGCAACTCTCCTACGAGCTCTTCACCCAGATACAATACGACGGTGGCCGGAAGATGCCCCTGAGGTATCTCCTTGGCGGAAACACGCGATTGCGGCTAGCCAGCAGTGCGCACTCCAGCCTGTTTGTGGGCATCGGCGTGATGTATGAAAAAGAAAACTGGAAAATGCTCACAGATGAAACTCAGATCATCTACAAAAGCCTCCTGAAGTCCACCAACTACATCAGCTATAAGCAGGCCTTCAATGAGCACGTGAACATCAACGTGATGGCCTACTATCAGGGTGGCTATGATGGGGAAGCGGATGTCTTCCGAAGCAGGATCAGTGGTGAGGCCGTGCTAAACGTGAAACTCACCAACCTACTGGCCTTCAATACGTCTTTTTCCGCTCAGTACGAAGACCACCCCATCATCCCGATCAATAAGCTGGTGTACTCCCTTACCAACGGGTTTAAGTTTTCGTTTTGAGGGGGTATAAGCTAATGACATTTGCCAATAAATGTTAGTTATTTCATATGTTGCATTAGAAGCCATCCTATACCTCCTTTATGGTATTTTTGAAAATGTGAATGCGTTATTCGAAAACGCTTCGTATTTTACTTTTCATTTTCAAAAAACCCAACCTCTCCCGTGAATCAATTTCTAGAAATAGAATCTGAAATTACCTCTCAATATCTCAATGATGAAAATCTTTTCCTCCCTTGGGTGATTGATTTTAATGGCGAGAAAAACTCGACACTCTTACCCCAACTTGTTTGGAATGCTGGAATTGCCCTTTGCTCAAACCTTCACCGATCCTTCGACAGAGGCTTGATTTCCAACAATCCAGATTATATTGTGTATGCTACCGAGAGTATTTTTGAAGTGGGCCTTTATTCTGTTCTACAATTTGAAGGACAGAAAATAGACCCTTCCGTCAATTCCGGCTATTGGCCAAGGAGGGAGAGTTTAGCCTGGGGGTGGAGGAATATTTTTCGCTCAAAATGAATTCGATCTACAACCATACCGAATCTGCAAAAAGATATTATCAGGGCTTTGGCCTTGATGAGCTAGAGTGCACCGCTCATTTGCAAGGCCCGATTAAGGACAATCTTCTTGACCGAGAGGAAAGAGACGATACGATTGAGCGACTGAAAGCCTTAAGTGAGGAAACTGGATTTGAGATTAGTGAGAATCTTCTGGCAGATATCCAAGCACTGCAAGATGAAACTATCCAAGCTCAAAATTTCAGAGTAGGAGAAGCTTATGCCGAAGTGATTTTGGAGCAAGAATTTTCCTGTCGTTTTTATTGGAATGAATTGAGAGATGCTCGTAATCCTAAAGGCAATAAAACAGGAGCTGATTTGGTTGGTTTCGTCGAAGTGGAGGGGCAAGTGCTATTTTTGTTTGGTGAGGTAAAGACTTCATCGGAAATTACCAATCGACCACCTCAAGTTATGACGGGTGCGGGTGGTATTGAGGCGCAGCTAAGAGATTTGTACAATAGTCGGACAAAACGTCAGATTCTAATATCTTATTTGAAAAGTAAGATGCAACTTTTCCCTGATGGACATCCATTTAAACAAGACTTTGCAGCAGGGTTTAGAGCATATTATTCCAATGCCGAAGAATACCACCTGATTGGTGTCTTGATTCGCGATGTTGAACCTGATGAAAGAGATTTATCTCTAAGTTATGGTAGGCTGAGAACTCAAATTTTGGAACCAGCAGGACTCAAATTACTGGCGCTATATCTTCCTATTCAACAAGAAGAGTGGATCTCCATAATCAATGAGGAAATAAAATGAGCATACAATCCAAATATCACATTCTTGAACTAGCGTATCCTGATATGCTTGCTGAGATTGGTGTGCTTATACAGAAGGGAAAATTATCAAATAGGTTCGAAAGCCTTCAACTCAATGAGGATGAAATTCAAGAGCTTACGAAAGCCAAAGAGCTCTGTGAGCTACGCATCATTGAGCTATGGGAGTTGCGGAACGATGAAGAAACTGGCAATGAATTCAAGGCTTTGTGTTCTACCTACTTTGATATCGCATGTCAATTGCCCATCATTATTGAACATGAGTATTTCGTGTATGAGACCATTAAGTTGATTGCATTCGGTTATTTGGGTGAACACTGGCATTTTGTAAGACAATACCTAAAAGGGCTGAATGAGCAAATTCAAAACCTAGACCCTGGATCAAGCTGGAATAATAGAGTTTTGACTGTTTCTTTTAAAGCAATAATTCAATTGGTGAAAAAAGAAAATTGGCGAGATGTAAGCCAAGCAGTTGAGCTTATCAATCAATTAAGGAACGAGCAAAATGAATTTGAAAACACCTTTCTCAATCAGGTAAATGAGGAAAGTCGTGCATATGGTGCGGCAGAATTGGTGTCATTATATCACTTTGCTAAGACTATCGACCTTCTCGGGCAGTATTTGTTAGAAGGACGGCCGTTGGAGCCGGAAGATCAGTTACGATATCATTTGCAAATCTCTGGTGAATATGCCCACAAATCAGGCAACATAAGTTTGAGCCTGATGTATCAATTCTTTGAAGCGTTTGCAATAAAGATGGTTCGCAATACAATTTGGTATAACACCCGAGGCATCAACAATTGGGTAACTACTTTCAATCGATTTATTAGCAGGCAAGATAACAATGGTAGATTTGAGCTACTTTATCCGCAGAAGGAATCCATCCTAGAAGGTGAGTTACTCAATCCTGCTCATCGTGCCATTGTCGTGAATCTGCCAACATCTAGTGGTAAAACCTTGATTGCAGAATATCGCATTTTGCAAGCATTAAACCAATTCAGAAACCAAGGTGGCTGGGTAGCCTATGTAGTACCAACCAAAGCCTTAGTTAACCAGATTTACAATCAACTCAAACGAGATTTAGGACGGATAGAGCTAAGAGTGGAAAAGGCAAGCGGTGCAATTGAATTGGATGGTTTTGAGCAGCACTTAATTGAAGAAAGAGGTAATCAAACCACTTTCGATGTGTTGGTTACCACCTATGAGAAAATGAATCTTTTGGTTCGTCAAGGTCTTGGGACAACAAATGTGCGACCTTTAGTTTTAACAGTCGTAGATGAAGCTCATAACATTGAAGAGAAGCAAAGAGGGTTAAATCTTGAATTTTTGCTCTCTACAATCAAAAATGACTGTGAGGAAGCCAATTTTCTATTGATGACACCTGATATTTCTAACTCGGAAGAGGTTGTCAGTTGGCTTGCTGGCGATAGAGGTCAAGTTATTAATTTGGAATTAGATTGGTGGCAGCCCAATGAAAGAATGATTGGTGCTATTCAAGTAGAAGGAAGGGGTAGAGATTATGATTATCTTCTAAGGACTCTTCATACGGATAAAGGAACTTTCGGAATTGGCGATGCTATTCCATTGTGTCAAGGAGATACCGAAGAAACAGCATCACAGGCAAGAGGCTCAAAAATAAAAATTGCCAAAACTGTAGCATCGAATTTCTTAAATCTGGAATCGCCAATAATTGTTATAGCATCTGATCCGGGTGAAACCTATGCTATTGCTGAAACACTATTCGAAAAATCAAACGATAACTTTGATCAGGATGAGGATGTAGCTTTATTAATAAAACTAGTTCAAAGTGAGCTAGGTGATGATTTCCCGTTAGCTAGATTTCTCAGTAGAAGAATTGCTGTCCACAGCTCTGCCTTACCAGATGAGATTAGATTTTTGATTGAAGATTTGATGTCTCATGAAAAATTACAAGTTTTGGTTGCCACAACGACCATTGCCCAAGGCATTAACTTTCCTGTTTCAGCGGTAATAATGGGTGCTTATAATTATCCATATTCGGGTCCAATGCCAGTCCGTGATTTCTGGAATTTAGCAGGAAGAGTTGGCCGTGCAGGTCAAGATAGTATGGGATGGGTTGGTATTTCCGTGAGAAATGATAATGACCTTATTAATGTAACTCGCTATGCAAATACTGCATCAGATAATTTGTTGTCTCAACTCGTAAGTATCATAGACAAAGCTTTAGAAAGACCTGATGTTGATTTTAGCAGTTGGCTTTTTTTCGATGAGAGGTGGTCTGCTTTGCTTCAATATATTTCACATTTAAGAACACAGACAGTACAACAAGATTTATTCATTGCTCAACTTGAACAAAAGCTCCAGGGTACTTTTGGCTACCGTCAATTACCGCCAGAAAAAAAAGCTTTTCTCAGAAACCAAATTAGAAGGTATGCTGAAAGTATTTCTATAACGGATGCAGAAAGGTCCGACAAAACAGGTTTCTCCACTGTTTCTGTTAATCAAATGATGTATAGACTTAAATCCGCTGGATTCACTAATAATGATTGGAATAAAAACCAACTGTTTTCAGAGCAGAACCAAAGCATGCAAAGACTTGTGGGTATCATGCTTGAGACCTATGAAATTAAAAACTCAATAAAGGATATTAGCTCTGGTGGCAGACCTCTTGATCAGTCTAGCATTGCTCGGCTAATTATCGATTGGGTAAATGGTCAGAACATTTCAAGAATTGCTAGTCGTTTTTACCCAGAAGAAGATATAAGTACATCCATTCAAAAAACAACCAAAGCCTTATATAAGGTAGTTGCGAACTCAGCTACATGGGGTCTAGCAGCACTACAGAAAATGCCTACAAGTGGAGTAGACTGGGATAGTCTTTCTGAGATTGATAAAAAACGCATGGCAAATCTCCCGGCTTACTTACACTATGGTGTCAACACTGATGAAGGTGTTCTAATGAGAAAAAACAATGTCCCCCGAAGTATTGCCAACCGAATAGGTCGGTTATACAATGAAGCCGTAAATGGAGAAATTTTCTCTCAGCCAACAGATTCTGTAAGCAATTGGTTGAGAGATCAAGGTCAAGAAACCTGGGATAACGTCCGACCTGCTGGATCTAGGTTGAGCGGTCAGGACTATAAACGAGTTTGGAAGAAGTTGAATGGATTGTAAAAAATTAACCAACAGACCCGCACAGAACCACCGCTCTTAATATTAAACCTCACAAGTCTCCAAGACCTGTTAGGTTTCTGATTCACCGACCATGCCGTCATTCCCCAAAGTCTGGTGTGTTTCTCTCCTCAGTCCCATCCCCAAAAAACAAAACCCCTGCCTATGGGGCAAGGGTTTTAATCATCAAATTTGCAAATGATTCTCTAGTCCACGATCACACGTGCTCGTTCGTACCCATCGTAAAAACTCGGGTTCGTAAACTTAAACTGGAGCAGTACTTTGTCTAGCTTGTTATTGAGCAAATCCATGGCATCATTGATCAGCGTGTTGGCTTCCCGCTTGGCAGAGTTGGCCTGTGACCGGATCATGCGCGGCTGACCTACCAACTCACGAAAATCATCCACACTGCTCTCCAGGTCCGTCACCTGCGCTTCGGAGATTCCATAGTCCGCAAGGTCTGCAAGCGACTGCTTCACCACAGTGATAAACCGTGAGATCTCTTCAGGCAGGTTGACATCCCGCATGGAAGCCACCTGGGTCTTGGTAAGATAGCCCATTACGTTATTGGCGCTGGTCACCGCAGCATAGGCCGCCAGTGCTCCCGAGAGCGCAGCGGTTTTGTCCGCTATTTGCTCCTTCAGCTGATTTTTATTGGCCGTCATGCCCCGGGTATCGGTACCACTGGCTTGCAGTTGCTCTTTGATACCAAGTATCTGATCATCCAACGATGACTTGAAACTACTGATGATTGGGATGGAAGACCAGGTTGGCTGATGATTGTCCATAAAGCTCTGTACAGAAAGCATCATTTGAAACCTGTTGGTTTGGCGGTTGTCTAACATAGGAGTAAACGTTTAAGAAATGAATAAAAAAAATATACTACCGTTATCAGGTCTAAAAATTTATAACACAAAACGCTTTATTTGAGAGTTAGAATGGATTTTTTGATTGCAGAATCAAATTTTTCGGCTGTAGATTTTAATTTTTTTAGTGTAGATATGAATATTTCCAGCGCAGATGTTACTTCGGCTGTTGCAGACCCTATCAATCAATTGTCAGACAGTATTCTGGCAATGTTGTGTTGAATTTGGGTGGGTGTGTTTTCACTTTTTCCACATGGGTGGCAATGATTGCTCGCCTCCACCCATCCCCCTCCAAAAGGGGAACAGGGTACGCTACTTCAATAGAGAGAGGAATGAAATGTTAATGCCTGCCCCGAATGGAATTTCCCCCACCGGCGGGGGGATGGGGGTCCAACTCGAAGACCTGACAGATTTCAACCAACCACCACGCCCGTACCTTCCGCCAGGGTACCGAAAGCTTCCAGGTCAAAACCCCGCTCTTGCATAAACGACTCAAATGCCTGCTGAGCATCAGCCGACACAGTCACCAGCAGTCCACCACTGGTTTGCGGATCGGCGATCAGGCGATGGTCCATCCCCTCCGCCAGTGTGATCTTGTGGCCATAGCTTTTCCAGTTGCGGTTGGTGCCGCCGGGGGTGCAGCTGAGGTCGAGGTACTTTTGTACAAAATCAAACCTCGGCACCTTGCTCAGGTCAATCTGTGCAGCGCAGCCACTCGCCTCGCATACCTCCAGCAGGTGTCCGCCCAGGCCAAAGCCCGTCACATCCGTGAGGGCATTCACCCCCTCAAAGGCCGCCAGCTCCTGCCCGATCTTATTCAGCTGAAGCATGGTATGTTTGGCCAGGTCCAGATCCTTAGCGTCGGCCAGTCCCTTCTTCTGTGCAGTGGTCACCATCCCTATGCCCAATGGCTTGGTCAGGTACAGCAGGTCTCCGGGCTTTGCCGCAGCGTTTTTCTTCACCTGAGTCACTGGCACCCTGCCGGTCACGGCCAGCCCAAAGATGGGCTCCGGGGCATCAATGCTATGCCCGCCGGCCAGGGGTATCCCCGCATCGGCACAAACCTTGCGGCCACCTTCCAGCACTTTGCCCGCCACCTCTATGGGCAGCTTGTCTATCGGCCAGCCCAGAATGGCAATGGCCATGATGGGTGTACCCCCCATGGCGTAGATGTCGCTGATGGCATTGGTGGCGGCTATGGCCCCAAAGTCAAAAGCATCATCCACTATGGGCATAAAAAAGTCTGTGGTACTGATGATGGCCGTGGTGCCATCCAGGTCGTAGACCGCCGCATCGTCTTTGGACTCGTTGCCCACCAGCAGGTTTTTAAAAAAAGGCATTGGCTGCCCATCGGTGCTGATGATCTTGTCCAGTACCTCAGGGGCTATTTTGCAGCCGCATCCGGCTCCATGGCTATATTGTGTGAGCTTGTATTCCATTATATTTTTGATAAAATTTCTTCGGCTATGTGCATAGGGTCACTGCTCTGGGTCTCCAGGTGCAGGCGGATATGGTCCCTTTTTCCTTCAATGGACTTTCCGTATCGTTTGTCATAGTACTTGAGAATGATCTCCGCTGCTTCATGGGCATCGCCATGATCAATAAACTCAAGGGCTTGTCGGGCTTCCTTTTTCCCCAGCTTTTTCTGGATGCTTTTGGTGGCCAGTACCAGCCGCTCGAGCGACACATGGCGGTAGTTCAGCACCAGGTTTTTGACGCGTACAGGCCGGGCCACCTCCAGAAATACATGGGGGCTCTGCTCCTTCTGATGATAGAGTTCCGCTACCAGGTCCACCCTTCCGATGCGCATGGACTCATCCTCTACCCAGATACGACGAGTAAGGTCCAGCTTTCTAAACTCCTGAAATAACAAATTCTGAAACTGCTCTGAAGTAGGCTGCTCCTCCGACTCCTGTCGGCCAAAAGCCGAACCCTGGTGACAAGCCAGGCCCTCAAAATCCACCATCTGTTCTCCCAACTCCTGCAGGGCATAGAGCACCTCCGTTTTGAGTGAGCCGGTATAGCCGGTCAGCACCATCAGTGGCAGGGGCTGGCCAAAAAACTCCAGGGCTTCGCGGCGATAGGCTTTGTACCCACCATTGAGAATGGACACGTTGAACCCATTGGTCTCCAGCAGCATGGCCACACTGTGTGAGCGGTTGCCGCCACGCCAGCAGTGCACCAGCAGCTCCTGAGACTGAAGGCCTTCGGCAAATTCTATAAAACCACTCATCTTCGGACCGATAAAATCCAGCCCCCTTTTGAAAGCCGCCTGGGGGCTGTCCTGTTTGTAGAGGGTCCCTACGATCACCCGCTCCTCATCAGACAGCAGTGGCATATTGAGCGCATTGGGCAGACGGCCCTGCTCATACTCCACGGGCGAGCGTACGTCTATGATGGGGAGCTTTTCTCCGAGTGAAAGAAATTCCTGAGGGTCTAACTGCTTCATGTGGAGCCGCAAATATAACGCACTCCCGTATCAAACATTCTCAGGGTAAATTGATATCAATGTGAAGACCTGTAAGGAAATTGTATTGAAGATGGATAGTGGCAGTAATGATCCGATACATCATCTGATTCATTCCGATAGTCGCAACTAATTCCTTCATTTTCTTTGCTTGCCCCGGGCCGCGTAGGCAAAGAAAACAACGGTTATCTCATGCAAAGCACCAACCTAGCCGGTCGCACGCAAAAAATCATTTTGGCTTATCGTGCTTGCTTTTTCTAGAAAATTTTCAAGCCAAAATGATTCACACTTGTCCCGGCCGGGCAAGGCTTGGATGGCCCGCCCTCCTAACCCCGGACGTTTCTGAATTTTAGGGGTTGATCACAATGCACCTTCATTAGTTACCCACCTTAATATTACCTAATCCATAAATTGAGCATGGATTTATTCAGTTCTCAGGCTCTTCACCGGGTTGACCACCGCGGCCTTCCAGGCCTGAAAACCAATGACGACAAGGGCTACAAAAAAGGAAATAAAGGTGCTTAGCGCAAACATGTCCACGCCTATCCCCACCCGGTAAGCAAAATCCTCCAGCCACTGTTGCATCAGCCATACGGTCAGGGGAATGGAAAGCACCACCCCCAAAATGAGCTGCCAAGAAAAAGTACGGGCCAGCAAGTGGAAGATCTGAAACGGAGAGGCCCCGATCACCTTGCGAATACCGATCTCCTTCTCCCGACTATTCACCACCAGCACGGTGAGGCCAAGCAAGCCAATGGCCGCTATCAGGATGGAAATAACCGTAGCCACGCCAATGAGTTTATTGAGTCGGGCTTCATTTTCATACTGCCGGGCCACATTTTCGTCCAGGAAGGTATACTCCAGGTTTCTGTTGGGGAAGGTTGATTCCCATGCTTCCGTGAGTATTTCCTGCACCTGCGAAAGCTGCGAGCCGGTAAATTTGAAGAGCAGCTTTGGGATCATGGAATCCTTTACTTCGGCATCAGAAATGCCCAGAAACATAGGTAGGACATTTTGAGTAATCACCAGCGGGGCTATCTCCTGATGGAGGGAGGAAAAATGAAAGTCTTTGACCACCCCGATGATCCGGTGTTCTCCGAAATTATCGCCGGGGAGTTTTTTTCCAATCGGATTTTCAAAGCCAAAATAGTCCACGGCGGTTTCGTTGAGCAAAATAGACTGTCGCTCATCCAAACCACTGCCTTTTTCAAAGTCTCGTCCTTCAACGATTCCTATATCAAAAGCCGATAAATATTCTGCGTCTACGGCCAGCATGCTGAACGTGCGAAAGATGCCTTTGTCGTCTGTAAAAGACAGTGCGGCCCAGCCAGGGGTGCCGAATGCATGACTGGCCATGGTAATACTCGAAACTTGAGGATGTGCCTCTATTTTAGGCTTTAGCAGCGCTCCATTAGCCCTTGCGGAGGCTATCCGCTCGGTGGTACGACCAGACTCTGAGCTGGAAAACAACGGCACCGACACGAAGGCCTGATATTCAAAACCCAGGTCTTTATCCTGAAGAAACCGGATCTGCTTTTGCATAATGAGCGCACTACTGATGAGCAACACGGTGATCACAAACTGAAAAGTCACCATGACTTTTCTCACCCAGTGTTTACCCCTGGAGTTGCTGCCTGAACGCATGATCGCAAGTGCCTTGGTGCTGGTGAGAATAATGGCCGGATAAATCCCAGCCAGGGTGCCAATACACAAGGCAATGAGGAAGAAGATGGCCAGGTGCCACATCTCAAAAACATAGACTAGTTCAGTTCCCGTCAGGCGATTGAACGTAGGGATCAACAGTACGGCCAGCAAGCCCCCTACCAGCATCGAGACCAGAGCCACCAGCACACTCTCACTCAGGTATTGAAAAATGAGGGTTCGCTTGGCCGCTCCCAATATTTTACGCATGCCCACCTCACGAGAGCGCTTAATGGACTGACCTATGGAAAGCGTGGTGTAGTTGATACAGGCTATAAACAGCACCAGCAAGCCAATAATGCCGAGCACATAGACATATACCGGGTTGCTCACCGGCGCTATGCCCGCCGGGATCTCAGGGTTTAGGTGGATGTCTGTGAGGGGCTGAAACCCAATGTTGTATTCATCCCTGTTCATCTCCTCGCCCAGGTAGCTCATCACCACATCCTGCGACTTGGCATTGACCGTTTCTATACTTGTCTGATCCTTCATGAGCACGTAAGTCTCTGGCCCAACCATCATCCAGGCAGTCAGGGCGCGCTCTCCCATCAGTTCCCGGTTGAGCACATTGGAAATGGCCAGATCAAACTTGATACTCGAACTCTGTGGGATATCATCCAAAACCGCCGTGATGGTAAACGGTGTGACATCTTCATCGAACTGAAGCTGGAGCGTTTTACCGATAGGGTCTTCGTCACCAAAGTATTTTTCGGCATAGGCACGGGATATAATGAGGTCATACCGGCCAGACAGGGGTTCGGTCACATTGCCATGGATCAGGTCAAAATCAAAGACTTCAAAAAATTCAGGACTGATAACCGCCACCGGCTCGCTGATCACATCCTGCTGATTTCGGCTCACCGGAAAATTTCTGAGGTGATACTGTACCACTTCCTCAAATTCCGGAAAGTTCTCCTCAAACAAATTCTCAAACCGCACCGGAGTATTGGAGTTGAAAAATATCTTCCCCTCCCCATAATCTTCCAGCAACCAAGCCCTGTAGATCCGGTCTTTTTTGGTGTGAAAGTGGTCGAAAGTGACTTCCTGAGTCACATACAATCCCATCAACACAAAACAGACAATGCCAATGGTGAGCCCGAGGGTGTTGAGCATGGTGTTGAACTTATCCCGCCATAATACCCTGACGGCTACTTTGAAGTGTTGTCCTGAATTCATGATGATGTTGTTTTTGAGTTTTGAGTTTTTTCTGAGGGCCGACCAGCGAAAAGAGCGCAATACCAACCAGGTATATTGCCAGCTGGCCCTTCTGGGACCTTTGTCAGAAGTGGTGCGATAGAAGATTTCCAGCAGGTCTCCCTGGAGATCCTCCAACAGGTATGGATCGCAATACCACTCCAGAAAGCGGCTTGCCCATCGGGGGGGCAGATGACCTTGTGTGGAAGCCTGACTCATCAGCTAACGGAAAAGGTGAGTTTGGGCAACTTCTGATAGAGCTCCATGCGGACCGCCATGGATTCCTCCAGCACCTGCCGGCCAGCCTGAGTCAATAAAAAATAGCGCTTTCGGCGACCACCACGCTCCTGAGTGGCTCCTTTCATCTCTGAGCTCACCAGGCCTTTCTTTTCCAGCCTCCGGAGTACAGAGTGTACAGCGGTCACGTCTATCAATCTATTGGCCTGCTGATGGAGCTCATCGAGTATGGCTACGGCGTATGCTTCGTTTATCAAAGCCCCTACGGTGAGGAGCACCAGCTCCTCCAATTCTCCTATCGATTCTCGTTTCATGAGAAAATATTAGTTGTACAAAGATACAATGATATAGTATCCTGTTGATTTGTACAACTAATCAATGAAAGCTTAACCCTTTTTAACATAAGGGCAGAAAGAAGCTATCTGAGGGGTTTGATGCCGATGTGGCAGCCTTCTATACAGTATCGGTAGTACAGTTTCAGGTGATCGCCTTCACCCACTATGGAGTACTCCGCTGTTTCTTTGGATTTGCGCCCGGTCCTCACCTCGGCGAGGGAAAGGATGTAGCCATCAGTGGCGCTATCGACCAGCACCCGATAGGTGTTGAAATCTTTCAGTCCGGTATAATTGGAAGAAAACACTCCGCCGGCTTTGAATTCCAGGATCTGAACCGGAGAGTCCTGTACTTGCTCCACTATGTATCCTCCTCCGGGCGAGTAGCCATATTCAAATACCTGCCACTTGCCTACCAGTGAGCGCTCATCATCGATCAGCACACAGCAGTCGTACTGGCTACAGGAGGAGATTAGCAGCAAAACAAAAGGGATGAGGATGGATGTCGTTTTCATAGTCTTTGGGTTTGTTCTATTAGACACATCATCCTGCCAAAGGGTTGACTCAAAGGATGGTGACATTCCGTTTAGTTTTCTGTCAAATAGTTTCCTGAAAGACCAACCTGAATAAACCGCGGGGTTTAACTTAGCCGGCGAATCAAACCACAGCATCCGTTGTTACCAAAAAAATCCCTCGGAGTAATCCTGGCCATCACCGGCATCTTACTTTTTTCAAGCAAAGCCGTCATGGTGAAGCTCGCCTATCAGTATGAAGTAGACACCGTCTCTTTACTGCTGTTTCGAATGGTCTTTTCACTGCCCATCTATGTGGTGATCGCAGCGTTCAACAGGCCCAAGGAAAAGGTAGCCGGGAAAGACTACATGTGGTTAATTCTTTTCGGATTCATTGGCTACTACCTGGCCAGCTACTTTGATTTTCTAGGCCTCATTTACATCAAAGCCAGTCTTGAGCGGTTGATCT
>JGI24005J15628_10000197_pt1 | contig 37640 bp, 47 predicted proteins | sample LinPmetageLP40_FD_15628 | JGI IMG/M metagenome (IMG submission 15628)
AGCGCACCATACAACAATAACGGTTGGAAGTGAAGGTGATGGTTACCATGATACTTACTTTCCAGTCTGGTGGTGGGGCGGCACATCGTCATGGGGTGCACATAAAATACAGATATCTAGGACATATTCAGCAACAGGACCAAGTACACATGGGACACATAAAGCAGGAATAAAGTTTGAATGTGTCGGCAATAATAACGATTGGGGTGGCGATCCTCACCATTTTACTCTTATTCAATATCAATACACATATAGGTCATGTATTGCAGGAGCTGGAAGCACAGCACATAATATGAAATTTTATGCACTTTTAAGAGCTGGTGGGTATCAGTATAACATAGTAACAGAAGGTTTTGAGCCAGGGGTTACCATAGGTAACCATACTGACGATCAGAATACTTACTCAGCAGGTTCGCCCTCATATTTAAGTGGTACTCCTACTAACAACTATCCGCAGGTAAATTATCATGGAGCATAACGAAAACATGTCACCAGCGTATACTGGTGTTTTTATCCAAGAAGAATTTACATTAGATTCTGGAGAAGTCGTTGGGTTTGCTCCTCATGACTGGCTATTAGAGATGGGTGTAACACAAGATGATGTAGATGCTGCTATAGTAAGACAAAACTGGCGTCCTATCAGAAAAGAAAGAGATAGATTATTAGCAGAGACAGATTGGATTGTAACTAAACATGCAGAGGCTGGTACAAGTGTTCCTGCTGAGTGGGTTACATATAGAGAAGCATTAAGAGATATTACAGAAGACGGCAATTATCACGATAATATCACATGGCCAACTAAACCTTAGGTATAAATAGTAATATGGCAAAACCAAATTCAAGACAAACATTCGTTGACTACTGCCTCAGAAGCTTAGGAGCTCCTGTGGTTGAAATTAATGTCGATGATGATCAAGTAGAAGATAGAGTTGATGAAGCGATTCAATTATATCAACACTACCACGCGGACTCGATTGAAAAAGTTTATCTAAAACATAAAATTACAGCATCTGATATGACTAATGGTTATATACCTATTACTGATATGATTACTGATGTTGTTCGTGTTATGCCTATTAGAGATACTATGGCTACGAATAGTCTGTTTGACGTTAAATATCAAATACATTTAAATGATGTTTATAGTTTAGGATTTCTAGGTTCACTTGTGGATTATGAAATGTCAATGCAGTGGATGTCATTATTAGATATGATTATGGATTCTGATGATAAACATATATCGTTCGATCGCCATAAAAATAGATTAAGAATAGACATGGACTGGGCAAATGAAGTAGCTGTAGACCAATACATAGTAGTTGAATGTTATAGAATCATAGACCCTGACACATATACTGATGTATATAACGATTACTTCTTAAAAAGATATGCTACTGCTCTTATTAAACAGCAGTGGGGCCAAAACTTATTAAAGTTTGAAGGTATGACAATGCCTGGTGGTGTTCAATTCAATGGTAGACAGATTTTTGAAGATGCCAAAGAAGAACTAGAGAAATTAAACGAAGAAGTAAGATTGAACTGGGAACAACCAGTCGATTTCTATACGGGATAAACTATGCCTAGGAATGTATATTTCAGTCAGGCAGTAAGATCCGAACAAAATCTATACGAAGACCTGATTGTAGAATCACTAAAGATATTTGGACAAGATGTCTATTATATACCAAGAACTCTTGTAGAAAGAGATACTATTTTAGGCGAAGATCCGGCATCTAGTTTTGATGACGCATATCTTATTGAAGCATACATTGAGAACCAAGATGGGTTCGAAGGTGCTGGAGATTTATATCAAAAGTTTGGTTTAGAAGTAAGAGATGAAGCAAACTTTATTATATCTAAACGTCAATGGGAAAGATTAATAGGTTTATATAATAACTCTTTGAATACTATAAGGCCGCAAGAAGGTGATTTAATATTCTTACCGATGTCTAATTCTTTCTTTGAAATAACATTTGTAGAACACGAAAAACCTTTCTATCAATTATCTAATTTACCAGTTTATAATTTGACTTGTTCTCTCTTTGAATATAGTGAAGAGAAATTTGATACTGGTATTTCTGCTGTCGATGATTTAGCGGCACTCGATGCTTATCAAACCACTTTAAAAGTTGGAGTTACAGCCAATGCACACTTTACTAAAGGTGAGATAGTATCACAAACATTAGTAGCTGCATCATCTGATTATTCACTCGGACCTCCAGTTGTAGGCACTGCTCCTATCGTAGTATCCGGTACAGTATCTAGTGTTAATAAACTATCTACTACATCGGCAGAAATAACTGTTATAAATGTAGGTGTAACTGGTGGAGATGGCACCATGAGAGAGTTTACAGTTTCTAATACTCTTGGTTTAGTAGGTGCAGAAAGTACTAATACTTGTTTAATAACTAATGTATATGGTGTAGCAGATACACAATCATTTGCATTAGATAATACAGCACAAAATTATAACTTTGAAATAGAAGCTGATGGATTCTTAGACTTTACAGAAAGTAATCCATTCGGCGACCCATCGGAGACTTACTAATGTTTGGAAGTCATTTCTATCATTCAACCATGAGAAAAGCAGTAGCAGTCTTTGGTACTATCTTTAATAATATTAGTGTTATTAGAACCAAAGCTGATGGCACAGTTTTAAATCAAATTAAAGTACCATTATCTTATGGCCCGAAACAAAAATTCTTAGCTAGACTTGACGGGTCTGCTGGAGCAGATGCTTCCATGGCAATGAAANTGCCTAGAATGGCGTTTGAAATCTCATCATTAGAGCTAGATTCAACACAAAAATTAAGTAAAAGAAATACTATTACTGAATCTCATGCTTCAGATGTTACTAAAAAGAAAACTATTAAACATGAAGTTGCATATAATATTAATATGTCTTTATTTGTTTTGGCTAAAAATCAAGACGATGGGTTACAAGTAGTAGAACAAATACTTCCGTACTTTCAACCAGAATATACTGTTACTATAACACCAGTTACTGGTTTTGCATATAAACAAGATGTGCCTATTATTCTTACGAGTGTTACTATAAGTGATGATTATGAAGGTGACTTTGTTACTAGAAGAGCACTAATATATCAACTTGACTTTACAATGAAAATGAAATTCTTTGGGCCTACTGGTAACCAAGGAGTTATTAGAGAAGTTAATATAGACTTTAATAATGACGCTGGTGGAGCAGAAATATTAGAGAATATGGACTTCACTATTACACCTTCTAATGCTGACGAGGATGATAACTTTACAGTTACTACTACAATTAGTTAATTGTTATGGATATAATTATGGATAAAAAAGATAAACTTACCGCGTCTCTAGCAAAGAACTTACCGACTATCAAACAAGATAGACCTATTAAGATTGATAAAGATGTCAAAGATGATTATGAGTTCTCGCGAGACACATATAAAAATTTAATAAAAACTGGAGTAAACTCTCTAGATGTTTTAGCTGAATTGGCTAGAGAATCAGAACACCCCAGAGCCTTTGAAGTACTATCTACTACTATTAAAAATTTAGGAGATACTACTGAAAAACTTATGACCTTACAGAAAAGTAAGAAAGAATTAAATAAGAAAGAGAAAGAAGAAGAGGAAGAACAGAAACGTGTTACTAATAATAACGTGTTTGTAGGTTCTACAACCGATCTCCAAAGGTTATTAGCGCAAGATAATGAGAAGATTATAGACCATGCAGAGGATAAAGAATAGCGAGTTTGGCTATCTAGGCAATCCATCTGTTAAAAGAGACGGCGTAGAAACCCAATTCACTAAAGAAGAAGTACAGGAATATGCTAAATGCATGAACAATCCTGCGTACTTTGCTCGTACATATATAAAAGTTATATCACTTGATTTAGGTCTAGTGCCATTTGACTTATATCCATACCAAGAAAAGATGTTTCATCACTTTAATGATACTAGATTTAGTATTGTTTTAGCGTGTCGTCAGTCTGGTAAAAGTATATCTTCGGTAGTATATCTACTCTGGTATGCATGTTTTCACCCAGAAAAGAATATTGCTATCTTAGCTAATAAAGGTGCAACTGCTCGTGAAATGTTGGCGAGGGTAACTCTTGCATTAGAAAATCTACCATTCTTTCTTCAGCCTGGTTGTAAAGCATTGAATAAAGGTTCTATTGAATTTTCTAATAACTCTAAAATAATGGCGGCTGCTACAAGTGGTTCATCTATTCGTGGTTTATCTATTAACCTGCTATTTCTTGATGAGTTTGCATTTGTAGAGAATGACTCACAATTTTATACCTCCACATATCCAGTTGTTTCATCTGGTAAAGATACTAAGGTTATTATTACTTCTACTGCTAATGGTATTGGTAACGTATACCATAAGATATGGGAAGGTGCTTCGCAGGGAACTAATGAGTATAAACCCTTTCGTGTTGACTGGTGGGACGTGCCAGGTCGTGATGAAGCGTGGAAAAAAGAGACTGTATCAAATACATCAGAACTACAGTTCGAGCAAGAGTTTGGTAACACATTCCACGGCCGCGGTAATACTCTTATTGATGCAAATCATCTACTAGCTCAAAAGTCAGAAGAACCTTTAGAATATAAAGAGAACATTTGGGTTTATGATTTACCAGAAAAGTCTCATGATTATGTCATGACCGTTGATGTTGCAAAAGGCAGGGGTCAAGATTACTCTACATTTAATATTATTGATGTAAGTAAAAGACCTTTTGAACAGGTAGCTACTTTTAGAGATAATAATATATCACCTATGCTATTACCAGATATTGTGTATAAATATGCAAATTACTATAATAAAGCATATGTTATAATAGAAAGCAATGACCAAGGAGCAGTAGTTTGTAATGGGTTATACTATGATTTAGAATACGAGAATATGTTTGTAGAATCATCTATTAAAGCTAATGCACTTGGCGCTACAATGACAAGAAGAGTAAAAAGAATTGGTTGTTCTACAATAAAAGATTTAGTAGAACAGAGAAAGTTATTAATAAAAGACGCAAATACTATTGTTGAAATGAGTACTTTTGTAAGTAAAGGTAATTCTTATCAGGCTATAGGATCCAACCACGACGATTTAATGATGAATTTAGTCATGTTTGCATGGTTTGTTACTACTGATATATTCGAAGGTTTTGCCGATGTTAATATGAAAGATATGTTATATAAAGAAAGATTAAAAGCAATACAAGATGATATGCTACCATTTGGGTTTATACCAGAAAATGAAGATGCTCCTACTGGCGAAAAGTTGCCAGGTGACGATAATCTTTGGTTCGAAGGAGATGCATTTGATCGGTTGTTGCGGTAGGATGTGGTTATTTATAAATAATAGTAGTGAAAATAAACGTATTATGAAAAACTTATTAACTAACTCAATGAGAGGATAAAGCGATGGCATTTCAAGTATCACCAGGAGTTCAGGTCAATGAAATAGATGCATCAGGTGTAGTACCTGCGGTATCAACTTCTATTGGCGGAATGGCTGGGTCATTTAATTGGGGGCCGGTGGCTAAGATTGTAACTGTAACTTCGGAGAAAGAACTAGCAGAGACATTCGGAACACCAGATTCCAATACGTACAAATATTTCCTCACGGCGGCATCATTTTTGAAGTATGGTGGCGCTCTCAAGGTAGTTCGAGCTAAAACAGGGCATGATAATGCTACTGCTGGCGGCGGCGGACTCTTTGTGGGAAATGAAACAGATTATGAAGCACTAAATCTCGGCAGTACTAGTGAGGGAGCGTGGGTTGCTAAATACCCAGGCGAACTAGGGAACAGTTTAAAAGTAGAAGTATGTCCAGCGAATGCAACAGCATTTGGCGCCTGGGCTTATGCTTCTAGTTTTGATGCAGTACCTGGCACCTCAGATTACGCTGTAAGTTTAGGCAAAACTTCTGCAAACGATGAACTTCATATTGCAGTAATTGATGTTAATGGAGCATGGTCTGGTAAAGCAGGAACAGTATTAGAAACTTTTGAATTCGTTTCACAAGGTTCAGATGCTAAATCATCAGACGGAACTTCGAATTATTATGTAGATGTTATTAACAATAGATCAGAATATCTCCGATGGCTAGATAAACCAACAGGTTTAACAAATGCCGGAGCTGCTATTTCTGCTACTAGCTCTTACACTACTGTAACGGCAGCTGTTAGTAATACTCTTTCTGCGGGTACAGACGATAATAGTCCTCTTGCATCTGAAATCGGAACAGGTTTAAGCCTATTCGCTGATTCAGAGACAGTAGACGTAAATTTATTGTTTGCATACCCTGATGCCGCGTCAAACGACACGGATATTGCTGGACATCTTATCACTACTGCGGTAGGTAGAAAAGATTGTATGGCATTTATATCACCACCTATCACATTATCAAGAGATTCTGCTACACCAAATAGCGCAATTACTACTTGGATGGNATTANGTGCTATATCATCAACCTCATATGCAGCTGCAGATTCATCTGCGGTTTATGTATATGATAAATATAATGACACTTATCGTTGGATTGGTGCAGCCGGCCATCAGGCAGGTGTATGTGCTAATACTGATAATGTAGCAGACGCATGGTTCTCACCAGCTGGTGTAAATCGTGGCCAACTTCTTGGTATTACTAAGTTGGCATATAATCCTTCTAAAGGACATAGAGATGAACTTTATAAAGCAAGAGTTAATCCAATTGTATCATTACCTGGTCAAGGTACTATACTCTTTGGAGATAAAACTTTGCTTAAGAGACCATCTGCTTTTGACAGAATTAATGTCAGAAGATTGTTCATAGTATTGGAGAAAGCAATATCAACTGCTGCTGAGGCGCAACTATTTGAATTTAATGACGAGTTTACTCGTGCACAATTCAGAAACTTGGTCGAGCCATTCCTTAGAGACATTAAAGGTCGAAGAGGTCTGACTGACTTTGCGGTTGTATGTGATCAAACTAACAACACAGGTCAAGTAATTGATTCTAATAGATTTGTGGCTGATATCTTTATCAAGCCAGCCAGATCAATTAACTTCATTACTCTAAACTTTGTGGCAACAAGAACCGGCGTCGATTTCTCTGAAATCGCTGGCGTATAAGGGAGAATAGAAAATGGCAATTTTAGGCGTAGATGATTTTAAATCTAAATTAGTGGGCGGTGGCGCACGTGCTAACATGTTCAAAGTTACTTGTAACTTTCCAAGTTATGCTCAAGGCGATGTCGAGTTAACTTCTTTCTTATGTAAAGGTGCTCAGATGCCTGCATCAGTAATTAGTCCTATTATGGTACCTTTCCGTGGTAGACAATTACAGATCGCTGGTGATAGAACCTTCGAACCATGGTCAGTAACCATTATTAATGATGTTGACTTTAATGTTCGTGGTGCTTTTGAAAGATGGATGAACGGTATTAATAACCACAATGAAAACACAGGACTATCTAATCCTACTGACTATCAAGCTGACATGATTGTAGAACAATTAAATAAAGCTGGGCAAGTCACTAAGAAGTATGATATCCGTGGAACATTCCCTACAAACTTGAGTGCAATTGAATTATCTTATGATAGTGAAAATGCAATTGAAGAGTTTACTGTTGAACTACAAGTTCAATATTGGGAGTCCGATACTACATCATAATTGATGTATAAATATAATAGAAGGAGGGGTTTATCCCCTCCTGATATTATTTTTTGAGGAAAAAGAATATGGCAGAATTTTTTGGTTTTGAAATAAAAAGAAAAGGTAAAGAAGAACCTATAAGGCCTTCATTTGTACCTAATACGGACGAAGACGGCACTGGTGTTATTACTACCGGCGGTCATTTTGGCGCGTATCTTGATTTAGATGGTGATAAGGCTAAAAATGAAGTCGATTTAATATTTAAGTATAGAGATATTGCATCTCAACCAGAGTGCGATGCAGCTATTGAAGATATTATCAATGAATCTATTGTTGGTGATAACGACGAAGCACCTGTTAATTTGGTTCTTGATCAATTAGAAATTTCTGATAAAATTAAAGAATCTGTAAAGAATGAATTTGAGAGTGTACTAAGGTTACTTAATTTCAATGCATATGCACATGATATATTCAGAAAGTGGTATGTAGACGGAAGATTACCTTATCATATTATTATTGATGATAGTTCACCAAAGAATGGTATAAAGGAACTAAGATATATTGACCCTACTAAATTAAGAAAGGTTAAAGAAGTAGAAGAAGTACAAGACCCTAAGACTGGGGCAAAAATTATTAAGAACGAGCAAGAATATTTCTTGTTCCAAGACACTAAGATGAATAGTGCAGGCCAAGGTTTAAAGATACACCCTGACGCAATATGTTATGCGACTTCAGGAATGTTATCACCTGATAGAAAGAGAATACTATCTTACTTGCATAAAGCAATTAAACCGGTTAACCAACTGCGTATGATGGAAGATTCATTGGTTATCTACAGAATAAGTAGAGCGCCAGAACGTAGAATCTTTTATATTGATGTTGGTAACCTACCTAAAGGTAAGGCAGAAGAATACTTAAAAGGTATTATGAGCCAGTATAGAAATAAATTGGTATATGATGCCAAGACTGGTGATATAAAAGACGATAGAAAACATATGAGCATGATGGAAGATTTCTTCTTACCGCGTAGAGAAGGTGGAAGAGGTACTGAAATTTCAACATTGCCTGGTGGTGAGAACCTAGGGCAGATTGATGATATTATATACTTCCAGAAAAGATTATATAAGTCATTGAATGTTCCTATTAGTAGATTAGAACAAGAGCAGCAATTTACTTTAGGTAGAAGTACCGAAATCTCTAGGGACGAGATTAAGTTTAAGAAGTTTATTGATAGATTAAGAAAAAGATTTACTGATATGTTTAATCAGTTATTAAGAACTCAACTGATTCTTAAAGGTATTATTACCTCTGCTGATTGGAACGAGTGGAAAACATATATTGCATATGACTTTATTGAAGATAACTACTTCTCCGAATTAAAAGAATCAGAGATGATGCGAGAAAGATTTGAGATGTTAGGCACAGTAGATGAATATGCTGGTAAGTATGTTTCTATTGAGTGGATTGCAAAGAATGTTCTTAAAATGGATGATGATTCCATGAAAGAAATGGAAGACCAGATAGCTGCTGAAAAGGAAGCTATGGGTGGGGATGAAGACGAAGATCTTGACTTTTAAATTATTATAAATATATACTAGGAGAACTAAATAATGACTATTGAAGAATTAATTGATAATGTTGGAAAAGGTGATAATATTGGTGCTGGTAAAGCATTCGATGGTGTTATTGCTCAAAAATTACAAGCTGCTATGGATGCAAAGAAGATACAAATTGCGTCTAGTATAGGCAAACCTTCTGACGATGGTGTCGCAGAAGAGTAAATTAATAGGAGAAGAACTAGAATGAGACTTATATCAGAGTATCATGACAGTAACCTTCAGGTTATTACAGAAAAAAATAAGAACGGTGGCAAAACGTATGTCATCGAAGGCGTGTTTATGCAGGCCGATAAAAAGAATAGAAACGGTAGAGTATATGAGAAATCTATACTAGAAGGTGCCGTTAATAAGTACGTAACAGAACAAGTTAAGACTGGTAGAGCGGTCGGGGAATTAAACCATCCCGACGGACCGACTATCAATCTTGATAAAGTTTCACATAAGATTACTGAGCTCAAATTTGAAGGAAGTGATGTTATTGGAAAAGCATCAATATTAAATACCCCTATGGGCAAGATCGTTGAAGGTCTTCTTGAAGGTGGAGTTAAGCTTGGTGTTTCAAGTCGTGGTATGGGAACTCTTGTGAATAAACAAGGTGCATCGCATGTTGGAAAAGATTTTATGCTTTCCACAGTCGATATCGTTCAAGACCCTAGTGCTCCAGAGGCGTTTGTCAATGGAATCATGGAAGGTGTTGAGTGGATATGGGACAACGGTGTACTGAAACCACAAGAAATTGAGATAATTGAGACTGAAATAAAAGAAGCTCGAGGTATTGGCGCTGCTAATATTGAGATTAAAGCTTTTAAGAATTTCCTCTCTAAACTTGTAAATTCTTAATAGAGGAGAATACAAATGTCAATAGACAAAAATAAACTAGAAAATGAACTAGTAGTCGATGACATATCAGAAGATGCTGAAGAGCTTGAGAACGAGCTCGTTGAAGACCAACAAGTTGAAGACGAAGAAGTTCTTGAAGCCAAAGTAAAGGAAGAAGAAGACGAAGATGACGAGGAAGAAGTCGATGAGTCAGCCGATGAGGATGACGAAGAAGACGAAGAGCCTGAAGTCAAAGAAATTTCTGTTCCTAAAACTAAAGCTGGAGTAATTCAAGCAGCAGTTGATATGTTAAAGAAAGCTAGAAAAGAAGATGCGCAGAAGATTTTTGCTAAAATGGCGAAAGTTGACGAAATGGAAGATAACGAAAAGAAATCTATCTCTGACGTTGACAAAGCAATTAAATCAGCTCCACAAAAGAAAAACGAACTTAAAGCGAAAGCTAAAGTTGAGTCCGTTGATTTTGAGGAAGATTTAGATGCAGTAATCGCTGAAGAAGCTACTTTATCAGATGGATTCCGTGGCAAAGCTGCAACAATTTTTGAGGCTGTACTTACAAGTAAGTTGGCTCATGAAGTTGAAAGGCTAGAAACAGAGTACGCGCAAAATCTTGAAGAAGAAGTATCTGATGTTAAAAGCGAACTAGTTGAGAAGGTTGATTCCTACTTAAACTATGTTGTTACTAACTGGATGGATACAAATGAAGTTGCAGTAACAGAAGGTCTTAGGACTGAAATTGCTGAAGACTTTATGACTTCTTTACAATCAGTGTTCAAAGAACATTATATCGATGTACCTGAAGGTAAGGTTGACATTGTGGAAGAACTTTCCGCATCAGTCGCTGAACTAGAAGAAACATTAAACAAAACCACAGAAGATAATATCAAACTACACGAATCAGTTCAAACTTTAGAAAGAGCTGATGTAGTAAGAGAACAATCTTCAGGGCTTGCGGACACAGAAGCTGAGAAATTAGGTTCTTTGGTTGAAGATATTGAATTCGATAACAGAGATAACTTTGAAATGAAAGTTAAAGTTGTTAAAGAATCATACTTCACAAAAGAAATTAGTGAAACAGCTGATGAAGTATCAAGTATAGCAGGAACTGACGCGGCACCGTCCGATGTTAGTGATGCAATGTCAAGATACTCACAAGCAATCTCGAAATTTAACAAGTAATCTAATAGGGGAAAACAAAAAATGTTTAACGCAGATTCAAACTTAATGGAAAAATGGGCTCCAGTACTAGAACACGATGAAGTGCCTAGTATTNCANGACAAGCACAAGAAAGCTACTGTAGCTAGATTGTTGGANAACCAAGAAATGGCACTTCGCGAGAATGCCCAACATGCTGGTGGCAACTTCATCTCTGAAGCAGCTGCAGCTAATAACCAGGCCGGCTCAGATATCGGAACTTTCGATCCTGTTCTTATCTCTTTGGTAAGAAGAGCTATGCCTAACTTAATTGCATATGATATCGCTGGTGTACAACCAATGACTGGTCCTACTGGACTTATCTTTGCAATGAAATCTAAGTACAGTACACAGGGCGGAACAGAAGCACTTCACGGTGAAGCTGATACCGATTTCTCTGGTGCAGGTACTCACGAAGCAGGACCTACTGGTCTTGAAGGTGTTACTGATGCAACTGGATCTAACTCATCTTTAGCTGATGAAGATACTTCTATCACTTCTGGTGAAGGTATGTCTACAGACGCTGCTGAGAGATTGGGTGTTGGCGAATCAGGCGACGGCGCTTTCGGTGAAATGGCATTCTCAATCGAGAAAGCTACTGTAACTGCTAAGTCCAGAGCTCTAAAAGCTGAATACACAATGGAATTAGCGCAAGACTTGAAAGCTATTCATGGTCTTGATGCTGAAGCAGAACTTGCTAATATTCTTTCTTCTGAAATCCTAGCGGAAATCAATAGAGAGTTAATTAGAACTGTTTATGCAAAAGCTAATCTCGGAGCATTACAATCATCAGTTGCACTTAAAGGTGTATTTGATGTTGCTACTGATTCAGATGGTAGATGGATGGCTGAGAAGTTCAAAGGTCTTATCATGCAAATCGAAAGAGAAGCTAATATTATTGCTAAAGACACAAGAAGAGGAAAAGGTAACTTTATCCTAGTTTCTTCTGACGTGGCTTCAGCTCTAGCAGCTTCAGGTATGATGGATTATTCTCCTGCATTGGCAACTAACCTTAACGTTGATGACACTGGTAATACTTTTGCTGGTACATTAAACGGAAGAGTTAAAGTATATGTTGATCCATATGCTACTGGNGACTTTGTATGTGTTGGTTACAGAGGTACTAACCCATACGATGCAGGTCTATTCTATTGCCCATACGTTCCTTTAACTATGGTTAAAGCCGTTGGTGAGAATGACTTCCAACCTAGAATCGGATTCAAAACAAGATATGGAATGCAACAGAACCCATTTGTGGGAACTGCAGCAGGCGCTGGTACTAACCGTGCTAACCCATACTTCAGAATCTTCAGAGTTGACAGCATCATGGTGTAAACCTGATCAAGTTAATTGATTCTTTAAAAGGGGCTCTTCGGAGTCCCTTTTTTTATGCCCAATAAATAACTTGTATAAATAGTAGTATGGAAGAAAAACAAGAAGACGGCCGCTGGAATTGGTGGGGTTTAGTAGAAGACGAGGAAGAAGATGGCGACACTGACGACGAATAAAAACTTTTTAAGTCCTGTAGGATTTCAATTTAAGGTTAATGCCACAGAGTTTCCTAACACTGAATATTTTTGCAGTGCTGTAACTCTGCCGGGTATATCTTTATCAGAATCCACAGTACCCTATAGAGGCGTAAATGTTGCCATGACAGGTGATCGCTTGAATTTTGATGAACTAGCTATAAGGTTTAATGTAACCGAAGACATGGATAACTATATAGAAATGTTTAATTGGATGCATAATATCATAAAAGACCCGAAAGGCGAATCATATAAATTCGATGCTACACTATCAATTCTTACATCACATAACAATGTAAGTAAGGAAATAACATTTAGAGATTGTTTCCCTACTACATTATCTGCAATTGAATTCTCTACACAACAGACTGATATTGAATACTTACAAGCAGATGCATCATTTAAGTATACCTATTACGAAATAAAATAAGGGTTTACTTTGCTATCTGCGTATGATATAATAGTACTTAAAACAGCACTATTTTAAACTGGAATATATTATGAATAACTTAGAAAAAATATTAGAAATGTGGAAGAAGGATTCTCTCATAGATGAAATGAGACTGGATGAATCTTCACGTGATTCTGCAAAACTACACTCCAAATACTTAGAACTATATAGCATCAATAAGATGAAGCTAAAGAAGCTTGAACTTGACTTTAAGGTAATACTTAGAGATAAATTTATGCACTATAATGGTAAATTATCCAAAGATGAAATGGACTCTAAAGGTTGGGATTATGATCCACTTAATGGGTTAACAGTACTTAAAGGTGATATGGATAAGTGGTATGACGCAGATCCAATTATCCAAGAACATCAAGCAAAAATGGAGTACACTAAAGAAATGTGTGATATTCTCAAAGAGATAATGGAGAATATTAAATGGCGTCATCAGAATATCAAAAACATGATTGAATGGCGTAAATTCACTAGTGGTATTTAAAGATATAGATATTTAATGGACTTAATAAAGATTAAAAAGAAGAATGAATCCTTCTTGGAAATTATCACAGAACCTTCTATAGAACACGAACTAGCAGAACATTTTTGTTTCTTTGTGCCTGGGTATAAATTCATGCCAGCATATAAGAATAGAATGTGGGATGGCAAGATCCGGCTATATGACCTTAGAAAGAAAACTCTTTATACTGGTTTGTTTAAATATCTCCAAGAATTTGCTAATGCTCGCCAATATGATATAGAACTTGATAATGGTTCTTATGGTATGCCTGGAGCCAAAAATATAATAGATATACCTTCTTTATTACAGGAATTAACTTTGACTGCGGGTGGTAATAAGATAACCCCTCGTGATTACCAATTAGAAGCGCTAGAACACGCACTTAGTAACAGTCAGTCTTTACTATTATCCCCTACAGCCTCTGGTAAATCACTTATAATCTACATGGCAATTAGATTTTTCTTAGAAGTATCTGACAAAAATGTCTTATTAATAGTACCCACAACATCTCTGGTAGAACAGATGTATTCCGACTTTGCAGATTATTCGCAGTTTGATGAATGGAATGTAGACGANAATTGCCATAAGATTTATGCNGGCAGAGAAAAGTATAACATTCCGAATAGGGTAGTTATAACCACATGGCAATCAATATATAAAGAAAAACATTCTTGGTTTCAGCCTTACGGTATGGTTGTAGGTGATGAAGCCCATTCATTTAAAGCTAAATCATTGACGGCTATATTAGAAAAATGCACAGAATGTAAGTTCCGTATGGGTACTACTGGTACTCTGGATGGAACACAGACACATCAGTTAGTATTAGAAGGTTTATTTGGCCCTGTGCACAAAGTAACTACTACCAAGAAGTTAATGGATAGTAACGATCTAGCACAATTAGATATTAATATATTACTCTTAAAGTATGCTGATGAGTTCTGTAAAGTAAAGAGAGACTATCAAGCTGAGATGGACTTTATTGTAAAGTATGAACCAAGAAACAATTTCATATCTAATCTAGCTATGGATGCTGATGGTAATACTCTTATATTATTTCAGTATGTGGATAAACATGGTAAACCTTTACATAATATGTTACAAGATAAATTTAAGAAAATGGATATCATAGATAGGAGATTATTTTATGTCAGTGGTGAAACCGATGTGGATACGAGAGAAGAAATACGTGCTATCACTGAAAAGGAAAGTAACGCGATTATTGTGGCAAGTATGGGTACTTTCTCTACTGGCATTAATATTAAGCGTCTTCACAATATTATATTCGCTTCACCAAGCAAGAGTCAAATTAGGGTTCTACAAAGTATAGGCCGCGGGCTCAGAAAGTCCTCTGATGGTATAAATACTAAGGTATATGATATTGCTGATGATCTGCACTGGAAAAGTAAGAAGAACTATACATTGGTTCATGCGGCAGAGCGCATTAAAATATACTCAAAAGAGAAGTTCGATTATAAACTATATGATATAAATATTTAATATGGAAGATTTAAACATAAGAAATTTTAAACTAATTAATGGTGATAACATCATAGCATTAGTAAGCAGTAATAATAGAGATAATTATTTAGTTGAGATGCCGGTTTCGGTTTTCAGTACAATGATGGGTGGATACCAGTTTGCTCCTTGGTTCCCATTCTCTAAGCAAAAACAATACTCTATAGATAAGCATAACATTGTAGGAGATTCTAGTATTGTTGAAGAAATCAAGGGTGAGTATATTAAATATGCTTTAGAAAAGAAGAAACCATTCCAACCACCCGAGAGTCAAGAAGACTTGATTAATCGACTTACGGCTACTTTAGCTGATAGATTTGAACTAGAAGATGAAATAATAGAAGATGATGAACCACTATCCACTAAGGAAACAGTACATTAATAATAGTATACCTCTATCCCCCCGGATGACTATATTATTATATCATACGCAGATCGTTTTGTCAACCATTTTATCAAATAATATCGCACTGAAAATATATTAAATAACACTTTACTTTTGTTTAAAAGTGTAGTATAATATACTAATTATGGAGGAAACCCAATTATGGCTAAACTAAAACCAAAAGAAAAACCACACTACGTTAACAACAGAGATTTCTCTGAAGCAGTATATGATTATGCTGTGGAGGCTAAACAAGCACGAGAAAGTGAAATAGATTTACCTATTGTAACTAATTATATCGCAGATTGTTTTATTAAAATTGCCGAAGGCTTATCTCATAGACCAAACTTTGTACGGTACACCTACCGAGAAGAAATGGTCATGGATGCAGTAGAAAATTGTTTAAGAGCAATAGGTAACTATAATATAGAAGCCGCTACAAGAACAGGTAAACCTAATGCATTCTCATACTTCACCCAAATATGCTATTTCGCCTTTATTAGGCGAATAACCAAAGAAAAGAAACAGCAAGATATTAAGTTCAAGTTTATCGAAAAGATGGGTATTGAAGATTTTGTGGCCATGGGTATGGATGATGCAGGTGCAGAACAAACTCTAGCCTATGTTGATACTTTAAGACAAAGAATTTCTGTAGTTCGAGCAAAGGACGAGAAGATAAAAGAATTTGCCAAAGAAGAAAAACAAAAAGACAAAGAAAAACTAGAATTATTTATGGTATAATATATGAAAGTAGCAATATTAAACGATACTCATTGTGGTACAAGAAATTCCTCTGATATATTCTTAAACTATCAGAAACGGTTCTATGAGGAGATATTCTTTCCTTATCTTAAAGAACATGATATTACAAATATCCTACACTTAGGTGATTACTATGAACACAGGAAGTTTGTTAATTTTAAAGCTCTAAATCAGAATAGAAAAGACTTTTTAGAACCAATGAGAGAAGCAGGTATTACTATGGATATCATACCTGGTAATCATGATGTATTTTATAAGAACACTAACGAACTATGTTCTCTTAAAGAGCTTCTAGGATACTTTACCAGTAATGTTAATATCATTATGAAACCTACGGTATTGGACTATGATGGATTAGGAGTTGCGGTAATACCTTGGATTAATAATGCCAACTATGAAGAATATACCAAGTGGGCCTTAGAATGTAAAGCGCCTATTCTTGGAGCCCATTTAGAGTTAAAAGGATTTGACTTATTAGCAGGAGTTCCTAATCCACACGGTATGAGTGCAGATGTATTCTCCAGATTTGAAATGGTGCTATCTGGGCATTTCCATACTAAATCTAGTCAGGGTAATGTGACATATCTTGGATCACAATTTGAATTCACATGGGCAGATGTAGATGATCCTAAATATTTTCATATACTAGATACTGAAACACGAGAAATAACTCCAGTACGTAACCCTATTACCATGTTTAAAAAAGTCATATATGATGACAAAAAGCATGACTATAGTAATATAGACGTATCGGAATTTAAGAATAAGTTTATCAAGCTGATTGTTATAAATAAGAATGACTTGTATATGTTTGATAAGTTTGTCGACAAATTACAATCTATTGATACTTATGAATTAAAGATTGCAGAATCATTTGAGGAGTATATGGGAGATAGCGTCGAAGACGAGAAGATTTCCCTAGAAGATACTACCGAGTTGCTTGATTCTTATGTCGAAGCAGTGGAGACAGATCTTGATAAAGATCACATCAAAATTGAATTGAGAAAACTATATACTGAAGCACAAAACCTAGAGGTAGTATGATACATTTTAAATCATGTAAGTGGAAGAATTTTCTATCCACCGGCGACGAATTTATTGAAGTAAAATTAGACAAATCCCCCACCACACTTATTGTAGGCCAAAACGGCGCTGGTAAATCCACATTATTGGATGCATTATCATTCGGCCTTTTCGGTAAACCCCATCGTGATATTGCCAAGATTCAATTGGTAAATTCTATTAATGGTAAGAAAGCTATAGTAGAAGTAGAGTTTAACATCGGTAATGCTGAATTTAAAATCGTACGTGGTATTAAACCAAATAAATTTGAAATCTGGCAAAATGGTAATATGATTAATCAAGCATCCAACATGCGAGACTTTCAAAAATTCTTAGAAACTAATATCTTAAAACTAAATCACAAATCATTTCATCAAGTAGTTGTGTTAGGTAGTAGTTCCTTTATACCATTTATGCAGCTGCCATCGTGGAGCCGTAGAGCTGTTATTGAAGACCTATTGGATATTCAAATATTCTCAAAAATGAATATGTTATTAAAAGAAAGAAACTCAAAGATCAAAGAGGAACTTAATGACATAAATCATCAGATAGAACTATATAAGTCCAAGATGGATTCACAAGAAAAGTATATCAAAAATCTGGCATCTATTAATAAAGATATGATAGAACAGAAACATCAATCCATAGAAGACCACAAGACTGAAATAAGTACACTCTTTGAAGATTCTAAGGTAGTAGGTAAAAATCTTACTGCATTAATATCTGCAGAAGAAAAGTCACAAACCATCTTTATGGATAGAATGTCCGATATTAAATCAGCTCAGAATGAAAATAACAATAAGATAAAAACATTAGTAAAAGATGCTAGATTCTTTGAGGACAATGATATATGTCCTACTTGTGAGCAAGAAATAGACGAAAGTATTAAGAACGAAAAACTTAGTGCTTTAAAGAAGAATGCTGCAGATGTACAAGGTAATATACAAACTATTCAAAAAGAAGTCTCTATTGCAGAACGTGAAGGCAATGANATTAAGAATAAGTTAAATGAGCTCAGACAAAGACAGCAACGTATTAACTCAAACAACGATAAGATTTCAGTTATACAACGTGAAGTAGATAAAGTCCAAAAAGAAATAAATGGTCTATCAGGACAGACTGGCGATCTTAGAGGTGCTAAGAAAGAATTAGTCGGTCTTAGAAATTCCAAAGATGTATCGACAGAGAAGAAATTGCAGTATGTAGAAGAAAGAACATATAATGAAGTAATCGGCGAAATGTTAAAAGATACTGGAATCAAGACTAAAGTTATTAAACAATATCTACCAGTTATGAATAGGTTAATTAATAATTATCTACAAGTTCTGGACTTCTTTGTTGCATTCCATCTGGATGAAAACTTTAACGAAACAATCAGGTCAAGACATCGTGATTCATTTAATTATGCATCATTCTCCGAAGGTGAGAAGCAAAGAATTGACTTATCTCTCCTATTTACTTGGAGACAGATAGCTAAGATGAAGAATTCTGCCAGTACCAATCTATTGATTCTGGATGAAACTTTTGACTCCAGTCTGGATGTGGATGGTGTAGAGAATCTGACCAAAATACTAAGTACGCTAGATGATGATTCTAATGTCTTTATCATATCCCATAAGGGAGATATGTTAGAGAACAAGTTCCGATCCAAGATAGAGTTCTTCAAGCATAAGAATTTCAGTAAAATACGATAGATCAGCCATATTTATTCACGCCAGAGCGACATTAATGGTTGACAAATCTGCCACGCCGTAGTATAATATACCTATATTAAAGATAAGGAGTTAATATGAAACAAACCTCACTACTACCCAAACTACTGGCTAAAGAGAATGTTACTATTCAACATGGTAATTTTAAGACTGCCTGGTTTGACATCAAGAATCGTGTTCTTGGACTACCCCTGTGGGAAGATATGCATAAAGATGTATATGACTTGTTTGTTGGCCACGAAGTTGGTCATGCTCTAGAAACTCCATTTGAAGGTTGGCACGACAGCCCTGATAAATTAAAAGGTTGCCCTAGGTCTTATATCAACGTAGTCGAAGACGCAAGAATCGAAAGAAAAATTCAGGCAAGATACCCTGGATTGGTTGGTTCATTTAACAGAGGTTATAACCAATTACTTGATAGAGAATTCTTTGGAGACTTAACCAATATTGATTGGGATCAAGTTAAACTTATAGACAAGATTAATCTTAAAACAAAACTTGGTACTAAACTAGAAGTACCTTTCTCTGATGAAGAAAGAACATTCCTAGTCAGATCACTTAACACATCCACATTTGATGAGGTTCTGGACCTAGTTAGAGACATTCTAGCTTGGACTAAAGAGAACCAAGACGAATTGATGCAGAAACCTGAACCAAAAACCTTAGAGGATCAAAATAATGAGGAGCAAAATTCCGAAGAAAACGATACCCCAGGCCATGATGACGCAGAAGATTCGTCAGAAGACACAGAAGAAGCTTCAGGCGACGGCGGAGAATCAGAAGATACTGAATCAGAAGAAAAGACCGAAGAAGTCACAGTAAATGCAGTTGAACCTGAACACACTCAAGACGAACTGGATATATCTATCACGGACACTATTTTTAGAGAAAAAGAAAAGACCCTTACAATGGGTGATGATAAAGTCCAACCAGTATTTATCGGCGATGTCAATAAAGATGCAATAGATAAAGTAGTTATTAATTATGCTAAACTTAAAGAAGCTAGAGAATTACATGCAAAAGAATACGCATCAGATAGTAGTTATGGTTCATACTATTATGAAGACGAAAAGCCAGATTTCAAGACATACTTAAAGTCAGTTAAGAAAAATGTCCAAGTTGCTGTTAAAGAGTTTGAAATGAGAAAGGCAGCATATCAGTACACTAGAGCTACAACAGCCAAAACCGGTACTATTAATGTTAATAAACTTTGGTCTTATAAGACCAATGAGGATATCTTTTTAACAGCTACTAATCTAGCCAATGCTAAGAATCATGGAATGATGCTTCTAATTGATATGTCTGGATCAATGTCAGGTTCAATGAACCAGGTAATGGATCAGGTCATGCACTTGGTTATGTTTTGTAAAGCTACGAACATCCCGTTTGATGTTTATGGGTTTACTTCAACAAACAGGGACGTAAATTATGAGTGGCAAAAACAGAACCCAGGTGTAGTTGACTTAGATAATTTGTCAATGCCTAATATATGTTCATCGTCTCTTAATAAGAAAGATTTTATTGATTCTATGGAACACATGCACAAGAGAGCAACCATGAGGTCTTCATGGGGTGAATTATGTAGCTATGAGGAGTGGGGTTCAACACCTCTTAATCAGGCTCTCATGGTTTCACATCACCTTGTTAAGAAGTTCAAAGCTAGACACGGTATTGAGAAAATGAATTTTATCACCTTTACCGATGGTGATGCTAATAATATTTCTACTTACACTAGGAGTGATGCAGAGATTTGGCCTGATAGACACAATGCGGTTATTCAAGTAGATGGTACTATGATTAAGACCAAAACTGGTTCTAGGGTCGTAACTAAGTCACTTCTTGATAATCTATCCAAGAAGTACAATACAAATAATATTGGATTCTTTATGGCTGATGACAATCATCACTGGAGACAAAGACTTTGGATTCTGGCTAACTCATTAAATAAGCATTCAGAAGAATACAAAAAAGATGCGAACAAAGAATATAGACAAAATAAATGTGTTACAGTTGACAATGTTCTTGGTTACAATGAGTACTACTTAGTAAAAGGTGGTAAAAATCTGGAGACGCAAGAAGATGACTTTTCGGTTAAAGATGATGCGTCTAATGCAAATATCAGAACGGCATTTAAGAAGTTTGCCAAGAGTAAGAAACAGAACAAAGTATTGATGACTAAGTTCGGAAAGGCAGTAGCATAATGCAAATTAATTTGACAAAAGTGTTGACAAACGGCCAGAACCGTAGTATAATATACCTATATTAAATGATAAGGAGTTTTAATTATGAATGAAGTGAGAATATCAACCCAAAACATTGTCAAGAAATTGATCACAATGTACCCAGACCAGACACAATTCAGAAAGAATGTGATCGTGGATACTGCAAAATCTATGGGATACAGAAGTCCCGATTTTGTTCCCCTAATCCAAAAAGATGCCAGAGTAAAGATCGGCACTTATGACTTAACCACTGCTATAGAAGTAGTGAAACCAGAAATGAGTAATCAGGTAGTTAATACTATGGACCCAACCCCAGTCGCAGCAGCGCAGATGCAGTCAATTGTGAATGACGAAAAATCATATGCAAGAATTGATCCTACTTTTGTCCCATGGGGCGCGTATACAGACGTTGTTAAGATTGTGAAATCAGAGATGTTTTATCCAGTATATATATCTGGACTCTCTGGTAACGGAAAGACCTTTATGGTTGAACAAGCTGCAGCTAAACTCGGAAGAGAGTTTATCAGAGTGCAGATTAACCCAGAAACTGACGAGGATGATTTACTTGGTGGATTTAGACTTATTAACGGCGAGACTGTCTTTTCAAAAGGACCGGTACTTAAGGCAATGGAGAATGGTGCAATTTTACTTCTCGATGAAATTGATAGAGCTACAAATAAAATTATGTGTCTTCAAGGTATACTTGAAGGTAAACCTGTCCTCGTTAAGAAAACGGGTGAAACAATTACTCCTGCGTCTGGCTTCAATGTTATAGCGACAGCGAATACAAAAGGTAAAGGATCCGAAGACGGAAGATTCACAGCGGCGTCTATCATTGACGATGCTTTCTTAGAGAGATTCACAGTGGCTGTTGACCAACAGTTCCCTAGTATTTCGGTTGAGAAAAAGATCGTGATTAATCACATGAAAAAGTTTGACTTGGTTGACGATGGATTCGCAGAGAATCTGGTCGCCTGGGCTGATATTATCAGAAAGACTTTCTATGATGATGGTGTTGACGAAGTCATTTCAACCAGAAGGTTGTGCCACATCGTCCAAACCTTCTCCATCTTTAAAGATAAGATGAAGTCAATAGACCTATGTATTGCGAGATTTGACGATGACACTAAACTGGCTTTCCTTGACCTATACACGAAAGTGGATCAAGGGGTTACATTTGATGAGCCAACAATAGAGGAAACTAATGAAACCGATTTCTAAACCGGATTATAAATTTAACGAAGGGGCTCTTATTGAAGAGCTCCAAGCGTATATTGATTCAACCTACGGCGCTCACTATGGACAGGGTGGACTACAGTCTTCCGAAGTCATAGTAGACAGAGGGCATGGGATGGGATTCTTTTTAGGTAATGTAGACAAATATGTTGCACGATATGGAAAGAAAGGTAAGACCCCTGAGGAATTCCGAAAGGACCTTCAAAAAGTCTTACATTATGGATTGCTTGCTTTGTATGAACACGATCGCATGTATGATGAAAAATAACCCTTTACTTTTACCAGTAAATGTGTTATAATATAAACTATGAATAAAACAGGAGAAAATATGATTATTTCAGATGATACCCTCAAGGTATTACAAAACTTTGCTATGGTTAATCCTAACCTAGTACTTAAACCCGGCCAGAAGGTGAAAACAATTTCGGAGGCCAAGAATATCATGGCAATCGCTGAAATCACCGAGGACTTTCCATTGGAGTTTGGAGTCTATGACTTAAACGAATTCCTATCAGTCCATGGTCTTATTGAAAATGCCACATTGTCTTTTGATGATAAGTCACTTACCATGTCGAATGGTGACCAAAAAATCAAATACTATTTTGCAGAAACAGATATTCTAACTCAACCGACTAAGGATATTACAATGCCTGATGCGGAAGTTGGTATTAATCTAACTGAGAAAGTATTGGATCAGATTAAGAAAGCGGCATCTGTTCTTGGCCACATGGAGTTATCTCTAAGTGGTAATAATGGAGTTGTTACAGCAAGTGTCTTGGATGTTAAAGACTCTACTGCCAATACATTTGATATTGTGGTAGATAAAGACAATAACTGCAAAGAAACATTTAATTTCGTGGTTAATATCCCGAACTTAAAACTACTACCAGGTGATTATTATGTGTCAATCAGTTCTAAACTGATCTCAAACTGGCAAAATACTAATTATCCAGTAGAATATTTTATAGCTTTAGAGAGAACTAGTAGCTATGGTGTATAAATATAAGTACACAAACGAATCTCCCATTAAATATGATGGGGATAATATGGTAGTTGCCGGATCGGCCGGGACTATCTTAAATTAGTCTAACTTTGATCAAAGGAGAAATAAAAATGACTGAAGAAGTAAACGCAGTAGAAACTGCACAGGACGAGGCACCTCAACTGTCTCTACAAGACATCGCAACGATGGTACAGATTATTGATGTCTGTTCCAAGCGTGGTGGCTTTGAAGGACCAGAACTGGAAGCAGTTGGTTCATTGAGAAACCGAGTAGTAGCATTCTTGAATGCAGCTGCTCCTAAAGACGGTGAAGCACCAACAGGTGAAATGCCGGTCGAAGAAGTGGAAGAAGATTCAGTCGAATCTTAATCACACGGGGCCTTCGGGCCCCTCATTTTTTTATTATGGAGTATATTATGAATACCAATGAAAGTAAAGCGCTACTTGAAGCGCTAAAAAAAGGAACTGTCACAGTAACTTTTAGAAAAATAGACACAGGGGAACTTAGAGTTATGCCCTGTACTCTCAATCCAGCAGTCCTGGAAGCAAACAACGTTGCAAATAAAGTCAATTATGAACCTCAAAACATGGAAGCTTTTCCTGTTTGGTCATTAGACAAAGATGCGTGGCGTGCTTTTAGACTAGACACTGTTGAAGGTTGGGAGGTTCTTTGATGGATGATTTCTTATGGGTAGAGAAGTATCGCCCACAGACAATTAATGATACAATTTTACCAAACTCAATTAAGAAAACTTTTGGAGATATTGTTAGAGGAGGTGACCTACACAATATGCTTCTTACCGGCACGGCCGGAACTGGTAAAACTACAATCGCTAAGGCTCTGTGTAATGAGCTAGATCTTGACTTTCTGTTAATAAACGGATCGGAAGAATCTGGTATTGATACACTCCGAAATAAGATTAAGAAGTTTGCCTCGTCGGTCTCCTTACAAGGTGGCTATAAAGTAGTAATACTTGATGAGGCAGATTATCTTAATCCCCAATCAACGCAACCTGCATTACGTGGATTCATAGAAGAATTTAGTGCGAACTGTAGGTTTATATTGACGTGTAACTTTAAGAATCGTATTATCGAACCACTACACAGTAGATGTTCTGTAATCGAATTCAATATGTCAAAGAAAGATTCTGGAGTCCTATGTGGCGAAATGCTAAAGAGGATTCAATACATTTTAGATACAGAAGGTGTAACATATGATGTTCCTGTAATTGCAGAACTTATTATGAAACACATGCCAGATTGGCGCAGAGTGTTAAATGAATTACAAAGATATTCAGTTTCTGGTACTATTGATACAGGTATATTGGTTACCTTATCTGATGTATCGGTAAACGAACTAATGAAATCCCTACAGCGCAAAGACTTTAAGAAAATGCGCCAATGGGTAGCAGATAACATTGACACCGAACCAGCGGCTGTATTCCGTAAGATATATGACAATATGGCAGAGTTTGTAGACCCACAATCTATCCCTCAGCTAGTCCTTATCCTTGCAGATTACCAGTATAAAAATGCATTTGTGGCTGATCATGAGCTAAATATCGTGGCATGCTGCACTGAAATTATGGCTGGAGTCAAGTTTAAATGAACCCATTTGATTATGTAAATAGTATTAATATCACTAAGAAAGATATTATGCATGACGATATTTCTGAAAAGGCTTACGCGCCTTTTATGGTTAACAGGGCATTATCATACTTTAATGATACTGTTCTATATGCCAACGAGATGAATATTAACCACACTATAGATAATAAGCTTCAATATCATTTTCTTATAAATATAATTAAGAAGAAGAAAAGGTTCTCCAAGTGGCTAAAACCGCAGGAGGTTGAAAACCTAGAGCTCATTAAAGAATATTATGGATATAGTAATGAAAAGGCTAAATCTGTTATACGATTATTTAATGATGAACATATTGAAACATTGAAACAAAGGATTTATAAAGGTGGAAAACGAAAATATTGAAATCAAAAATTGGGTACCAGCTGATATGCTGGAAATCACCCTAAACGAACCGGATGACTTTCTAAAGATACGTGAGACTTTAACACGTATTGGAGTNGCATCTCGTAAAGATCAAAAACTGTACCAATCTTGTCACATACTCCATAAACAAGGTAGGTATTTTATCGTTCATTTTAAAGAACTGTTTTTGTTAGATGGTAAACCTTCTAACTTAATTGAGAATGACCTAGAACGTAGGAACACAATTGCTACTCTCTTAGCGGATTGGGGATTGGTAACAATCTTAAACCCCGCATTAGTGAAGAGTTTAGCCCCATTGCGTCAAATAAAGGTCATTCCATTCAAAGAGAAATCGCAATGGGAACTGTGTCCAAAATACAATATAGGAAACAGTAATGGAGAAAAGACTAAATAAAGCATGGAAAAAATTTCATAAATTTATGAAATCAGGCAGATTAAATAAAGTTTGTAATAAATGCTTAAACTAACAACGAAAGTTGTATAAATAAATGTGACTGCCGAATTATCGGGGTCACATTTTAACCTTGCTAAAAACAATAGGAGGAAGCTATGGTAAGAAATACTATGAACGTGCCGCGTTCGTTATTCATTGGGTTTGATCCCATACTAAATGAACTTGAGAGGATCCACTCAGCTGGAAAGTCCCAAGATAACTATCCACCCCACAATGTAGTGAAGATTGATGATGAAAATTTTGTCATTGAACTTGCAATTGCGGGCTTTTCGGAAGAAGATATTTCCGTAGAAGTTAAAGATGGTATTCTGATAGTAAAGGGCAATAAACATGATGAAAAACGAGAGTTTGCACATAAAGGTATCTCGTCCCGCAAATTTGAGAAGTCCTTCCGACTCTCTGAATTTGTTGTTATTGACGGTGCCAATCTAGTGAATGGTATACTCGTGGTGAATGCCAGAGTAGAAATTCCAGAAGAGAGGCGTCCTAGGAAGATCGAAATAGGGTCTGCTGGGGCATCAAAGAAGAAGGAATTTATCCAAGATTAATTCCGGTGAGCAGCGAAACTCGGTAGATAATTGTTTAATTACTACTGGAGAACAACATGAAACATATGATTCACTTAGTGAACAAATATGAAGACGTTGCCGAGGCCTTAAGAACTACTTTTTTTGCATTAACTGTTACTGGACTAATCTTAGGATTAGCACCTTTAATAATGTGGATGCAATTAAATAATTTTTAAGACCAAATTGACATAATCATGCGGGGGTAAGAAATTACCCCCAACCTTTTATGTACATATAAGTGTATACAAACTACACTTTTTCGTACATATAAATGCTAGAAATCCCTTTACTTTTACCCTAGGATGTGTTATAATATATACTATTAACAAGGTGACAAATTCGTTATGAAATTCTACACAAATGTAACTCGATATGGTAATATGTTACTCTATCGTGGCTATGAAAATGGCCAAAAGAAACAAGAAAAGATCAAATACAAACCAACTCTGTTTGTCAATACCCCCAAACCAACCCCTTGGAAATCCTTAGACGGAGTACCAGTTGCTCCTATTCAAATGGAATCTATGCGTGACGCCAAAGAGTGGATCGCTTCTAATAAACAAACAGCCGGTAGGTTAATATTCGGCAATGACCGATACATACCTGCTTATATTAATGACGAATTTCCAGGCATCATCGAGTGGGATAGAAACAAGATCAATGTAACATCATTTGATATCGAAGTTGCCTCTGATGACGGTTTCCCAGAACCAGATAAAGCAGATTACCCAGTAATATCAATTGCCATGAAAAATAATATTGACAATACATATTATGTTTGGGGTCTTAATGACTATGACGTGGAAAATTCTTTAATGAAAGATAACCGTGTGGTCTACAAAAAATGTGGTTCTGAGGCTGAATTACTATCAGACTTTATATTACACTGGTGTCTACCATCTAACTGCCCCGATGTTATTACAGGCTGGAACATCAGATTCTTTGATGTCCCCTACCTAGTAAACAGAACAATTAAAATTCTTGGCGATGACATGGCTAAAAGATTTTCGCCGTGGGGTCTTGTTGACCGATATGACGTTAAGATGATGGGTCGTGAACAGTGCACATATGACTTAAAAGGTATATCCACAATTGATTACCTAGAATTATTCCAAAAGTTTGGCTACTCTTATGGTACCCAAGAATCTTACAGACTCGATCACATTGCTAATGTAGTTCTTGGAGAAAAGAAACTATCTTATGCAGAACACGGTTCACTCCATACATTATACAAGTTTGACCATCAAAAGTTTATTGATTATAATATCAAAGACGTAGAGTTGGTTGATCGGCTAGAAGACAAGATGGGTCTTATTACTCTATGTCTTACAATGGCTTATCAAGGTGGCGTGAATTACAACGACACATTCGGAGTAACTTCGATATGGGAATCAATTATTCATAGATACCTATACGAGAACAAAGTCTGTATGCCGTTCTATGAGAACAAGGTAAAGACTAATTATCCTGGTGGTTATGTAAAAGATCCAGTGGTTGGTCTACACGAGAACGTAGTTTCGTTTGACCTTAACTCTCTGTATCCTTCTCTGATTATGCAATATAATATGTCGACAGAAACAATCGCTAATGGTGAAGTAATGAACCTAGACATAGAGAAACTGCTCCAAGGTTATACCTTTAAGAATCCTGGTAAGGCAATTGGCGGCAACGGGCAGATGTTTAGAACAGATAAGAAAGGCTTTATGCCTACTCTTGTAGATGGTATGTACAGCGAACGTGTTGGCATTAAGAAAGAAATGCTCTCGGCACAACGAGAGTTGCAAAAGGTAGATAAACATGATAAACAAAAACTTTATGATATTGAAAGGCGAATTAACATTGCCGAAAATCGGCAAATGGCTATTAAGATTCTTCTTAATTCTCTTTATGGTGCTATGGGCAACAAGTACTTCAGGTTCTTTGACCAACGTATCGCAGAGGCCATTACTCTGTCTGGACAACTTACAATTCGGTGGGCAGAGGTCGCCATTAATAAGTATCTCAACAAGGTGTTGTCTACCAAAGGTAAGGACTATGTCATTGCCATTGACACCGACAGTTTGTATGTTAGCCTAGATGATTTGGTTAAACTTGTTAACCCAGTCAATAAGATTGATTTCCTAGACAAGGTTGCAGAAGATAGACTAGAACCAGTACTTGCAGATGCCTATGTAGATTTATATAAGATGATGGGCGGAATCGAAGACAGAATGGTAATGAAAAGAGAAGTTATTGCTGATCGCGGCATCTGGACAGCAAAGAAAAGATATATTTTAAATGTGTTCGACAATGAAGGGGTTCGTTATGCAGAACCCAAACTTAAAATCATGGGTATTGAGGCTATCAAATCATCAACTCCAGAACCATGTCGAGATGCTCTTAAAGAAATCTTTAAAGTGATTATGTCCGGTGATGAAGTAAAGACCCAGATGGCCATTAAACAATTTAAACGGTATTTTAACTCACTAGATGCAGATAAAATTGCATTTCCCCGCGGAGTCTCTAATGTAACCGACTACCGAGATGCAGGTACAATCTATAGAAAAGGTACTCCTATTCATGTTCGTGCAGCTTTGTTACACAATAACCTGTTGGACCATTATAGTCTAAATAAGAAGTATGAACATATTAAAAATGGCGAGAAGATCAAGTTTATCTATCTTAAAGTACCCAACAGCTTGAAAGAAAATGTTATCGGATTTTCGCAGTATTTACCTGAAGAATTTAAACTCGCTAAATACATAGACTATGAATTACAATTTCAGAAAACATTCTTGGCCCCAATCGAGCCAATACTAAAATCAATCGGTTGGTCGTCAGAAGAACAATCATCTTTAGAAAGTTTTTTTGGCTAAACCCTTTACTTTTAAGACTAAATATGTTATAATAGACACATTAACAGGAGAAAAATATGCAATTAGTAAGATTATCATCCGGTGAAGAAATCATCGGCAACGTAGAAACAGTGGACGACAGTATTATAATTACTGACGGTTTCAGCCTTATTCCAGCTGGAGAAGGTAAGATAGGTTTTATGCCATTTATGGCGTACACCAAAGCAGCTGCAGGTATCACAATATCAAATCAATTTGTTTTGTTTATGGTTGAACCTAAAGATGAATTGGTCGACCAAATCAAATCTATGCAATCAGGCATTGTAGTACCGCCTAAACAAGGTATTATTACAGGGGCTTAATATGCAATCAAGATATCCTATTTACATTATATCTAAAGGTCGTGCAGATTCAAGACTGACAGTTAAATCTTTGGACGATATGGGTGCAATGTATAGGGTAGTTATTGAACAATCAGAGTATGATGATTATGCTGCAGTAATTAACCCTAACAGACTATTAGTACTACCCGAAGGTTTTAGAGAAAATCCAAGATGGGCAAGACCTTGCGATGTGACTGGTCTTATGGGTGGATCCATTCCAGTAAGAAACTGGGTATGGGAACATTCTATTAACGAAGGACACAAGCGACATTGGATTATGGATGATAACATTCATAACTTCTATAGGTTACATAACAATAGAAAGACCAAAATGACCACACCCGCATGTTTTAGAGTATGTGAAGACTTTACTGATAGGTATACAGATGTTAAAATGTCTGGTATGAACTATGCTTTCTTCTGTCCTGCATTTACTAAACGACCACCTTACTATCACAATACCAGAGTATATTCTTGTATTCTATTATCCAATGATGTATATGAAAGTGGAGAACTTTACTGGCGTGGTAAGTTCAATGAGGATACAGATCTGTCATTGAGAGTCATGAAAGGTGGATATCACACATACTTGTTTAATGCAATGTTATGTGGTAAAGTCGCAACATTGACAATGAAAGGTGGTAACACTAAAGAGATATATGGTATAGACCAAGCTGGAACTAAACATGACAGAGCTGGTGAGAACTATGACGACAGACGAGAGTTTGCAGAATCTCTACATGCCCAACATCCAGACGAAGTTAGGATTACACAAAAATGGGGCCGTTGGCACCATCACATAGATTATACTGTATTCCAAAACAAGAAACCTACCAAAAAACCGGACCTAAATATACCTAAAGGTACTAATAATTATGGAATGAAATTGGTAAAATTAAAATCAACAGCAGCATTAGATGAACAGGAGGAATTAAATGTCGAATAAAGATTTAAATAAAGCTATTAACTATGAACCACAAAGCCTATTTGTGTTAGATGGTAGCGAAGAAGAAACAACACCTTATGATTGGGACGATATGCCCGATTTTAACCAGCCACAGGCTGAAGCTCATAAGATGATTAAGATCCGTTTTAGAAATGAAGAGGATTATAGAGAGTTTGCAGAACTAATCGGGCAAAGAAATATGACCCATAGAACCAAAAGTATTTGGTATCCTGTTCTTGATAAGAAAGCTCATAGCCTTGAAAGATTTGTGCATGAAGACCAAATTGATGAAATGGAAATAGATGAAGTGATTGGTTAATATGGCCAAGATTATAATGTACTGGTCTAATATACCAGAAAAATCAGGTTATACTACCGTTGATGAATGGAGAAATAGTGAATTACAATTTTCTCCGCATCATGATTTAGTATTTAAATCGCACGAAAGATTAGGTAATGATGTAGAAATATGGACACATCAAAAAGTATCAGAATTTAATTATAGTGGTATTACAATAAAAGATGCTGGCGAAATTATGTCGCATGATATTTGTTTTGATGGTTTGTCATGGGGCCATTCAATTGCATTTATAGCAGATACCGTAAGAGTCAAGAGAGCAAGTGAAGTATTAGGTATTGTACTAGATATGGATTCTGTTTGTCTAAGACCATTTCCAGAATATGATAGTTGGTTCAGTACTATGCCAGCAAAAATTACTAGCAGTATGGCTCCTAAATGGGGACCAAAGAAACCACCAATGACAGTACATGATGGGTCGTGGGATGGTAAAGCTCTTACTGCATTTCCAATTAAAATTGGTTCTACAACACAAAAAGAAATGTCAGCCTTGGCCGATAGTATACACGAAAAATTTAAAACAAAGCCTAAAGGTGGATCCGATGAATGGAACTCTATTCTTTGGACAGTAAAGAAGATCGCTAATAATGATACAACTGCTAAAGTATTTGAACCAATCTATATGAGTCCGTTACCCGCATGGTTACCAGTTGGCAAATGTTATAGCCTTGAAAGTCCTACTAGATTAGATGGCGTAACAGAAATCTTTGGTTACCCATTGCCTTCGATTAAAGACATAATGAGCAAGTCGTTTATTGTCGCTCATTTCTTTGAGAGTGCATTTCAGAATGCCGACCAGATCGAGGCAGACAAATGGGATAGTATATCTGACGACAGTTTGCTAGCGAAAGAAATGGATCTAATAGGCTATAAGAGAAATAAACCCACATCCCTAGACGACTTTTTTTAAAATAACCCTTTACTTTTACACAAAAGTGTAGTATAATATACTTATTATGATATCAGGTACGCTATTTAAATCTCTCTATGAGACGGCAACTGTCAATAAAATTGACTTTGAGACTTTTGATCAGTTTGAAAAAGTACTGTATAAATTGTCAGATATCCCTAGAAAAGACAAGACATCAGCATATCTAATGTCTCCCGCATCTTATTTAGAAAATACCACAAGAAAAAATGATAATGTTACTAAATGGGGTAGCTGGTGCGCAGTAGACGTAGATGATTTTGTTGGTGAACTAAAAGAATTCCTAGAACAGAAATGCGGCAAGTATCACTTTGTCTGTTATTCTACGGCGTCATCTACTAAAGAAACCCCGAAATTCAGATTGGTATTCCCACTAACTCGTGAGGTAACCAGAGAAGAAATTAAACATTTCTGGTTTGCTTTAAATACAGAACTGGGCGAGATGGGTGATATTCAGACTAAAGATTTATCAAGAATGTATTATATTCCTGGCAAATATGTTAATGCAAATAATTTTATATTTACCAATGAAGGTAGTCATATAGACCCAGAAGTGTTAATGGATTCACATGAGTACATTGAAAAAGCTGGTAACACCTTCTTTGATAAATTACCAAAATCTATGCAAGATGCCCTAATTAATCATACAAAGAATTCTCTAACAAATACGGATGTCAAATGGAATTCATATCGTGACTGTCCATTCTTTCCAAAACAGTTAGAATCAGAATATAAAGTTATAAGTGGATCAGGTTGGTACTATAAGATGTATCAAATAATGGTCGCATTGGCAGGTAATGCTATAAAGGCTAAATACCCTATAACAAGTAAAGAAATTGCATGGATGTGCAGAGAGTTGGACATGGATACTGGTAACTGGTATGACAAACGTCCATTAGACAAAGAGGCTGATCGGGCCCTAGATTATGTAATGAGGAATCAATTATGACACAATATGATGAAGAAGTAAAAAGACAGAAACTGCGAGTAGAAGCAACAGAATGGGCCAAAGGTGTAAAGTGTTTACATGCGCATAGTTTTGATTCAATGGCATACGATGATCGGCCACAAGATACTGCTAAAGGCACTAAGAGTGTTATTGATTTAGAATTTAATTCTGGGATTATAGAACGCTGGCAAGATGAAAAATTAATTCATACTTTCGGTAAGAAATTAACTGATGATGAACTTATAGATATGTTTACAAGAAAATGATAAAAAGACTTTGGACAATTTGGAAATTTGCTATAGGCAGTTTTTCTGATGAACAAACCGCAGAGTTTGACACCCCAGTTGCAATCGCAAGAACCTTTATTGTAGGAATAAATGTGATATGTGCAATTTTAATTATGACTAATATTATAGTAGGATGGATAAATTGAAAAATATAACAGTAGTCGGATCTGGTTATGTGGGTATGGCTAATGCCACAATGCTCGCAAAATATAATAATGTAACAATACTTGATATTGATGCAGAAAGAGTTAAGAGTGTTAACAATAAAATCTCTACCATTGAGGATAAGTATATAGACGAATACTTATTAAATGAATCTCTTACACTAAACGCCACCTTGGACCAGAAAGTAGCATATACTGATGCAGAATGGGTAATTATCTGTACTCCTACAGACTATGACGAGACAAAGAATTACTTTAATACCGACAGTATTCAATCATGTATTAGAGATTGTATGCATTATAATCCTGATGCTCATATAGTAGTTAAATCCACAATACCGGTAGGTTTTATAACTTCAATGCAGGTCAAGTTTGGCAAATTTGATATAATGTTTTCTCCAGAATTTTTAAGAGAAGGTAGTGCATTACGTGATTGCTTAAGACCTGAAAGAATTGTTATAGGTGATAAAAGTCCAGTAGCTAAGAAATTCGCCAAAATTATACAACAAGCTATTGTACCCGAATTTCCACAGGCCCCAGTATATTATACAGGTAAGAAAGAAGCGGAATCAATTAAACTATTCGCTAATACATATCTTGCAATGAGAGTAGCATTCTTTAATGAATTGGATATGTATGCAGAATCCCTTGAATTAAATACAGAAGAAATAATCAAGGGTGTAACCTCAGACGCAAGAATCGGTAAAGGTTATTCTAACCCATCGTTTGGATATGGTGGTTATTGTTTCCCTAAAGATACTAAACAGCTATTGGCTAACTTTCGTAAACAGAGAATACCAAATAAGATAATCCAAAGCATTGTATATGCTAATGAGAATAGAAAAGATTGGATAACAAATAAGATTCTACAATGTGATGCGGTATCAGTAGTAGGAATACATAGACTAGTAATGAAGTCCGGATCTGATAACTTCCGTTCTTCAGCAATACAAGGTATTATACAAAGATTAACAAATAATAATATCAAGGTAATTATATATGAACCGCAACTTACAGATTCGGAGTTTATGGGTTGTATAGTCGAAACGGACCATAAGAAATTTAAAAAATTAGCTGATCTTATTGTAACCAATAGATTGGATGATACACTCAAAGATGTTATAGACAAAACTTACACAAGGGATATATTTAATGACAATTAATAACCAAGAAATTTTTGAATTACACTACTTAATTAGTAAAGTAGAGCAATGGCATGAAGATCGCAATCTTCTTAAAGGAGCTACTGATAAAGATCAAGTATTGAAACTAATACAAGAAGTCGGAGAACTTTCTGATAATGTATGTAAGGGCCAAGATATCCGTGATGATATAGGAGATATTATGGTGGTCTTAATTAATATCATGGCACGTAACGAATTAACTCTGGAGGAGTGTTTATCAGTGGCGTATGATGATATAAAAGACCGAAAAGGTAAAATGGTTGATGGTATATTTATTAAAGACGAAGGGTTGACAAACACTCATTAATGTGTTATAATAGGTTATATTATGAATAAAAAAATATTAGTAACAGGCGGCGCAGGATTTATCGGTTCTGCTTTATGTCATAAGTTAGAAAATCTAGGACATTCGGTCACTAGTTTAGATAACTATTCAAATGGGTCATCAGATAATCATCACCCTGGCGTAGAATATGTAACAGGGTGTACAAACCAAATATCCATGTATTTTCATGATGATGCAAAGTTTGATTATATCTTCCATTTAGGAGAATATGCTAGAGTAGAGCAATCATTCAATGATTATGCTGAAGTAATGGATTATAACTACCATTCGTTTCCTAAGATGTTAGAATTTGCTAAGAAGTCCGGTGCTAAGTTTATTTACTCTGGTTCATCTACTAAATTTTCGGTTGGAGAAGTTGGTAAGATGATGAGTCCATATGCATATACTAAAGCACAAAATACTGAATTATTAACAGCATATGCTGAATGGAATGATATGCCATATGCAATAGTATACTTCTATAATGTATACGGAGAAGGTGAAGTTGCAGATGGTAAGTATTCTACGGTAATTGCTAAGTTTATTAAAATGGTTCAGAACCAAGCGACATCATTACCTATTACAAGCCCTGGAACACAAAAAAGAAACTTTACGCACATTGATGATACTGTTGATGGTTTAATTAAAGTAATGGAATTTGGTACTGGAGATAATTTTGGTATCGGTAATGATAAATCATATTCTTTATTAGAACTAGCAGAAATATTAGGGGTTAAACCTGATATGCAACCAGAGAAACCAGGTAATAGAATGTCCGGAGAAGTTCGCAATCAAATGTTGAAAGCTCTAGGCTGGAAACCTAAGACAGATTTAAAAGATTACATTAAGGATAGATTATGAAAAGTATGATATATGATTTCGAGACACTGGGGACAGAATTTGAGAATTCTGCCGTAGTCTCTTTAGCGGCCCTAGTATTTGATTCAAGTCAATTCATTGCACCAGGTTACACATACGAAGAACTATTAAATAATGTTAAGACTGTTAAGTTTGATGTTGCTGATCAGGTCCGTAATTACAATAAAAAGATTGATCCCGATACACTAAAGTGGTGGGGAGAACTAGACCCAGAAGCACAAAAACAACTTAAACCATCACCTGATGATATGTCAATTACTAATTTACAATCTTGGATCACATCAATAGCAGATCCTGAAGACATAGAACGAGTATACACAAGAGGTAATACATTCGACCCTATGTTCTTACATTCAATTATAGGTAGAGACCCATACCCACACTGGAAACTGCGTGACACTAGATCAGTTATTGAAGGTATGACACTTTTTAATACTTCTATTAAGAATGGGTTTATGGTACCTGGTTTAGAAGATAAATTTATACCCCATGATGCAAAACACGATGTTGCCATGGATGTAATGAGAATGCAATTTTTAATGAGAGAAATGTTATGAGATATTTGATGATAGCCGCGTTACTATTAACCACACCTACACATTCGGTCGCATCAGATGAAAATGGCGAAAGATTCTGCTTGGCCAAGAATATATATTTTGAAGCAGGTAACCAACCTCTGGCTGGTAAGATCGCTGTATCCCAGGTGGTATTTAATAGAGTACATTCCTCAGCTTATCCAGATACAATATGTGACGTAGTATATCAAGCTAAATGGATTGAGAACTGGAAAGGAACTGTTGTTCCAGTTAGACATATGTGCCAATTCTCTTGGTTCTGCGATGGTAAATCAGATATACCTGAAGATAGCGATACTTGGATGATGTCACTCATGATTGCAGATGAATTATTAAATGGTGCTTGGCACGATATAACCGAAGGGTCTACACATTATCATAATGATACAGTATATCCATACTGGGCAGATTCACTTAATGAAACTGTAATAATTAATAATCACATCTTTTATAAATAATAGGAAGAACAATGAGACGAGAACAGACTAACCACTACGAAACCGAATGCACATTAGAATGCACAGACAATGGTAGAAAAGTATCTGCGGATGTTGACCAGTTTAAAGAAAAAGAATCAATAACGGTTCTTATAGAAGGTAAAGTTCGTGTACATTTAAAGTACACAAAATTCAAAGAATATGTGGGTTCAATGTCGGGCCTCGAATTCGTAACCAAAGGGCCTAAATTCTTAGGTTCATCTTATAGGTAAAATATGAAAGTAGGTATTACTTGTTCCACATTTGATTTGTTACACTCAGGTCATGTGGCAATGCTAAGAGAAGCAAAAACTGCATGTGATTATTTAATCTGTGCATTACAGAATGACCCGTCGGTCGATCGGCCAAATAAGAATCAACCAGTTCAAAATATAGTTGAGAGGCAAGCACAACTTGCCGCTATCAGATATGTGGATGAAATTCTTGTATACAATACCGAAGACGAACTAAGGGACATTCTAAGTATGTATCAGATAGATGTTAAGATTATGGGCGAAGAATACAGGGATATAGACTTTACTGGTAAAGATATTTGCCAGAAACGTGGAATTGAATTCTATTTTAACAAACGTGATCACAGATTTTCTACATCAGACTTACGCAAAAGAGTCGAAGAAAACTCTTTACAAAT
>JGI24005J15628_10000199_pt1 | contig 37579 bp, 35 predicted proteins | sample LinPmetageLP40_FD_15628 | JGI IMG/M metagenome (IMG submission 15628)
TGGTCCTCTTGAATCGTGTTCTGGCAGGAACATCATGATTCTACAAGAGAAAACCACTCGCCACCTTCGTTTTCAGGTCGGCCTCATGAATAAGCCGGGATCTCACTACTTCTGAATATTCCTTTCAGCGGGATCTTCTATCGCCAGGATAGCCTTGAACAAATCAGCAAGGGTATCGGCAAGATACTCGAGAATGAAAACTGGCTGACTCGCAATATCATGCAGACGTTGATTCGTCATTATCGTCAACAACAGCAGATTGCCTTCCAGCCTGTCATGGGACTGACACAACGTGAACTGGAAATATTGTCACTCATTGCGTCACAGCAAAGTAATGCAGATATCGCGCATAGATTGATGTTGAGCCAGCACACCGTGAAGTCTCATTTATATAACATCTTTCGCAAGATCAGAGTCCACAACCGCCATCAGGCGATCCAGTGGGCCCACGAGCACCTCAACCTTTACATCCCCAAGCGCACGACGGAGCCGGAATCCTGAGGCTCAGGTGACGCTGGACGAGCATCTCTTCCAGCTGGTGGATCTGTGAGGTCACCACAGCGACAGGGCATGTCTCACGCCGGCTACGCGTAGTAAGCGCTTCACTTTTCAAGAGTGAAATGACTCATGCGCAGTACTGCGTCGCATTCCTGCCCCCCCTCGAATGCGGGGATACAAAAAGACAAGCCCGGTTACATAATGACATTGAAGAGAAGCCTTCCAGCATTAGATCTGTGGTACCTTTGAACCAGTGGAAAGCTTGGTATAAAAAGCGCAAAGGTCTGGTTTTCATTGCACTCTCGAGAAGGGCCATCATGACCAGCGCTAATTTCATCAGGTTTACGTACTGTTTTTCCTATTCTTTTTCTGGGTCTAATCAGGACTGGAGGGGAAGGATAAACTGGTTATTTTAGCAAGTACTGATTAGAGGTTGCCTTATCCCCACTATCGCGCAATCCTATAAAGGTGCTCAGCGCGTAATGCCCGACGTGAATGAGTGCAGTGCTACACGACTCACCCAACCACACTTCAGATATGGCTCCGCCAAGAAAAATCGGTACGACAACTCAGAGGTCTCGCACCATGATTACAGGGAACGCAATGGTGCTGCTGGTGACTGACTGCAATCCGCAGTCAGCGCTTTTCATGGATTACATTCGCCAGCAGCTTGAGTGTCAGGTGGCTTCCGCAAGCCCCGACGAGGATTACACCCCCGGGCAGGCAGAGAGAACGATAGTGCTGCTGGACACCGACCACGTCGATGAAGGCACGATGCAACGCTGGGATGCAGATGCCAGCCAGGATGCCAGCGCAGAGCTGGCCGCTATCAACATCAGTGATGAAGAGGAAGCTGCCAGCCTGCTGGTCAGCACCCATCTTCAAGGCGTGTTCTACCGACAGGACAGCCTCTCACTGATCAGCAAGGGCATCGCGAAACTGCTGGAAGGCGACATGTGGATGTCCCGACCGCTGATGACCCGCCTGCTGGATTTCTATCGCCGTCAGCAGCTCAACGCCTATCGCCCGGTCTGTGGTCTGACCCAGCGTGAGGTGGAAATCATCGGCTTGCTGGGCACGGGTGCCTCGAATACCGAGATTGCTGACCAGCTGTTCGTCAGTGAACACACGGTCAAGTCACATCTCTACAACATCTTCCGCAAGATCAAGGTGCATAACCGCATTCAGGCCATGAACTGGGCACGTCAGAACCTGGCAATGCCTGTCTCGCGCACCCCACGCATCGCTCGCAGAGCACAGATGTCGTGAACGGTTGGGGCATGACAAGCCGCCAGGTGGTCGCCTGGGGACTGACATGCTTCAGTCTGTCGCCCGCCTTCGCGCAATCCGCGCCGGAGGCGGTGCGACCCGAGGTATCCGTTGCCAGTGAAGAGCAGCAGGCTCGCCGTCAGGGGGAAGATGGGGTCGCCATCCAGCGCGCTCGCCCCACGCTCTCCGACGGTCTCAGCGGCGTGATGATCGATCGCACCATGACCATGATCGGCAAGACCTTCTTCCGCCAGTTCAGCCAGCAACGCCTCGATAGCCCAGCCATCCGCAACACATCCCTCAGCATCCATGAACGCCCCTCAGCACGCTGGGGCAGCCTCATCTGGATCACCGAAGGCAACAACGTTCTGTACGAAGCGACGCTCCCTCCGCGCCTTAATGACGTGGATATGTACGCCAGCGCCGCTGTATCAAGCGTCTCCGACCAGTTCCTGCGTCGCAAGGTCATGGAAGCCCTGCGCAACGACCCGGACATGGCCGGTGACGAATTCTGATGTATTGAAGACCGACATAATAAATGGGCTCCGGACACGGAGACCCTGACAATACGCAAGGGAACAGGGGAACATCATGAAGCATCAGACACTCGCGGTGTCGTTGCTGTTATCGGCGATGCCGCTATATGCCGGTGAACTCATCTATCAGCCCATCAACCCGAGTTTCGGTGGCAATCCTCTCAATGGCAGCTACCTGCTTGGCAAGGCCCAGGCCCAGGACACCCACGAGGATCCTGATGCCTACTCCTTCGATAGTCTTTCCGAAACAGAACTTTTCATCAGCGACCTGCGCAATAGCCTGGTATCCGATGCCATCACCGATGCTGTCGATTCCACAGAGCCCGGCCGTTCCAGCGTGATCGACAGCGCTCAGCTGCGTGTCGAAGTCATCAGTAACGGCAATGGCGGTTTCTCCATGCAGGTGCTTGACCGCGCCACAGGTGAAACCACCGTCATCAACCTCGGCACATCAGGCAATACATTCTGATCCGCTACTGATGAAGGGTTCGCTCAATGAAGACACTCACCTCCATGCTGGCCGTTGCCAGCCTGGCGCTTGCTGGCTGTGCGCCGATGGTCGCCAATACCCAGGGTCTTGAAGGGGTGCCCAGCACCTTGATGCCAAGAACCACCACCTATCAGGATCTGATCAGTCTGCCGCCTCCCGCCGGACGTATTCCGGTCGCCATCTATGACTTCCGTGACCAGACGGGGCAGTACCGGCCTGCCCCTGCCAGTACCTTCTCTACGGCGGTCACCCAGGGCGGCGCCGCCATGCTGAGCGCCGCATTGTCGGACTCCGGCTGGTTCATCCCCCTCGAGCGCGTGGGACTGCAGAACCTGCTGACAGAGCGCAAGATCATCCGCGCCAACATGGAACGCACGGGACAGAATGATCTTGCCGCATTGCAAGCCGCCAACCTGCTGTTCGAGGGTGGCATCATCGCCTTCGACTCCAATGTCAGAACAGGCGGGGCGGGCGCGGAATACTTCGGGATCGGCGCCTCTGGTCAGTATCAGGTAGACCAGGTGACGGTCAATCTGCGTGCTGTCGATATCACCACGGGGCAGGTCATCGCCAACGTCAATACCAGCAAGACGATCTACTCACGCGAGCTGAGGGCGGGCGTCTATCGCTTCATCGATTTCAGTCGCTTGCTGGAGATGGAGGCGGGGTATACCAGCAATGAACCCGTACAGATGGCGGTAATGTCCGCCATTGAATCTGCCGTGATTCACTTGATTGCGCAAGGCGTCGAACGCCAGCTCTGGGTTCTCCAGGACCCGGACAGCCTTCAGACATCAGAGCTGATGGATTACCTGCAAGCCCCGACCCCGATGTTGTAGAGCCAGCCCACATTCAAGACCCCGTAGAGAGCATCGTGGTATTCGCGGTGTTTATCTCTTCCTTAAAAGGCAGTCACCTCGCAAGAGGTGGCTGCCTTTTTTCATATCTGCGCAAAATATAAGAAACAATTAAAACAACAAAGCATGAAATATCATGCACCTAATACCGTCAACAGTAATACCTCCCTGAACGGTGCTGAAAATCTGGCCACTCTTTGTCATTACTCACCGCTATTGGGCAAGACATTATGAGTAGCAATCTCTAGCCCTCATAAACCCGAAAAGGACTGATGGTGATGGCCTCGATAAAGACCAATAGTTAGTGCACTTAGACGGTCACCTGGATGGACTCACGCCATGGCTTCGGCAAAGCATCAACAAAGAAGAATGCTACAGGCCTGCCTTTTCTTTTCATCACTGACACTCAGCTTGTGGGTGTTGGCCAATGACTTGGCGACCACCTCCGAATTGGGGAGCAGCCACTCAGTGGCGGTCATCGAGCAATCTGGCGCTTATAACTCGGCGATGATCGTTCAGCATGGTAATGGCAACGCCTCCTTGATTGACCAGAGCGGTGTCCTGAATGAAGCAGGGGTCGACCAATATGGCAATGGAAACACGGCATACACACTGCAAGAGGGTGCCCTGCATGAGGCAAGCATTCTTCAGCATGGCCAATATCATGATGCGCTGATCATTCAGCAAGGTGTTGGGCAAAGCGCCAGCATTCAGCAGACAGGCATCGGGGGAAGCGCCACGCTTCTACAACAGGCCAGTAGTCAGGTACCGGCAAGTATCACTCAATATTCACGGGGCCATATGCGTGTCCAGGTCATACAACAGTGATCTTTACCACGATGGCTCGCATGACATCGCTATACGACGATGATGCTTGTGAAGGTGGTGGCTGAATACCCGCTTTCATCGAATCGCCAATACGAATTTTGCCTGGCCAGGAGAGATTCTCACTTATATGTAGTCAAGAGTCCTGCATGACGAATACAACCTTCTGGCAAGGCCATAAAAGAGCAGTAGCAGTACAACATGATGTCGCGGATCACGAAAACCAGACCGCCATCATGTCAGGGGATGCATGACCAGAAGCAAGTCAATAATAAAAACACTACTCGAAAAATGATCTACACAAGGGAACAAACCATGAAAATTCAAATGAGCTTGCTGGCTATCGCGATTGCTTTTACCTCTCAGGCGATGGCAGACAACAACACCGCAGATGTCGATCAGACTGGCTTCATGAACATGGCCAATGTTGACCAGACATCACGTAATGGCGGGTCTCTCGATAGCAACCACAACAGTGATATCGATCAGACAGGTGCTTTCAACAAGGCCAAGACCTATCAGAACGGTGTCAATCATGTTATCCGCATCAATCAGGTCGGTGGTGGAAACCGCGCAAAAACCACCCAATATAGCAGCACAAATACTGGCATCGTGGATCAAAAGGGTGTCCGTAACACTGTCGATATGAACCAGAAAAGTTACAAGCATACCGCGCGTATCACGCAGCAAGGCCTTGCAAACAAATCTTCCTCTTGGCAGGGCGCCAGTGGCTCGCCGGCTGGGCGTGAAAACTTGCTAGTCGTGTCACAAGAGGGCGTGTTCAACAAATCCAGCGCTACCCAGCAGGGCAGCCATGCCATCGCACGTGTCACTCAGACAGGCTACCAGCATGATTCTGATGTCCTGCAGGTAGGAGAATATAACCGCGCTCGTGTCACCCAGGATGGGCGCTTCCATAACTCGACCGTGACACAGACAGGCACTATGGGTATTGCCGTCGTCGACCAGGCCGGTTCGCGCAGTGACTCTACCGTTACTCAAGCAGGTGATTTACAGGTCGCACGTGTGACTCAGGAGGGTAGCTCACACGACTCTCTGATCAATCAGAGCGGGATGCAAAACACCGCACTAGTGACACAGTCCGATATGCTGCAGTACTCCGATATCAGTCAGAGCGGAGAAAACAACCTGGCCATTAATATTCAGAGTGGCTATAAAAATGCGGCCATCGTTGTTCAAACTGGCAGCAACAGCGATTCTCTGATCACCCAGAGCGGCGCCTATGATCATGCCCACGTCATTCAGTCAGGCAGTGGCCATCGTTCAGAAATTCTCCAACAGGGTGGAGGTTTCCTGAGCTTCGCGACCAATAGTGCCCACGTGACACAGTCAGGTGCGATGAATACCTCCAGCGTGACCCAGACTGGCGGTGGCAACGTAGCCAACGTGATGCAGTACTGATCACGCCCCAGCCAGGATGTCTTACAGAACCCCGCGCAAGCGGGGTTTTTCGTTTTTCCGCCCGGTGGATCCATATAATGAAAAAGGCCGCTGACAGGGTTGTCAGCGGCCTTCCAGTACCAGCCGCGAAACATCTATCGCAGCGGCAAGTTACTTCTTTGGCGGTGTCACGGAATTCTCCGGGAAGGACTTGCGATAACTCTCAAGGCTTTCATCCACCATCTGGCGGCCCTTGCTGACCTGCTTGTTACCGCTGGTGATCCGCGCCTTGCCCTTCTTGATTTGACCATTGCCCTTGTCGATCAGCGCCTGGCCCTTGGCGATATTGGATTCGCCATCATTGACCAGATTCTCACCACTGACGACCTGCTTCTCACCCGCGGCCACCAGAGACTTGCCGCTCTCCCAATTATCGGCCAGCTGATCACGCACCTTGGCGACGGCCTTGGCTTCCTCAGCCTGACCGCGCATGAGATCAGCGGTTGTCGGCTGGCTGGAGCAGCCCGCGAGCAGTGCCAGACTGATGGCAGCGGCGGCGGTATTTACCCATTGTTGGCGCATGATATTTCCTTTCCAGATGCATAGCTTCCCAACGAAAGCCAAGGCTCACTCGGGAGCGCACTATGCAATACAAAAAAGGGCATGGCGGTCATCCCGCCATGCCCCATGACAACTATCGCTCGTCTCAATGCAGCCTGAGCTGCTCACGAATCAGGCGAGCCAAGGTGACATTGGCGTTGGGCGCTGTCGTGTCGATATGGACCAGCTGACCATGCTCTTCTGGCGCAAATGGCTCGCGATTGGCCAATTGCTTGTCGAGCACTTCCAGACCTGCTTCGGAAGCCTCACCACTGCGCTGACTACGCTTGATGATGCGCTTGCGCAGCGTCTCGTCATCGGCCTCGAAGCTGATCATCAGTACCGGCAGGCCACGGGCTTCTGCCTCATGACGCAGGCGATCACGCTGCACCTTCTTCAGGCAGGTGGCATCGATGCAGACGGGGATACCCGATTCCAGCAGCGTGGCTGACAGATTCGAGAGTCGCTCGTAGGTCGCATGGGTGGCCTGGGGGGTATAGATGCCGCCATTGAGCCCGGACTCGGTATCGGCATCCGCCGCAAAGCCATACAGGCGCTTGCGCTCGACATCGCTGCGAATGCGTACACCGCCCAGCTCGCGCACCATCTCTTCGGTGAAGCGACTCTTGCCGCTGCCGGAGACACCCACACCGATGATCATATAAGGGAAGCGGATCTCGCTATAGCGCTCCGCCAGCCCGATATAGCGCTCGTACTCGGCCAGCACATCGGCGCGATCCGCTTCACACAGGTCCGGCTGATGATAGCGAATCATCGCCACCTTGGCCCGGATCAGTGCGCGATAGATCTTGTAGTACGGCAGCAGACGCACCAGCGAGTAATCGCCGGAGAGCTCGAGATACCGGTTGAGAGCATGATGGGCAAAGGCCTGCTCATCACGCGCTTCGAGATCCATCACCAGGAAGGCCAGATCACAACCGACATCATTCCAGCGCAACTCTTCATTGAACTCGATGCCGTCAAACAGCAGGGCACGGCCTTCGTGGCGCACGGCGTTACCCAAGTGGATATCGCCGTGAGTCTCACGCACGAAGCCTTCCTGCCAGCGACGCTCGAACTCGGGATTGAGGCGCTGGAAGGTCTCTTCGGTCCACTGCTTGAGCAGCGCGAGTCGCTTGATGGCCTCGGCATCATCACCGAGGCGCGGACGAATCAGCTCGAACTCGTTGTCGATGGTACGACTGACCATCTGCGGGCTACCCAGCTCGCTATCGCCCTGGATGCGCTCGGCCTGCTCGTGGAAGGCCACCAGCTGGTCGACCAGATCGTCCAGCAATTCCAGCGACAGCTCGCCACTGGCCTGCAGGGCGCTGAACAGATGGCGATTGGAGAACTGGCGCATCTTGACCGCGTACTCGAAGACAGCACTGTCGTCTCCGATGCGCGGAGCTTCGGGCGTGCCCGAGATCGCCACGGTATCCAGGTACAGCGTCGGTGCCAGACGGCGGTTGAGGCGCACTTCCTGTTCACACAGGAGCTTGCGGCGCTCAAGGGTCGAGAAATCCAGGAAGCTGCCGAAATCCAGCGGCTTCTTGATCTTGTAGGCGTAGTCGCCGGTCAGCACGATCCACGAGATATGCGTCTCGTGCACTTCGATATCCTTCACGGGGTGATCGAAGCAATCGGCTGTGTGAAGGGCTCGAATCAAGGCCTGGCTCAAGGTCGTCTCCGCTAAGGCAAGCTGGCTATAAGGTCATTAGCGCAATCGCTATCGTTGGCGACAAGTGTACCGGATGGCAGCCCGCCCGGCAGCCTGCCGAGCGGGTTCCTGTCTGCGTTGGCCAACCCGCGGACTCAGGTACTGTCTCGCGTCTCACTCAGTTCGATGCGGACATCTGCGCAAAGACCCGCTCAGCCGCATCCAGCGTGGCCTGGATATCAGCATCGGTGTGCGCCGCGGACATGAAGCCGGCTTCATAGGCGGACGGCGCCAGATAGACGCCTTCGGCGAGCATCGCGTTGAAGAAGGTCACGAAATCCTGCTGACGACAGCGCGTGGCGGAGGCGAAATTGCTGACCTCTGCGTCATCGGTGAAGAAGACACCGAACATGCCACCGGCATGCTGGGTAATCAGACGGATGCCTGCCGCCTTGGCACGGCTTTCCAGACCTTCACACAGCATCTCGACCTTGCGTGAAAGCTCGGCGTGGAAGCCGGGCGCCTTGAGCTTGCGCAGCAGCGCGACGCCAGCGGCCATCGCCAGCGGATTGCCTGCCAGCGTCCCGGCCTGGTAGACCGGCCCCAGCGGCGAGAGATGGTGCATGATCTCGCGCTTGCCGCCGAAGGCACCCACCGGCATGCCGCCGCCGACGATCTTGCCCAGGCAGGTCAGGTCCGGCGTGATGCCGTAATGTGCCTGAGCGCCACCCAGGGCAACACGGAAGCCCGTCATCACCTCATCGAGGATCAGCACGCTGCCGTGGGCATCGCACACTTCACGCAGGCTTTCGAGGAAGCCTGGAACCGGCGGAATGCAGTTCATGTTGCCGGCGACTGGTTCGACGATAATGCAGGCGATCTCGTCACCCAGCTCGGCGAAGCAACGGCGCACACCCTCGGCGTCGTTGTAGTCCAGCGTGATGGTGTGCTCGGCCAGCGAGGCCGGCACGCCCGGGGAGCTGGGCTCGCCATGGGTCAGCGCGCCGGAGCCGGCCTTGACCAGCAGCGAGTCGGAGTGACCGTGATAGTTGCCCTCGAACTTGACGATCTTGTCGCGACCGGTAAAGCCCCGCGCCAAGCGGATCGCCGACATGGTGGCCTCGGTGCCGGAGTTGGTCATGCGCACCATGTCGAGGCTCGGCAGCATCTCGCAGATCAGCTCGGCCATCTCGGACTCGATCTCGGTGGGCGCACCGAAGGACAGACCACTTTCGAGACGCTCGCGCACGGCGCTGAGCACATCTTCATCGGCGTGGCCGGTGATCATCGGTCCCCAGGAACCGACGTAATCGATATAGCGCGTGTTCTCCACATCGAACAGATACGCGCCCTTGGCATGGTCGATGAACACCGGCGGACGATGCAGTCCCTTGAAGGCGCGGACCGGCGAGTTGACGCCACCGGGAATATGACGGCTGGCGCGTTCGAACTGGGCAGCGGACGTGGTCATGACATACCTCTTGATAAGCGGCGAGCGGCCCATCGGCCGCGAAAATGGAGAAAAGGGGGATCAGACATAAAGACGCTGTGGATAACGTGAATGCAGCTTGTCCACAGGCGATGAAACGGCCCGATAGCCTCGGGGCGGCAAGGGGGTGTGGATAACCCGAATGCCGTCGATGGCGACAGCTTAACGCGACTCACGGGTGAGTTGCAGCCGCGCGAGCGCAAGGGGTGCCGGCGTCGAAAGGGGCAATAGCGCTATCGCCAGGGCAGAAACTGGGCCTCGGGCAGCGCACCTTTCCGCCCACGTTGCTGGCCATCGACGAGACTCTGCCAGGTGGCCTGCTGGGCAGCCTGCCATGCCGATGGCAACGTCATGCCGCGTGCCAGACGAACCGCCAGGTGCGAGGCCAGCGTGCAGCCGCTGCCATGGAAGCTGCCCGTCAGTCGCGGGCAGTCCAGTGCGAGCGTGGCGTGGTCACGGCGATACAGACGATGGATCACCGACGGCTCAGCCAGCGAATCAGCATCGCGCTCGACAGGATCAGTACCGGTGACCAGCACGGCCCCGGCGCCTGCCGCCAGCAGATGCTCGGCGAGTCGGCCGTCGCCCGTCCCCGTGGGACAGGCCGCCAGCCGCGCAAGCTCCGCGCGGTTGGGCGTGAGCACATCCACATGCGGCAGCAAGCTCTCACGCGCCTGATGGATCAGCGACTCGGTGGAAAGCTCAAGCCCGCCGCCCGCCTTGAGCACCGGGTCCCATACTACGGGTAACCCCGGCCAGCGCTGCTGGAGTTCCTCGATCAGCGTCACGCACGCCGTGAGCGCCGCTTCGCTGGCGAGCAGACCGATCTTGAGCGCGCCCGGGCGGAAGTCCTCACACAGGGTGCGGGCCATGGCGAGCATCGACTCGCCCGATTGCGGGATCACCGCCTGCACATTGCAGGAGTTCTGCACCGTCAGTGCCGTCGGCACCGTCAGCGCCCAGCCGCCACCGGCGCGGATCGCCTCGCTGTCGGCAATCAGACCCGCGCCGCCACTGGGATCATGCCCCGCCAATACCAGTACGTAGGGCAATTGCGCTGAGCACTCGGTCATGGCGGAACCAACCCTCAGAACGGTTTGACGATGACGCAGATGACGATCACCACCAGCATCAGCACCGGCACTTCATTGAAGAAGCGGAAGTAGCGCGAGGTTCTCTTGCAGGTATCGGCGGCGAACTGCTTCAGATACAGGCCACAGGCATGGTGATAGCCGACCAGCAGCACGACCATGGTCAGCTTGAGGTGCATCCAGCCCATGCTCATGAAGCTCGGCACCAGCGCCAGCAGCCAGATCCCCAGCACCAGGGTCGCGATCATCGACGGCATCATGATGCCGCGATAGAGCTTGCGCTCCATGGTCTTGAAGTACTCGATGGCCTTGTGGTCGCCGGCATCACGCGCCTGGGCGTGATAGACGTACAGGCGCGGCAGATAGAAGAGGGCAGCAAACCAGCACACTACGGCAATCAGATGGAAAGCCTTGATCCACAGATACATGAGGGAGCTCCGTCAGTCAGGGTCGGGAAGGTCAGAAAGTGGACGCGCGGATGAAGCAATCGGATCGCCACGATGGCATGTGGCACCGCCAAGGCCCATGCGGTATGCGGTCGCGGCCAGGCGCGCGCAGAGCGAATTCACGCCTGAGAAGCAGGTGCCATGGCGCGCGTCAGGGCGTATAGCGATAGTAGCTCTCTATTGCATCCCGCGTGATGATACCTGAAATCTTGCGAATCATCGGTGCGGTGGTGTGCTCGACATAGAGGGCATCGACATCGCTGGGCAGCAGCCGCTCATAGGCCTCGGACAAGGTAGCCTGCAGGTGGATGGGCGCGAGATCCAGACGCTGAGCCGGGATCTCGAGCAGGTCGAGCTCTTCCTGCTCCCGCCAGTGCTCATCCATCAGCACACGCACCAGATCCGCCGCCGGCAGCGCGACCATCGGCTTTTCCGGCGTCGAGCGCGTGACCACCAGCCAGACCGGCTTGCTGTCGAGCAGGGCGCGAGCGCGTTCACGCGTGATGCGGCGCGGCACGCTGACCAGCGAGCGCTCCATCACCGCCGGCACCGCCACCCGCGACAGCGCCTGCATCAATGGCTGCTGGAGCGGATGCAGGCCCTGCGCCGTCAGCGTCGAGATGAAGAAGCCTTGGCAGTGACACAGCTGGCGACAGGTCAGGCCTGCCACCACCACCGCCAGCATGCCGGGCAGGATGATATTCGGCGAATGCGTCAATTCGAGCAGTGCCATCAGGGCAGCCAGTGGCGCCTGAAGCACCGCGCCCATCATCGCCGCCATGCCGAGCAGGGCGTAAAGCGCGATGTCCGAGGCCTGGTCCGGCAACAGCCAGCCGCCCAGCATGCCCATCAAGGCCCCGGCAGCGGCGCCTGCCACCACCACCGGACCGATGATGCCGATCGGCACGCCACAGGCCACGCACAGGGCCGACAGCACCAGCTTGCCGATCACCAGCGCCAACAGGATATCCAGCGCCAGCTGGCCGTCGAGCAGCTGGGCCAGGCTGTCATAGCCGATACCTTGCACCTGGGGATACCACCACGCCACGGCGGCCGTCGAGACCCCGACCAGCGCCATGCGCATCCCCCATGACAGGTGTGCCACGCGCGCCTGCTGACGCGCCAGATGCACGAAGCCCCCCGCCAGCAGGCCGATGACCAGCGCCGTGACGATGACCCAGGGCAGGTCGAGCAGGGAATGCAGCAGCAGAGAGGGCACCGCGAAGGCCGGCGCCGAGCCGTAGACCATCTGCGTGACCACCGCGCCGGTGGTCGAGGCCAGAATCACCGGCATGAAGCCCATCAGGGTGTACTCCATCATCACCACTTCCATGGCGAAGATGACTCCCGCGATCGGCGTATTGAAGGAGGCGGAGATGCCCGCCGCCGTGCCACAGGCGACCAGCACGCGCAGACTATTGTTGGGCAGCTTGAGGCGCTCGCCGATCCAGCTCGAGGCACCGGCGCCCAGGTGGATCGCCGGACCCTCACGCCCCGCCGACAGACCGCCGAGCACGCTCACGACCCCGACCACGACCTGATTGAGCCAGGCACGCAGCGGCATCTTGCCCTGATGGTAGGTCAGGCGCTCGATGACATGCCCGATGCCCAGCTTGCGCTGCGCCGGATGCTGTCGCCCCAGCACGATGCCGATCACCAGCACCGCCAGCAGCGGCAGCGAGGCGCGCACCCAGGGGGCAAGTCCCTCGAAGTTCTCCGGATTGTCATCGGGCATGAAGCCCAGGGCACCGGCGCTCAACAGCAGGCGGAAACCGACCATCAATGAGCCGGTCAGCAGCCCTGCCACCAGCCCCAGCAGACACAGTTGCGGGAGTGCATCGACCGCCGCCAGCTTGCGCCGAAAATTGTCGAGACTGGGACGAGGCAGATGCGGACGCGTCAGGCGTGACACTCACGACTCCTTGAAGGCACTGGCAATGACAGAGGACATCCATGTCGGCAGCGCATTACTGCCCGCCTGACACCTGTGTATCATATCGATTGCGAACCGTCGCGACCGTGCGCAATCCGACAACCTCGGCACAGCATGGCGCAACGCCTGTCTCGCGCACAGGCCACCAAAGGTCGCAGCAGCAGATCGGACACAAGATTACATCTCGCATCAACAGGACACCGCCCGAAGGCGGGGAGGCAGCATGATCAAGGTAGGTATCGTCGGCGGCACCGGTTACACCGGAGTGGAACTCCTCAGGCTCCTGGCCAGCCATCCGCAGGTGGAAGTGACCGTGATCACCTCGCGAAGCGAGAAGGGCGTGCGTGTCGACGAGATGTACCCCAATCTGCGCGGCCACTACGACACCCTCGCGTTCAGCGAGCCGGATGCCGACGTGCTGGCCGCCTGTGACGCCGTGTTCTTCGCCACGCCTCACGGTGTCGCTCACGCCCTGGCCGGCGATCTGCTGGCACGCGGCACGCGTGTCATCGACCTGTCCGCGGACTTCCGCATCAAGGACGCCGACGTCTGGGCCGAGTGGTATGGCCAGCCGCATGGCGCGCCGGAGCTGCTCGGCGAAGCCGTCTACGGCCTGCCGGAAGTCAATCGCGATGCCATCCGCGAAGCGCGCCTGATCGCGGTGCCGGGCTGCTACCCGACCTCCGTGCAGCTGGGCCTGATCCCGCTGCTGGAAGCCGGCCTGATCGAGACCGACAACATCATCGCCGACTGCAAGTCCGCCGTCTCCGGCGCGGGTCGCGGTGCCAAGGTCGGCTCGCTGCTGTGTGAAGCCGGCGAGTCCATGAAGGCCTACGGCGCCTCCGGCCATCGTCACCTGCCGGAAATCACCCAGGGGCTGGACCTGGCAGCCGGCAGCGCGGTCGGTCTGACCTTCGTCCCGCACCTGACGCCGATGATCCGCGGCATCCACTCCACCCTCTATCCGCGTCTGAGCGGCTTCAGCGGCACGCTGGAAGATCTGCAGGCGCTGTTCGAGCAGCGCTACGCCGATCACCCCGCCGTCGATGTCATGCCGCTGGGCAGCCATCCGGAGACGCGCAGCGTGCGTGGCACCAATCTGTGCCGCATCGCCCTGCATCGTCCGGGCAACGGCGACACCCTGGTGGTGCTGTCGGTGATCGACAACCTGGTCAAGGGCGCATCAGGTCAGGCCATCCAGAACCTCAACCTGATGTTCGGTCTCGATGAGATGATAGGTATCGGCGCGCCGGCGATGATGCCCTGAACCGCCAGCGTACGCCCGCAAGGCAGCACGTCAGACAAAGTTGACCCTTTTGCTCGGATATAGGGATAATAGGCGTCATTCCGTTCTCTATACCGTGCCGGGCGCTGTCTTCAGCGTCCGGCCTCCGACTCCTTCCAGGAGGCCCGCATGAGCGAAGCACAAAGCTTCATCCCGACGCCGTTGTACCTGTCCGAGCGCGCCAGTGCCCGGATTGCAGCGCTGCGCGCGGAAGAAGCCAACCCGGAGCTGCGTCTCAGGGTCTACGTCACTGGCGGCGGCTGTTCCGGCTTCCAGTACGGTTTCGATATCGCCACCGATCTGGCCGATGACGACACCGTGGTCGAGCTGGGCGAAGCCGCCATCGTGATCGACCCGCTGTCCTACCAGTATCTGGTCGGTTCGACGATCGACTATGAGGAAGGTCTGGCGGGCGCCCGCTTCATGATCCAGAACCCCAACGCCACCAGCACCTGTGGCTGCGGGTCTTCCTTCATGGTCTGATCATTGAGGGTCTGACCAGAGAGCGTATGACCGTCAGGGCTGACAGGCCCGCGCACGACATTGGCGCCTTGTTGACGCCTGATCGCCCCCTACCGGGAACCGGTAGGGGGCGATTTTTTTTCGTCATCTCAGTGGCTTGCAAGCTTCCCTTCGCCGCATGGCAGCAGCGGGAGACTTGACGGGGTCCGGTGTGCTCGTCAATCTAAAAACGCTATACATCCTAAAATCTAAATATAAAGAGGAATGTAAAATGCGCAGATCTCACCTGCTGGCCTCCCTCTCTGGCCTCGCGGCCGCCACCTTCATGGCCAGCGCTGCCCATGCCGTCACCCTCAAGGCGGCGACCGACCCGAGCTTCGTGCCCTTCGAGATGCTCGACCAGGAAAGCGGCGAGATGGTCGGCTTCGATATCGACATCCTCAATGCCATCGGCGAGCGCGCCGGCTTCGATATCGACCTCAAGACCATGGACTTCAATGGCATCATCCCGGCCGTGCAGACCGGTAGTGTCGATGTCGCCATCGCCGGCATCACCATCACCGAGGCGCGCGAGAAGATCGTCGACTTCACCGATCCCTACTATGACTCCGGCCTGCAGATTCTGACCTCGGCCAACAACGGCGACATCGAGGATATCGAAGGCCTGGAAGGCAAGAAGATCGGCACCAAGATCGGCTCCACCAGTTACGACTACCTCACCGCCAACCTCGGTGACTCCACCATCACGCCTTACCCGGGCAGTGCCGACATGTACATGGCCCTGATGTCCGGCAGCGTCGATGCCGTCTTCTACGATGCCCCCAACGTCGGCTACTTCGCCAAGACCAAGGGCAATGGACGCGTCAAGACGGTGGGGCCGCTCTATGAAGGCCAGCAATACGGCATCGCCTTCACCGAAGGCAGCGAGTGGACCGAGGCCGCCAACGAGGCGCTGGCCGAGATGAAGTCCGATGGCAGCTATGCCGAGATCTACCAGAAGTGGTTCGGCGCCATGCCCGGCGACAGCCAGTAAGCCGCTTTCGACTCGCCTCAGACGCCTCACGTCGCGTAGTGCAGATCATCATCACGACATTTCGGCAGCGACAGCCTGCCGGAATGTCGGTCGTCTCGAACCTCCGGCGCGCCCAGCGGCGCATGAGAGGTTCGTGCCAAGGAGCCCCCCGTGGACGTTCAGTTCCAGTTTGATTGGCAGGCCGCACTCGATTCGGTGCCCTACCTGCTCGAGGGCATTCCCTGGACCCTCGCCATTTCCTTCGGTGGCCTCGCCATCGGCTTCGTGCTCGGCATCCTGTTCGGACTGCTGAGCCTGTCTCCCAGCCGCCTCCTGAGCTGGATCGCCACCGCCTATATCGAGATCTTCCGTGGCACCCCGGTGCTCGTCCAGGTGCTCTTCATCTTCTATGGCCTGCCGCAGATCATCGGTGGCCCCATCGATGCCCTGACCGCCGGCATCGCCGCGATCGCCTTGAACTCGGCGGCCTATATCTCGGAAATCGTGCGCGGTGGCGTGCAGTCCATCGCCCGTGGCCAGCGGGAAGCCGGCCTGTCACTCGGTCTTTCCACCCCGCAGACCTTCCGCTATGTCATCTGGCCCCAGGCGCTGCGCCGCATGATCCCTGCGCTGGGCAACCAGGGCATCGTCTCGATCAAGGACACCTCGCTGTTCTCGGTGATCGGCGTCGGTGAGCTGGTGCGTCAGGGGCAGATCTACATCGCCACGACCTTCAATGCGCTGGAAACCTACTTCATGGTCGCGCTGCTATATCTGGTGATCACCCTCAGCCTGTCATTTGGCTTGCGGATGCTCGAGCGCCGCGGGTTGGTGGGCCAATGATGTCTCTCTGCCCCCCACACGTGACGGATATAGCCGCGCCATCTCTCCTTCTGCCTGATCTCATTTCTCTGACGACCTTCCGGCATGCAGCGCCGGTTCGGAGTGCCCCATGACTGCCATCGTGAAGATGCACAAGCTCAACAAGCATTTCGGCAGCCTGCATGTCCTCAAGGACATCGAGCTCGAGGTCGCCCAGGGGGAGGTGGTGGTGATCATCGGGGCCAGTGGCTCCGGCAAGTCGACACTGATTCGCTGCGTGAACGGCCTGGAGGAGTTTCAGGACGGCAACATCGAGGTGGATGGGCATTCGCTGATCCCCCACGGCAAGAGCCACAGGGCGCTCAAGGCGATACGCACCGAAGTCGGCATGGTCTTCCAGCAGTTCAACCTCTTCCCGCACATGAGCGTGCGTGACAACGTCAGCATGGCCCCCATCAAGGTCCGCGGTACCTCGCGACCGGCGGCCGAGCAGCAAGCCGATACGCTGCTCGAGCGGGTCAATATTCTCGAGCAGGCCGACAAGTACCCGGGGCAACTCTCCGGCGGCCAGCAGCAACGCGTGGCCATTGCCCGCTCATTGGCGATGGAACCGCGCCTGATGCTGTTCGATGAGCCCACCTCGGCGCTGGACCCGGAAATGATCGGCGAGGTGCTAGATGTCATGCGCAAGCTGGCCCGCGAAGGCATGACGATGATGATCGTCACCCATGAAATGAGTTTTGCCCGTGAAGTGGCAGACCGGGTGGTGTTCATCCATCAGGGCAGCATCGTCGAGGAAGGCACGCCAGAGCAGGTCTTCGATACGCCGCAACATCCACGCACCCAGAGCTTCCTGGCCCGCGTACTGTCCCACTGAGCGCCTTCCACAAGGCTCGCTGAGCCACTGGTCAGACAAGCGTTGAGCACGTGAAGACCCTACCCGCTGCCATGCGTGCAGCGGGCATGCCCCGACCGTCAGGTCGGGGCATTTTTTTGTCCTCAGAGGCCCTCGCGAGCCCTGCAGATCGCCAAACGATGAAAAATCTTCTCTCCCCGTGCCATCTGTCGGCATTTCGAGAAGAAAAAAACGAATTTTTTTGGCCCCGGCCACCCCCTTGCCAGGTCACGCAAACACGCCTTGGCGCTCGAACGAATGACGCTTTCCCCGCCTGGCAGTCCTCGCTGAGGCGTCGCTTTAGCGTGTGGAAAACAGGGATAAATCAGGGGCCTAGCCGGAAAACCACACGAGGATAACGTGCACCGTGAGCCGCCGGGACAGCGTTCAGGCAATCTCAGCGGCCGACACGGGCAAAACAAGCGAAAAAGTATCCACAGGCTGGGTCGCGTCGCGTCATTGGCACCATTGGCGAAGGCTGTAGCCATTCATGCACCACTTATCCCATGACTGTCTACAGCCTTGGGCAGCGCAGGAAATCGACATTTGCCTCTGTGGACATTTTCCGGCATTATCCGCGGCCTTCTTGCCGTCAGGCCATGCAGCACTAGGGGTTGTGGGTAACAACGCCACTTGTGCACAGCAGGGCAGAAAAGTCGGGTACCAGCTCGGTATGAATCAGGGGATAATCGGGGCTGTGGACAAGGGCGCATTTCATCCACAGGAAGCGACCGGTGGCGTCCTCAGGTACTCCGCATTTTCTCCCCAACTATATCAACATCGTAAGCTTTTGATTTGTAACGGATAAAGTCGATTTCCCACTGATTTTGTCCACAACAGTAATTACAACATCAACAGAACCCCTTTTTCTTTTCTTTATATAATCTTGTTATCCGGAAACCCGAAGGACGGACCGAGACCTCACGATCGACCTGACGTGAACTCGCCGAACCCGAAAGTGTTCGGGATAACGAACGGCTGTCTGGGTAGCGCATCCCTCGCCGAAAAATCGACGCGTCGTATCCGCAAGACTCGTGAATCGTCACGGCGTGGATTGATGCCCCAGAAGAAACAACCCGGGCATTCGCTCATGGGCTGCCAGGACAAGGCGCTGTGGAAAACTCCTGACGCTTACCCACAGGCGGTTTATACTGTGCGGCCCGGACGTCATCCTGCTGGCTTGCAAGCTCCCTCACCGGTCGAGCACATGCCTTCGGCGACGGACATCATTCGCCATGCCGTCTGGCAGTCCTTGATTCACCCAGGCATCGATTCATCGCCCTGCCTGGCCGATTTGCCTGCTTCGCCAACCAGCGAACAGCGCTTCACCCAAGTTTCGTGATACCCCGAGGTGCCAACGTGGATTACCCGAACCGCTTTGACGTGATCGTCATCGGCGGCGGTCATGCCGGTACGGAAGCCGCACTGGCTGCTGCCCGCATGGGCCGTCAGACCCTGCTGCTGACCCATAACATCGAGACGCTGGGCCAGATGTCCTGCAATCCCGCCATCGGCGGGATCGGCAAGAGCCATCTGGTCAAGGAGATCGATGCGCTGGGCGGTGCCATGGGCCTGGCCACCGACATGGCGGGTATCCAGTTCCGTACCCTGAATGCCCGCAAGGGGCCGGCAGTGCGTGCCACTCGTGCACAGGCTGACCGGGCGCTGTACAAGGCCGCGATACGCAACGTGCTGGAAAACCAGCCGAACCTGACGCTGTTCCAGCAGGGTGCGGAAGACCTGATCGTCGAAGGCGAGACCGTGCGGGGTGTCGTCACCCAGACCGGCATCCGCTTCCACGCCACCACGGTGGTGCTGGCGACCGGGACCTTCCTCGGCGGCGTGATCCATATCGGTCTGGACAACCATGCCGGTGGCCGTGCCGGTGATCCGCCCGCCAATGGCCTGGCATCGCGTCTGCGTGAACTGCCGTTCCGGGTCGATCGCCTCAAGACCGGCACCCCGCCGCGCATCGATGCCAAGAGCGTCGACTTCAGCAAGATGGAAGCCCAGCCGGGTGACACGCCGCGTCCGGTGATGTCCTACATGGGCAGCCGTGAGATGCAGCCGGAGCAGGTCAACTGCTACATCACGCACACCAACGAGCGCACTCACGAGATCATCTTCGCCAATCTCGACCGCTCGCCGATGTACTCCGGCGTCATCGATGGCATCGGGCCGCGTTACTGCCCGTCCATCGAGGACAAGGTGCATCGCTTCGCCGACAAGAACAGCCACCAGGTCTTCATCGAGCCGGAAGGCCTGAATACCCATGAGCTGTATCCCAACGGCATCTCCACCTCGCTGCCCTTCGATACGCAGCTCGAGGTGGTGCGCTCGATCCGTGGCATGGAGAACGCGCACATCACGCGTCCCGGCTACGCCATCGAGTACGATTTCTTCAATCCCCAGGACCTGCATCACTCCCTGGAGACGCGTTTCATCAAGAACCTGTACTTCGCCGGCCAGATCAATGGCACCACCGGCTATGAAGAAGCCGGTGCCCAGGGGCTGCTGGCGGGCGTCAATGCCGCCTTGCGCGCCACTGACGACGAGTCCTGGCATCCGCTGCGTGATGAGGCCTACACCGGTGTGATGGTCGATGACCTGATCACTCTCGGCACACGCGAGCCGTACCGCATGTTCACCTCGCGTGCCGAATATCGCCTGCTGCTGCGTGAGGACAATGCCGATCTGCGTCTGACCGCCAAGGGTCGCGAGCTGGGCCTGATCGATGACGCCCGCTGGGAAGCCTTCGATCGCAAGCGTGAAGCCATCGCCCGCGAGACCGCGCGTCTCGAGAGCACCTGGCTGACGCCGAAGAGCCCGGAACTGGCCCCGTTGAGCGACAAGCTCAGCTCGCCGCTCAAGCGCGAAGCCAGCCTGATGGAGCTGCTCAAGCGTCCGGAGCTCGAGTATCCGGATGTGGCAGGCCTGAAAGGGGAAGGGGTCGACGACTGGCGCATCGCCGAACAGGTGCAGATCACTGCCAAGTACGCAGGCTATATCCAGCGTCAGCAGGAAGAGATCGACCGCCTGCGCCGTCACGAGCACACCGAACTGCCGACCAGCCTCGATTATGATTCCGTCGATGGTCTCTCCAACGAGATCAAGCAGAAGCTCAACGAAGCGCGCCCGGCGACGCTGGCCCAGGCCGGTCGCATTTCCGGTGTCACGCCGGCAGCTATCTCTATCCTGTTGATTCACTTGAAGAAGCGTCAGCTGATCAAGGCGGAGACACCCGCAGATGCCGCAACGACTGACACGGGAGTCGCGCAATGAGCCAGACGCTCAACGAGACACAGCGTGAACGTTGCGCTCAGCTGCTCAGTCGTGGTGCCAGCGCCATGGGAGTGGCGCTGAGCGAGGAACAGCACGCCCAGCTGATGACGTTGCTGGTGCTGTTGCACAAGTGGAATCGCGCCTATAACCTCACCGCGGTACGTGAGCCGGAGGCGATGGTGACTCGCCATCTGCTCGACAGCCTCAGTGTGCTGCCTTATATCAGTGGGCCACGCCTTCTGGATGTCGGCGCTGGCCCGGGCCTGCCCAGCATCGTGATCGCGATCATGCGTCCCGACATCGCCGTCGTGCCGCTGGATTCGAATGGCAAGAAGGTGCGCTTCCAGATTCAGGCCGGCCATGAACTGGGCCTCAAGAATCTGAGCCCGACCCAGGTACGCATCGAAGCCTATGATGGCGCGCCGTTCGAGCAGATCATCTCGCGTGCCTTCGCCGATACCGATGCCTTCGTCAATCTGTCGGCGGCCGTGCTCGCCGAGGGCGGCGAATGGCTGGCCATGAAAGGGCGCATCCCCAGTGATGAGATTGCCCGCCTGCCAATGGGTGTCTCGCTGGTCGAGACATTGGTGCTGGAAGTGCCGGGCGAGGAAGGGGAGCGTCACCTTCTGCGCCTCAAGCGCGACTGATAAAGCGCCTCAAGGCGTGCGCAGGGATTGTGCCGGGCGCAAAAGGCAGGCAGCCTGATGTTTTCACGAGGGCAGATCATTGATCTGTCCTCGTGAGCATGTGGCTGGTGCCAATGGCCCCGCTTCTCAAGGAACCAAGGAAGTCGCTCGTGACCAAGATCATCGCGCTGACCAACCAGAAGGGTGGCGTCGGCAAGACCACCACTGCCGTCAATCTGGCGGCGTCGCTGGCGGCACTCGATCGCCGCGTTCTGCTGATCGATCTCGACCCGCAGGGCCATGCCACCATGGGCAGCGGCATCGACAAGCACGACCTCGAAGGCAGCGTGCTGGATGTGCTGCTGGGTGAGCTGCGTGCCAGTGACGTGATTCTCGATTGTCCCGATGCCGGCTACGCCCTGTTGCCCGGCAATGGCGACCTTACCGCCGCCGAGGTCGATCTTCTCGGTGTCGAGGGGCGTGAGCGCCGCCTCACGGAAGCTCTGGCGCCGATCGCCGCGGAATATGACGTGGTACTGATCGACTGCCCGCCCTCGCTCAACATGTTGACCGTCAATGCCCTGACCGCCGCCCATGGCGTGCTGATCCCGCTGCAGTGCGAGTTCTATGCACTGGAAGGTCTGTCAGCGCTGCTCGATACCGTCGAGCAGATTCAAGGCAACGTGAATCCGGCCCTCGACGTGTTCGGGATCGTGCGTACCATGTACGACGCTCGCAACAGTCTGACCCGCGATGTCAGCAAGCAACTTTCCGATTACTTTGGCGATACCCTGATCAAGGCAACCATTCCGCGCAACGTGCGGGTGGCGGAAGCGCCGAGCCACGGCCTGCCGGTGACCAAGTATGCGCGTCTGTCGCGTGGCAGCCAGGCCTATCGGGTGCTCGCCAAGGAATTGATTCGTCGTCTCTCGCTGTAACTTCACCGAGGAAGGTCCATGACGCGTAAGCGTGCCCTGGGAAGGGGCCTGGATGCCCTGATTGGCGCCGGAAACCGCCGCCGCCATGTCGAAGCCGATATAGAAGCTGTCGATGGCGACGCCATCGATGCGTCACCGGATGCCGCGCTGGCCGCGAATCCGGCCGCTGCCACGGCGGAATTGCCCAGCGAGCGCCTCGAGCGCCTGCCGCTCGGGCAGCTGCAGCGTGGCAAGTATCAGCCACGGCGTGACATTCAGCCGGAAGCGCTCGAGGAGCTGGCGGATTCCATCCGGGCTCAGGGCGTGATGCAGCCCATCGTGGTGCGTCCGGTGGGGGAGGGGCGCTACGAGATCATCGCCGGCGAACGCCGCTGGCGTGCCTCGCAGCTGGCGGAGCTGGATACCATCCCCGCCGTCGTCCGCGAAGGCATCAGCGATGAGATCGCGCTCGCGCTGGCATTGATCGAGAATATCCAGCGCGAGAACCTCAATCCGGTCGAGGAAGCCCTGGCGCTCAAGCGCCTGCTCGAGGAATTCGAGCTGACCCAGCAGCAGGTGGGCGACGCCGTCGGGCGTTCACGCGCCCAGGTCACCAACCTGCTGCGGCTGCTGACGCTGGAACAGGAAGTGCAGATCCTGCTGGAGCGCGGTGAGCTCGACATGGGGCACGCGCGTGCCCTGATCGGCCTGACCCCGGCACGTCAGCGCAAGCTGGCCCATGAAGTGGTCGAGCGCGAGCTGACCGTGCGCCAGACCGAAGCGCTGGTGAAAAGCGTGCAGAAGGGTGAGCAGCCCAAGCCGGCACCGGCGCGACCGGACGCCGACATCCAGCGTCTGGAAACGCGCCTCTCGGAGCAACTGGGCGCTGCCGTCAATATCCGTCACGGCAAGAGCGGCAAGGGCAAGGTCACCATCTCCTACACCAGTCTGGATGAGCTGGACGGCATTCTCGGCCATATCCACTAGTGGGTGAGCAGAGGAGGGTTGACCATGCGTCACACCTCCCCGGGCGGCAATTTTCCGCGTGACGGATCACGATCCTCTTTCGCGCCCCTGTGACTCATTGTCGCAGGGGCGCGAAATGCATCTGACATTCAAGATATTGAAGGATGTTGCTGACGTCAGGTTGTGATTCATGCAACCCTGTGTCGCTCGCACCGCAAGCGACTGTCAACGTAAGCAAACTGTCATCGGTTTCCCGCAAGATAGTGAGGCTTTGGTCGTAAGCTTGCGAAAGATCAAGGAATTTAGCTTGTCGTTTGGTTGATGGCGGTGAAGCGCTCCCCTATAATCCGGCGAGTTTGCTCCCGGGCTGTGTCCAGCGCAGCGCCAGAAATGGCGAAGGCCATCATTGCGAGACACAGGTCCAAGATGCACAAGACGACACCCGCTGCTCTACAACGCCCTCAGGTGGCTCGATTGCTCTGGGGCCAGGCGCTGGTCATCGTGATTGCCGTCTTGCTGGCGGGAGTGATGAAAGGCAGTGGTGCGGCGCTTTCCGCGCTGTGTGGTGGGCTGGTCTGCCTGCTGCCCAATCTGTTTTTCGCCTGGCGTTCACTGCGTGTGACCGGTGCACGCTACGCCCAGGCAATGGTCAAGGCCTTCTATCAGGCCGAGGCCGGTAAGTTCGGTTTGACGGCCGTATTGTTTGCGTTCTTCTTCATTGCAGTGCCGCCCTCAAACCCCGCTTTATTTTTTTGCGCTTACGTGGCGGCAATGGCGGTTCACTGGCTGGGCCCCTGGCTGGTGAAGCGAACACCGTACACACGAACCTGAGGCAGAGTCATGGCAGGCACCAACCCGAGTCCCTCCGAATATATTCAGCACCACCTGCAGAATCTGACGTACGGCAACCACCCGGAACACGGATGGTCACTGGCGCACAGCGCTCAGGAAGCGGCCGACATGGGATTCTGGGCCATCCACCTGGATACCATGGGCTGGTCCATCGGTCTGGGCCTGATCTTCCTGTGCCTGTTCCGCAAGGTCGCCAAGTCCGCCACCACTGGCGTTCCCAGCGGTCTGCAGAACTTTGTCGAATTGATGGTCGAGTTCGTCGATCAGTCCGTGCGTGAGACCTTCCACGGTCGTTCACGCCTGATCGCACCGCTGTCACTGACGATCTTCTGCTGGATCTTCCTGATGAACCTGATGGACTTGATCCCCGTCGACTGGCTGCCTGGCGTTGCTGCCAAGGTCGGTGAGATGTTCGGCGCTGATCCGGCTCACGTGTTCTTCAAGGTGGTGCCGTCCACTGACATCAATGCCACGCTGGGCATGTCACTGTCCGTGTTCGCGCTGATCATCTTCTATTCCATTCGCGTCAAGGGCCTCAAGGGCTTCCTGGCCGAACTGACGCTGCACCCGTTCAACACCCCGAACAAGCTGGCACAGATCGCGCTGATTCCGGTCAACTTCCTGCTTGAGTTCGTGACGCTGATCGCCAAGCCGATCTCTCTGGCGCTGCGTCTGTTCGGTAACATGTATGCAGGCGAGCTGATCTTCATCCTGATCTCGCTGGTCGGCATCTGGCAGCTGCCCCTGCACTTCCCGTGGGCGGTCTTCCATATCCTGGTCATCACCCTGCAGGCATTCATCTTCATGATGCTGACCATCGTCTACCTGAGCATGGCCAGCGAAGACCACTGATGTAATTCGCCCCACGCCATCCGTGGCGTGGGGCAAGATTTCCGAGCTCTGCTCACACCCTCAACCCTTGACTTAAACTTGACTAAAACTGGAGTTCCACAATGGAAGCACAAGTTCTTGGCATGACCGCTATCGCCGTCTCCCTGCTGATCGGCCTGGGCGCCCTGGGCACCGCCATCGGTTTCGGTATCCTCGGTGGCAAATTCCTGGAAGGCGCAGCGCGTCAGCCGGAAATGATCCCGCAGCTGCAGGTCAAGATGTTCATCGTCGCTGGTCTGCTGGATGCCGTGACCATGATCGGTGTTGGTATCGCGCTGTTCTTCACCTTCGCCAACCCGTTTGTCGGTTAAACATCGGCTGGCCTCCGGCCTACCGTGTTTTTGACCCAACAATCGTGAAGCGAGAGGTGCTGGCGTGAATCTGAACTTAACCCTGATTGGTCAGGCCATCGCCTTTGCGGTCTTCGTTTATTTCTGCATGAAGTATGTCTGGCCGCCGGTCACACAGGCTCTGGCAGAACGTCAGAAGAAGATTGCAGATGGTCTGGATGCTGCCAGCCGTGCTACCCGTGACCTCGAACTGGCGCAGGAAAAAGCCACCGAGACTCTGCGGGAAAGCAAGGATGAAGCAGCACGCATCATTGAGCAGACCCATAAGCGCTCCAACCAGATGATCGAGGAAGCACGTGAAACTGCACGTGCGGAAGGCGAGCGTCTCGTTGCGCAGGCCCGTGCCGAAATCTCCCAGGAGATCAACCAGGCCAAGGACGAGCTCCGTGGTCAGGTCGCTGCTCTTGCAGTGGTCGGCGCCGAGCGCATCCTGGAATCCTCCATCGACGAAGCCAAGCACCGCGAGCTGATTGACAAGCTCGCTGCCGAGCTCTGAGGAGACTGATTCCATGGCTGAAACGTCTACCTCCACCGCGGCTCGCCCGTACGCCAAGGCGGCGTTCGAGTTTGCACGCGGCCAGCAGGCGCTAGAGGCCTGGTCCGGCATGTTGTCGACAGCGGCGCTCGTCGCTGTCGACGCAAACGTCAAGGCGGTGCTCGACAACCCCAAGCTCTCCACCGAGCACAAGGTTGGCACCTTCCTGAACGTGTGCGGTGAGGCGCTGGATGACAGCGCCCGCAACTTCATCCGGACTCTCGGTGAGCAGGACCGCCTTGCGGCCCTGCCCTCCGTGGCCGAATTGTTCGAGGCCCAGAAGGCCGAGCAGGAACAGCGTGTCGAGGTGACCCTGGTGTCTGCCTTTGCACTGGAGAGTGAGCAGGAAGAAAAGCTCGCCACTGCCCTGCGCAAGCGTCTGAACCGCGACATCTCCATTACCACTCAGGTGGATAGTACGCTGCTCGGCGGCGTCATCATCCGTGCCGGAGATACCGTCATTGACGGCTCCGTGCGCGGCAAGCTGGCCCGGCTTTCCGAAGCACTGAACTCCTGAGTCCGAGGGACATGGCATGCAGCAACTGAATCCTTCCGAGATCAGCGACATCATCAAGCAGCGTATCGAAAAGCTTGACGTCGCATCCGAAGCCCGTAATCAGGGCACCATCGTCAGCGTCTCCGACGGCATCGTGCAGATCCACGGCCTCGCAGACGTCATGTTCGGTGAGATGATTGAATTCCCGGGTGGCGTCTTTGGTATGGCGCTTAACCTTGAGCGCGACAGCGTCGGTGCTGTCGTTCTGGGTGACTACCTCCAGCTCGAAGAGGGCATGACCGCGCAGTGCACCGGTCGTATCCTCGAAGTGCCGGTAGGCCCGGAAATGGTCGGCCGTGTGGTCGACGCGCTGGGTAACCCGATTGACGGCAAAGGCCCGATCGACGCCAAGCTGACTGACGCGGTTGAGAAGGTCGCTCCGGGCGTCATCGCCCGTGAGCCGGTCGACCAGCCGGTGCAGACAGGTCTGAAGTCCATCGATGCCATGGTACCGATCGGTCGTGGTCAGCGCGAGCTGATCATCGGTGACCGTCAGATTGGTAAGTCCGCCATCGCGATTGATGCCATCATCAATCAGAAGGGCAAGGGCATTACCTGCGTCTACGTCGCCGTCGGCCAGAAGCAGTCCACCATTGCCAACGTCGTGCGCAAGCTCGAAGAGCACGGTGCGATGGAACACACCATCATCGTCGCTGCTGGCGCTTCCGACCCGGCTGCCATGCTGTTCCTGGCACCGTACGCCGGTTGCACCATGGGTGAGTACTTCCGCGACCGCGGTGAAGACGCGATGATCGTCTATGACGATCTGACCAAGCAGGCATGGGCGTATCGTCAGATCTCCCTGCTGCTCAAGCGTCCGCCGGGCCGTGAAGCCTACCCGGGTGACGTCTTCTATCTCCACTCCCGTCTGCTTGAGCGTTCCGCACGCGTCAACGCCGATTATGTCGAGCAGTTCACCAAGGGTGAAGTGAAAGGCAAGACCGGCTCCCTGACTGCGCTGCCGATCATCGAGACCCAGGGTGGCGACGTGTCTGCGTTCGTTCCGACCAACGTGATCTCCATCACCGACGGTCAGATCTTCCTCGAGACCAGCCTGTTCAACTCCGGTATCCGTCCGTCCATCAACGCGGGTCTGTCTGTTTCCCGTGTCGGTGGTGCTGCTCAGACCAAGATCATCAAGAAGTTGGGTGGTGGTGTGCGTCTGGCACTGGCTCAGTACCGTGAGCTGGCAGCTTTCTCCCAGTTCGCCTCTGATCTGGACGAAGCGACCCGCAAGCAGCTCGAGCATGGTCAGCGTGTCACCGAGCTGATGAAGCAGAAGCAGTACTCTCCGATGTCCGTGGCCGACATGGCGATCTCGCTGTTCGCGGCCAACGAAGGCTACCTGGATGACGTCGACGTCGCCAAGGTGCTGGGCTTCGAGAAGGCGCTGCTGGACTTCATGCGCTCCGAGCACGCGGATCTTCTGGACAAGATCAATCAGTCCGGCGGCTACGATGACGAGATCAAGAATGGTCTCAAGGCTGGCGTCGAGAAGTTCAAGGCGACTCAAAGCTGGTAAGTGGCATGGCCCGGCCAGTCCGGGCCCTGTCGTTTCCCTTCGGGTGGCATGAATAAGGCAGATCGCTATGGCAGCTGCAAAAGAGATTCGCTCCCAGATCGGGAGCATCAAAAATACGCAAAAGATCACCAGCGCCATGGAAATGGTGGCTGCGTCCAAGATGCGTAAAGCGCAGGATCGCATGGCGGCCAGCCAGCCTTATGCTCATCAGATCCGCAAGGTTGTAGGACACATCGCCCGGGCCAACCCGGAATATCGCCATCCGTATCTGATGGAACGCGATGTGAAGCGTGTCGGTTATATCGTGGTCTCCAGTGATCGCGGCCTGTGTGGTGGCCTGAACGCCAATCTGTTCAAGGCTGTCACCAAGCATGCGAAGAGCTGGCGCGACCAGGGTGTCGAGGTGGACTTCTGTGCCCTCGGCTCCAAGGCCGGTACCTTCTTCCGCAACTACGGTGGCAACCTGCTTGCCGCCAAGTCCGGTCTCGGGGATTCCCCGGGTACCCAGGATCTGATCGGTAGCGTCAAGGCCATGCTGGACGCATTCGACGAGGGCAGCCTCGACCGTCTGTACGTGGTGTTCAACGAGTTCGTCAACACCATGACGCAGAAGCCGGTCGTGCGTCAGCTGCTTCCTCTCGAAGCTGATCTGAATGACGAAGAAACCGGTCCCACTACATGGGACTACCTGTATGAGCCGGATGCCGTCTCGTTGCTCGACAAGCTGCTCAAGCGCTATGTCGAGGCCCAGGTCTACCAGGCCGTGGTCGAGAACATCGCCTGCGAACAGGCAGCGCGAATGATCGCAATGAAGAGTGCGACCGATAACGCCGGCGACCTGATCGACGACCTTCAGCTGGTCTACAACAAGGCCCGCCAGGCAGCGATCACTCAGGAAATCTCCGAGATCGTATCCGGTGCCGCCGCCGTCTGATGACAGCGTGGCAACAGGCAAGCAGGTTTCAATCGCAGGTTTAAGAGGAACCAGGAATGAGCGGACGTATCGTACAAATCATCGGCGCGGTGATTGACGTCGAGTTTCCGCGGGACGCAGTGCCCAAGGTCTACGACGCCCTGAACGTCGCCGATAGCGAGACCGTACTCGAAGTCCAGCAGCAGCTGGGCGACGGCGTGGTCCGTACTATCGCAATGGGTTCGACCGAAGGCCTCAAGCGCAGTCTCGCAGTTGAGAGCACCGGTGCTCCGATCTCCGTGCCGGTCGGCACGGCGACTCTGGGTCGCATCATGAACGTGCTGGGTCAGCCGATCGACGAAGCTGGCGACGTGGGTGCTGAAGAGCACATGCCGATTCACCGTGCAGCCCCGAGCTTCGCGGAACAGGCAGCGTCCAACGAGCTTCTGGAAACCGGCATCAAGGTCATCGACCTGGTCTGCCCGTTCGCCAAGGGCGGCAAGGTCGGTCTGTTCGGCGGCGCCGGTGTCGGCAAGACCGTCAACATGATGGAGCTGATCCGCAACATCGCCACCGAGCACAGCGGTTATTCCGTGTTCGCGGGCGTGGGTGAGCGTACTCGTGAAGGTAACGATTTCTTCCACGAAATGAAGGAATCCAACGTTCTCGACAAGGTTGCCTTGGTCTATGGCCAGATGAACGAGCCGCCGGGTAACCGTCTGCGCGTGGCACTGACCGGTCTGACCATCGCCGAGAAGTTCCGTGACGAAGGTCGTGACGTTCTGCTGTTCGTCGACAACATCTATCGTTACACCCTGGCGGGGACCGAAGTGTCCGCACTGCTGGGTCGTATGCCGTCCGCGGTAGGTTATCAGCCGACTCTGGCGGAAGAGATGGGCGTCCTGCAGGAACGCATCACTTCTACCAAGACTGGCTCGATCACTTCCGTGCAGGCCGTTTACGTCCCCGCGGATGACTTGACCGATCCGTCTCCGGCGACCACCTTCTCGCACCTTGACGCGACTGTCGTACTGTCCCGTCAGATTGCCGAGCTGGGTATCTATCCGGCCGTTGACCCGCTCGACTCCACCTCTCGTCAGCTCGACCCGCTGGTCGTTGGCGAAGAGCACTACAACACTGCCCGTAACGTTCAGGGTGTGTTGCAGCGCTACAAGGAGCTGAAAGACATCATCGCCATCCTCGGGATGGACGAGCTGTCTGACGAAGACAAGCAGACCGTGGCACGTGCGCGTAAGATCCAGCGCTTCCTGTCACAGCCGTTCTTCGTTGCGGAAATCTTCACCGGCGCGCCGGGCAAGTACGTGTCCCTCAAGGACACCATCCGCGGCTTCCAGGGTATCCTGGACGGCGAATATGACGCACTGCCGGAGCAGGCGTTCTACATGGTCGGCACCATCGACGAAGCTGTCGAGAAAGCCAAGGGCATGTAATTTCCCTGTTCAGGCATGAGGAAACAGGTATGGCTATGAGCGTCCATTGCGACATCGTCAGCGCTGAGAAAGGCATCTTTTCCGGCCTAGTCGAGCGTCTCGTGGCTGCCGGCAGCGAAGGTGACCTCGGCATCATGCCGGGTCACGCTCCGCTGCTGACCGAGCTGCAACCCGGCCCGATTCGCGTTCAGCGTCAGGGTGGGGCCGAGGAAATCTACTACGTCAGTGGCGGATTCCTCGAAGTGCAGCCGAACCTCGTTTCAGTCCTCGCCGACACCGCAGTACGTGCCGACGATCTGGATGAGGCGGCAGCCCAGGAAGCCAAGGAAGTGGCCTTGAAGGCCATGAACGACCAGGCTTCCGAACTGGAATACTCACGCGCCACGGCCGAACTGGCCGAGGCGATGGCCAAGCTGCGCACCGTGCAGCAGATGCGTCGTCACACGCGCTGAGATGCACTGGGCCATGACGGCCAGTGACAGGAAAGAGGCGACCTTCGGGTCGCCTTTTTTTGTGCTCATCACCCGGGAATAGACTGTCTTGCCGCCAGGGTAGCCTGGCGTGATTCAAGGTTGAGCGTGCTCATCCGTCAGCACCTTGAGCGCTGAGCCGCTTGGCTGAGAGCCCTTGCGCGAGCACTGCTACTTTCTCGGGTCTGTTCTCGGCGACAGTCCCGTGGGTAAACCTCGTCACTGGCAGGTCACGGATCAGCTGCTATCATGGCGCCACTATTTTCAGGGCTTCAGGTATGAAGACCCGCTTTCTACAGGAGTTCACCGATGAGCAGCGCAGAGCGTACCGACGTCGTCATTCTTGCCGCAGGTCAGGGCACCCGCATGCGTTCCAAATTGCCGAAGGTGCTGCACCCGTTGGCAGGCAAGGCGATGGTGCGTCATGTAGCTGACACCGCTGCAGGCCTGGACGGTGCGCATCTGAATGTCGTCATCGGTCATGGTGGTGAGCGCGTTCAGCAGCAGCTGGCCGATACCGGTGCCAGCTTCGCGGTGCAGGCAGAGCAGAAGGGCACCGGTCACGCCGTGGCCCAGTCACTGGACGCCATCGGTGATGGCAAGGTGCTGATCCTGTATGGCGATGTGCCGCTGATTCGTCGCGAGACCCTCGAAGCGCTGCTGGCCGAAGTCAGTGAGCAGACTCTGGGCCTGCTGACGGTGATTCTGGAAGACCCGACAGGCTATGGCCGTATCGTGCGTGACTCCGAAGGCCGCGTCAGCGCCATCGTCGAGCACAAGGATGCCACGCCGGAGCAGCTGGCCATCCAGGAAGGCAACACCGGTATCCTCGCTACCACCGGTGCCCAGCTCAAGCGCTGGCTGCCGGCGCTGTCCGCCGACAATGCCCAGGGCGAGTACTACCTGACCGACATCATCGCCATGGCAGCCAGCGAAGGCGTCAACATCGCCACCGCCCAGCCGGCGGCGGTCGAGGAAGTGCAGGGCGTGAACAACCGCCTGCAGCTGGCCGATCTCGAGCGTGCCTTCCAGCGTCGTGAGGCCAACCGCCTGATGACCGAAGGCGCCAGCCTGGCCGATCCGTCACGCATCGACGTACGCGGCAATCTGACCATCGGCACTGACATCAGCATCGATGTCGGCTGCATCTTCGAAGGCGACGTCACCCTGGCGGATGATGTGGTCATCGGTGCCCACTGCGTGATCCGCAATGCCACCATCGGTGCCGGCGCCAACATCGCGCCGCACAGCGTCATCGACGGCGCCGTGCTGGAAGGCGACAACAACGTCGGTCCGTTCGCGCGTCTGCGTCCGGGCACCGAGCTTGCCCGTGGCGCACGCATCGGCAACTTCGTCGAGACCAAGAATGCCCAGGTCGGTGTCGATGCCAAGATCAATCACCTGAGCTATGTCGGCGATGCCACCCTCGGTGAGGCCGTCAATGTCGGCGCCGGCACCATCACCTGCAACTACGATGGTGCCAACAAGTTCCGCACCGAAATCGGCGCCAATGCCTTCATCGGCTCCAACTCGGCGCTGGTGGCACCGCTCAAGATCGGTGCCGGTGCCACCGTGGGTGCCGGTTCTACCTTGAGCCGCGATGTCGCCGAGGGCGCGCTGAGCGTGGCGCGTGGCAAGCGCATCGACAAGCCGGAATGGCCGCGTCCGACCAAAAAGTGATCGGCAGCTGTGATCGGCAGTTGTGGTAGCGATGCCTGCTCCTGAGGGGAGATGAGCATCACCGGCGGGGAGGCACCGACAGGTGTCTCCCCGTTTTTCGTCACGGCCGGTTGTGCTGGACGACCTGCCGGGAGTGAATCGTCTCATCCTCTATCGTCTTTCACTTGATGTTTCGATTCATCTCTCTTATCTTTCGGTTCGAAACTTTATGGGATTCCCCGATGTCAAAGCGACTGACACCACAACGGCGTCACCAGATCCTTGATCAGCTGGCGCGTGACGGTGAGGTCAGTGTCGAGGCACTGGCGCGGGAGCTTGCCACCTCGGAGGTCACCATCCGCAAGGACCTGGCCTTCCTCGAGAAGAGTGGCCTGCTGCTCAGACGCTATGGCGGCGCCGTGGCCATGCCGCGTGAGCTGCTGGTGCATGACGAGCCGGTCAGCGCCGCCAAGCAGGCCATCGCCCGTCTCGCCGCGAGCCGTATCCGCGCGCACCAGCGCATCATCATCGACAGCGGCACCACCACGGTGGTGTTGATTCCCGAGCTCAAGGGCCGGGATGACCTGATCGTGATGACCAACTCGCTGAGCGTGGCCAATGCCATCCGCGAGCTGGAAAACGAGCCGGTGCTGCTGATGACCGGTGGCACCTGGGACCCGCACTCCGATTCCTTCCAGGGGCAGGTGGCGGAGCAGGTGCTGCGCAGCTATGACTTTGATCAGGTGTTTCTCGGCGCGGATGGTCTCGATCTCGAGCGTGGCACCACCACCTTCAACGAGCTGATCGGCCTGTCGCGTGTGATGGCCGAGGTGTCGCGTGAAGTGGTGGTGATGGCGGAATCCCACAAGCTGGGCCGCCGCATTCCCAACCTGGAGCTGGCCTGGTCCAGCGTCAGTACCCTGATAACCGATGACGCGTTGCCTGATGCTGCGCGTGACCAGATTCGTGCTCATGGCGTCGAGGTGTTGATCGCCCCGCTCATCGAGCCAGCAACTGCATAAGGAGATCGCTCATGTGTGGCATCGTCGGCGCCGTCGCCAGTCGTAACGTCCAGAACATCCTGCTCGAGGGCCTGCACCGCCTCGAATACCGTGGTTATGACAGTGCGGGCATGGCCGTCCTCTCCGAAGAGGGTCGCCTGAACCGCGTGCGCGCGCTGGGCAAGGTCGGGGCGTTGCAAAGCCGCCTCGAGGAAGCTCCGCTCAAGGGGCGTGTCGGCATCGCGCACACCCGCTGGGCCACCCATGGCGCGCCGAGCGAAGCCAATGCCCACCCGCACCAGTCCGGCGATAGCCTGGCCGTGGTCCACAACGGCATCATCGAGAATTACGAGACCCTCAAGCGCGAGCTGGAAGGCCAGGGCTACGTCTTCACCTCCGAGACGGACACCGAGGTCGTCGCTCACCTGTTGGCGCGGGAATACACCCTGAGTCAGGACCTTCTGACCGCGGTGCAGAAGGCCGTGGCGCTGCTCGATGGCGCCTTCGCGCTGGGCGTGGTGCATCGCGCCCAGCCGGACGTGCTGATCGGCGCGCGTCAGGGCAGCCCGCTGGTGATCGGTGTCGGGATCGACGAGCACTTTTTGGCCTCCGATCAGCTGGCGCTGCTGCAGGTCACCGATCGCTTCATCTACCTGAAGGAAGGCGATCTGGTGCGCATGACCGCCGAGCAGATCGAGATCTTCGAGCAGGGCGAGCGTCTGGTCACCGAGGCCAACGAGCGTCCGGTGCAGACCTTCGAGCACGCGCAGGATGCCGCTTCCAAGGGCGATTACCGCCACTTCATGCTCAAGGAAATCCATGAGCAGTCGCGTGTGCTGGCCGCCACGCTGGAAGGCCGCCTGAACGGTGATCACGTGCTGGTGCGCAGCTTCGGCAGCGAGGCGGAAAACCTCTTCCGCCAGGTCAAGCAGGTGCAGATCGTCGCCTGTGGTACCAGCTACCACGCCGGCATGGTCGCGCGTTACTGGATCGAGCGTCTGGCCGGCATTCCGGCGGCGGTCGAGGTCGCCTCCGAGTTCCGCTACCGTCCGGTGGTGGTCGCCGATGGCACCCTGTTCGTCACTCTGTCCCAGTCCGGCGAGACCGCCGATACGCTGTCCGCGCTGCGTTATGCCCAGTCGCTGGGTGGCTTCCTCGGCAGTCTGGCGATCTGCAACGTCCCGGGCAGCTCGCTGGTGCGGGAATCAGACCTCAGCCTGATGGCCATGGCCGGCCCGGAAATCGGCGTCGCCTCCACCAAGGCCTTCACCACCCAGCTGGTCGGCCTGATGCTGCTGACACTGTCGCTGCGTCGTGTGCGTGGCGGTGATGAGGCCGGTGAAGCCGAGGTGGTACGCGAGCTGCGTCAGCTGCCCTCTCTGGTCACCAAGGCACTGGCCATGGACAGCGAGATCGAGCGTCTTTCCGAGGCCTTCGCCGACAAGCACAATGCACTGTTCCTCGGGCGTGGTACCCAGTTCCCCATCGCACTGGAAGGCGCGCTCAAGCTCAAGGAAATCTCCTACATCCACGCCGAGGCCTATCCGGCGGGTGAGCTGAAACACGGCCCGCTGGCACTGGTCGATGCTGACATGCCGGTAGTGGCGGTGGCGCCGAATGACGAGCTGCTCGAGAAGCTCAAGTCGAACCTGCAGGAAGTGCGCGCGCGTGGCGGCGAGCTTTACGTGTTCGCTGACGAGAACATCAGCCTTGAAGAGAGCGAAGGCGTGCGCGTGCTGCGCATGCCGCATGTCAGCGAAGTGCTGGCGCCGATTCTCTACACCCTGCCGCTGCAGCTGCTGTCCTATCACGTCGCCGTGCTCAAGGGCACCGATGTCGATCAGCCGCGCAACCTGGCCAAGAGTGTCACGGTCGAGTAATTTGCGACGCAATGCTGCTGCGTCATGTCTGACGCAGCAGCAGATGAGCCCAGTCTCATTGTGCCAACGGCAGCCTCAGGGCTGCCGTTTTTGGTATCCTGTGCGCCTGCCTTCTTATCCCCTTCCGTCCGCTGCGCGTTCATCGCCCGGCGCACGCACGTGACCTGCCATGACTGATCGCGACGCATCGCTTACCCGCCTCAACAAGTTCATCAGCGAAACGGGCTTCTGCTCGCGGCGCGAGGCGGATCGCTACATCGCCGAAGGACGAGTGACCATCAATGGTGTCGTGCCCGAAATGGGCACCAAGGTCGCGCCGGGCGATGAGGTGCTGGTCAATGGCAAGCCATTGAAAGCCAAGCAGGAAGCGGTCTACCTGGCCTTCAACAAGCCGGTGGGCATCACCTGTACCACCGAGCGCCATGTCGACGGCAACATCATCGATTACATCGGTCATCCCAAGCGCATCTTCCCGATCGGTCGCCTCGACAAGCCCTCCGATGGCCTGATCTTCCTGACCAGTGACGGCGATATCGTCAACAAGATCCTGCGTGCCGGCAATGCCCACGAGAAGGAATACGTGGTGCGGGTCGACAAGCCGATCAACGGCGACTTCCTCAAGCGCATGGCCGCTGGCGTGCCGATTCTGGACACCATCACCCAGCCGTGTCGCATCGAGCAGATCTCGACCTATGTGTTCCGCATCATTTTGACCCAGGGCCTCAACCGTCAGATCCGTCGCATGTGTGAGGCGCTGGGCTATGAGGTCTTCAAGCTCAAGCGGGTGCGCATCATGAATGTCAGCCTGGACGGGCTGGGAGTCGGCGAATGGCGGTATCTCACCCAGCGCGAGATGGCGGATATCCAGCAGATGATCGAGGGCTCCAGCGGCACTGAGGAAGCCTCGCGCCTGGCGGCGGCACCGCCTCCTTCCCAGCATGCGACGGCCGCGCGCCATCAGCGCGCCGCCCAGGATACGGACGCTGGGCGGCGTAGCGGGACTCGGCGTCAGGAAGGCGGCAAGAGCGGATCCGGCCAGCGCGACACACGCCAGCGCAGTTCAGATCAGCGCAGCCCTGATAAACGCGAGACACGTCAGCGCGGTGCTGATCAACGCCATCCGGGCCAGCGTTCAGGCGCTCCTCAGGCAGGAGCCAAGCAAGAGGGTGCAGGGCGTCGCGAGCGTTCTGACGAGCGCACCACGGGGCGTGGCAATCAGGAAGGCAGAAGCGACGGCAGGAATTCCAGCAGGAATGCCACCAAGAGTGCGGGCGGCGCCGGCAAGCTCGCCAGCGGACTCAAGCCGCGCACGCGTGGCAATGCCAGTGATGGCCGCAATGAGCGTGGCGCGGGCAACAGTAAGGGCTCTGTAAACAAGGGCGGCGGCAGCAAGAGTTACGGCAACACGAGCTCGGGGAAAAACAGCCCGGCTGGCAAGGGCGCCTCGTACAAGGGTGGCGGTTCCTCCAACGGGGGACGCGGTCGCCGCTAGTGAGCCGTCTGCACCTGCTTGTCATGCGCCGGTGAGGCAGGCTGTGCGGTATGAGGCGTGCGGCGATGGTAGCGGCCCAGCACGAAGGACAGTGTCGCGAATGCCAGCGCCGAGCAGATGACCTGTGGCCAGGGGTAGACCAGCGCGGCGATCGCGATCAGCAGCAGGTCGAAGGCGAAGGTGGTGCGACCGGCATGGATGCCGAAGCGTCGCTCCAGATGCAGCGCCAGAATGTTCAGGCCGCCCAGCGAGGCGTTCTCGCGAAACAGCAGCGTGATGCCCAGGCCGATCAACAGGCCTGCGGCAATCGCTGCGACCGGCAGGCTGACGGCGCCCAGCGGCAAGCTGACCGCCAGCACATCGGACAGCACGGAGAGCAGGCTGACGCAGCCCAGCGTGCGCAGAGTGAAATTCAGCCCCAGCTGTTTCCAGGCCAGGCCGTAGAAAGGCAGGTTGATCAGGAAGAACAGGCTGCCGAAGCTCAGTGCTGTCAGGTCGGCACCCAGCAACGACATGCCGGCAGTGCCACTGACCAGCAGGCCACCGGCCTGCAGCAGGCGTACGCCGAGCGCCACCAGCAGGCAGCCCTCGATGAGCGTGATCAGGCTGCGCAGGGTGATGGCATTTGCCGCGCGAGAGCGGCTG
>JGI24005J15628_10000207_pt1 | contig 37092 bp, 41 predicted proteins | sample LinPmetageLP40_FD_15628 | JGI IMG/M metagenome (IMG submission 15628)
CAGAAGAGCTTTGGCTACTGGTGCTGGTGTAGGACTTACACAAGCAGGCTTAGAAGCGGCTCGTGCGCCATTCGATCCTTTGAATACATGGCAAGAAACAGCACAGAATATTGGATTTGCTACTTTAGCTGGTGGAGTTATTGGTGGTTTAGTATCAATTCCTGCGGCTCGTAGGGTAGATGCTACTGCTAAAACAATTAAATCAACACGCAAAATAGCAAAAGCACATGAAGATTTAGTTGTTAATGATTTAGAAAAATTAGATATTGGCGATGGAACTCAAAGATCGCAACGTAGATATGGGGACGAAAGCGAAGAAACTATTAAAGCTGGTAAAAAGTTAATACCAAAAACATTGGAAAGACTTAAGGCTCAACTAGACGAAATGACTAAAGACCTCGACCCTACAGTTAGAGATAGATTACTTGATGAAATTGATGAGACTGGTGAAATTAGTAAAGCTACATTCAAAGAATTAGATAAATTTACTCAGACAAAAATAAGGGGTTCATTTGATCCTGACTTTTATTTTCACGGCACAAATGAAAAAACTACGTTTCGTGATGGTAACCAAGGAGAGTTTGATACTCCTGCTTATGGTCAGGCTACATTAGATAGATTTATTGATGCTGATGGTAATTTAGTTATAAGAGCAACGCCTGATGATGTTAGAGGCGATAAACAAATTGGCGTTTCTTTAACTCAAGACCTTGATACTGCTATTAGCTACACCGCAGAAAAACATAAAGACCCAGCAATTCGTGCTAATAAAGGTGGTCGTTTGCCTGAGACAGTTGGTGGTGATGATGCAATTGTTTTTAAGATTAAAAAAGAAGCTATTGATGCAAGTAGATTAAAGCCTGAGGCAATGGGTGAAATCTTAGTTGATGGCGATATAAAGATTGCTCCAAAAGATTTTGAAATAATTAGATATGGAAAGCACGCAGACAAAGGTCTTAAGCAAGACGGTAATGTAGGCAAGAGTGGTTTAGTTAATGTTCGTAAACAACTTAATAAAGAAACTAAAGACTTAGAAGATTTAACTACGGAAGGTAATTTAAGAACTATTGAAGATGCTAGAAACTCAGGCAAAGACCCTAAGAAACTAACATCTGATAATATGAAGCTAGTAGAAAGTTGGTTTACTAATAACGCTTTCTACACAAAGTTTCTTGCTACACCTTACAAGACAATAGTCCAAGGCAAATACCCAGTACAAGTTAAGAAGTACATGATTGAGCTTGCTATGGATAGTGGCGTTGCTCACATGGTTAACAAGTTAGGCGTATCATTTGGTAACTCAGTTTATCAAATGGCGGCTATGCGTAATGGTGAATGGGTCAAGGCTATGGATGATCTTATGATTATTTTTGGCAGATCAACAAACCAAGGCACAAGAAAAATACTGGACATTGCTGGTGGCCCTCGTGGTTTTGACGCGTGGGTTAAGGGCGTCAATAAGGAATATGTAAATGGCAATAAGCTTGGATTGTCTGACGTAGATAAAGAAGCATACGAAATAATGCATCAGTTTTGGAGTACTTGGGGTGCAAGACTTGAAGACACTGGCTTAATCGGCAACAAAACATTCTTTACTAATAAAACATTAAACAACGAAAGAGTAATTAAAGACATTGACGCTGATCTTGTTGTTTATCAAAAAGAATTAAAAGAAGGTATGGATGATTTTGCTACTAAAATTGATGGTATATCACGCAGTATTGCAGACTTAGAAATGAAATTCAAAACAATAGGTTTGAATAAAAAACAACAGTCTACATTAGATAAACTATATGAAGTTTTAGAAAGATACGAAGTTCCTAGATATAATCCCTTCAAAAGTAAGAACAGAATCTATGGCTACAAAGCTCTCCTTAGAAAGAAGATAAGGATGGAGCGTGAAAACGCTGAAATGAAAACTCAATTAGACGAGCTAAGTGATACTAATCAGTCGTCAATAATGGCTAAAAACGAAGAGAATATGTTTGCTCGTTTTTGGGATAGGGAAGCTATTGACGCTAACAGACCACAATTAGAAGCTATCTTTGTTAAATGGTATGAAGAAAACCCAAGCGTTACTGTGTTTGAAAACGGCAAATGGATTAAAAAAGATTTAAGTCGTGACCCTAGAGACATTGCTGAAAGAGCATCGTCTACTGTAGATACAATAATGGGTATAGCTTCTAAAGACGCTACTGATGTAGATGTAGTTTACTATGGAATGGGTAAGTCAAAACATTTTAAGCACAGAGCAATCGATATACCTAACAAGCTGGTATTAGATTTTATTGTTAACGATCCTATGGCAGTTATGAAAGCGTACACAATGAGGGTTGCACCTCGCTATGAGTACGCAAAGAAACATAACATGGCATCTTTGGATGATGTTTTAGATGATATTGATATTGAAATGTCTACCGCTGGTAAGAGTTTGGACGAAGCTAATAGAGTGCGAATGAACTATCAGCATATGTACGATAGGATTGTTGGCTCTGTTATGCGTAAAGACCCATCATCTTGGGATGTAATGGCTGTAAAAGTTATGCGAGATGCGGCTCAATTGAATTATCTAGGTAGTGCAGGGTTTTCTACATTGCCTGATTTATCTAAGATTTTAATGGAGCATGACTTACCTACACTTAAAGGGATACTTCAAGACATAGGTAGTGGCGATAAAAGAATCCTAATGAATAAAGAAGAAGGCAGATTAGCTGGTGAAATATTAGATATTATTACTGGCTCTAGTCATTTGCGTATGACAGAAGAATTAGCTAACAATCCTTTTTCACAAGGGTTCTACGATAAATATGCGGCTAAAGGTAAAAATGCTTTTTACATAGCTAACTTACTTGCTCCTGCAACTAGAGTGTTTAAGCAAATTGATAGCATGGCAAGAGTCCATACTTTGATCGATGTCGCAGTTCGTAAAAATCACAATGCATATAAAGCCGCTAAAGATGGCTCTGATAAAATGAAAGAGCTAAGTCAGTTTGAAGTTACATATGCGGCTCGTTACAACATTGACGATAAGGTAGCTAAAGAAATAGCTGAGTTAGTTGAAAATGGAACAATAGAAAAAACTAACTCAGGTTTGTATGTAGGAAATACTGAAAAATGGCCTAGCTCTATGAACGCTACAAAAGAAAGCTTTAGAGCAAGCTTAAACTCAGGAATCTTAAATACAGTTCTTATGGGTACACCAGCAGACAAGCCTATTATTGTTGATGGCGTTGTATTTATACCTATGAGAGTCGCTAAGAAATTAAACTTAGAAGAAGATTCTGTAGTTCGTGGGTATCATAGAATTGAATCGCCATTGTTAGGTATGCCGTTCCAATTTATGTCTTATAGTTTTGCGGCTATGAACAAGATAACAATTGGTTTAGCTACAGACCAAGTGCGTAATAGAAAGACTGCAATAGCTACGTCTATGATTCTTGGGTATCTCTCTCTTAAAATTAAATCAGAATTTGGTGGCAAGGGTGCAGAGTTTGCTTGGGATAATATGGATTTTGAAGACAAAGTGTTAAGAGCGTTTGATCAATCTGGGATTGCGTCACTTGTTTCAGATATGTATTACCAGTCACTAATTATATCTGACGCTTTAAATGGCCCTGACTTAGGATTTGGTGTGTTTGAAAAGAAAGGGCCACCTTCTACTTCTGCATTTGATGCCGTAACTGCGGCTGGTGGTGCTGGATTAGGTATTACTGATGACTTCTTGCGTAAAGGTGTGTTTCAATTTCTTACTGGTAATACTGGTGAGGGAGGCAAGCATATGATTAGAAACTTACCATTTGCTAGGTTGTGGTTTGTTAAGGGGTTTATGAATGACATGACTTCTGATTGGGGTAAGGGCAAATTTAAGAGCGAACCATTAACAATGGGTGGTGGAGGTAGGTTCTAATTGTGCGTTGTGTGTTTTTATTTACAAATGTAAGGTGTCGATATGACAATTAGTATTGCAAACAATTCGCCTAGAAAAAGTTACACAGTAGGTAATGGTGTAACGCAAAGTGCGTTCGTTGTTACCTTTGGGTTTTTTAACGCAACTGACCTGTCTGTGTTTGTTGATGGTGTGGCAAAACAATTAACTGCTGATTACACTGTTAGCGGAGGTAACGGCTCTACTGGTACAGTAACTTTTGGAACTGCAATTACTGGTGATAGCGATGGTGCTACTGTAGTTATTACACGAGGCGTCACTCTTGAAAGAACAACTGACTTTCCTCAGTCAGGTGCTTTTCAAATTAGTGCTTTAAATACAGAGCTTGATAAGTTTATTGCAATTGCGGCTGATTTGAATGATGGCATTAATCGTTCTCTAAAGCTTAATGATACTGACCCTGATGCAACTTTGTCTTTACCTGACTTAGCTAGTCGTAAAGGCAATACGTTAGCGTTCGATGCTACAAGTGGTAATGTGGTAGCAGGGCCAAGCATTACACAAGTTAATGATGTGATTTCAAATGTTGCTCAAGCATCAACTGATGCGACAACTGCAACAACCCAAGCAGGGATAGCAACAACTCAAGCAGGAATTGCCACCCAAGCAAAGACTGATGCACAAACTGCGTTAGCAAATGCAAATCTTCCTACTAGTTTTACTGGTAATGCTGGGAAAATTATACAAGTCAATGCAGGGGAAACTGCATATGAGTACGCAACTTCAGCAACAAACAATGGTGTGTTTTATGGGTTAAGAGTAGATACAAGTACTGGTCATTTAGTGGTGGATCATTCGGAGTTAGGTGTTAGTGCATCATTTAATTTGTCTGACTACGATAATTATTTATTTTCATCACCAAATGTAGTGTTCTCAATAATGCCAGTTACTGGCGATTTACTTATAACGACACCATAGGAGGTCAAATTGGCTACAATTAATATAGGAAAACTAAGAGTTAATTGGCGTGGTGCGTTTGCCACGGCAACAGTTTACGAAAAGAATGACGCAGTATCTGTAAGCGGAAGCTCTTATATATCGATACTCGATCAATCAGCACCAGCATATGACAATGCAAAACAATATAGTTTGAACGACTTGGTAACAAGTGGCGGTAATGTATTCCGATACATTAATAGTACTGCCGCATCAGGAAATGCAACTTCAGTAGCAACTCACTGGTCTGCTAATACACCATCTACATCGAACTCAGTATATTGGAACGTAATGGCAGAAGGTCAGAACGTACTTACTACTCAAGGCGACTTGATGACGCATAATGGTAGCAACCAAATTAGATTGCCACGAGGAAACTCAGGTCAGATTCTTAAAGTGTCAGGTTCGGACTTAGCTTTTGGTTCTCAGTCAGGATACAAAGGCTGGACTGCACTTCAATCAAATTATGGTGATCCAGTTTCATGGAATGTGAGTCCTTCTGCTAGTACTACTTATGGTGCTACTGGTAGCAGAGCATGGCTTGCTGATTACGCTAACAATTGGATTCCTGAGTACGCTTATTCAAACCCAGCAATGGGGCCAATAGCTAATGCTGAACAAGCAAATCAATATCATGCTTATAGAATGACTTATTTCTTGAACAACGAGCATGAGCTTTGTGGCATGGGTTCTGATGTTAACTCTTATGCTATGAATAATATTTATGGTGGTGGTGGTCATAGTGGTTTTACCCTTATGAACTTTAGTCAAGACAATGGCGGGATGAGGAACGGAGATTACTTTGTAAGATTCTGGAATTCTAGTCACTGTTTATATGCTTTAACTAAAGATGGCGATTTGTTTTCTCGTGGCTACAATGGTTATGGTCAGCTTGGTTTAGGAGATACTACGGATAGATATATGTGGTGCAAGATATCAACTCTTGGCCCTGATGCTACTCACGCTGGTGTATCTACACAAATTGCAGGATTTCATTTAGGTATGTCAAACTGCGTTGGTTCGGCTTCTTATAATAATTGTTATGCGATTGATACAAGTGGACGTTTGTTTGCTTGGGGATCAAATGAGTTTGGTAAACTTGGTAATGGTAATACTACAACCCAAACTTTACCAGTTCACATTAGCTCTGTATCAAACATTGCAATGGTGTCAGCTAGATATGGTTCATGTCACATTGTAGATACTAGTGGAAACTTGTTCTTTGCTGGTAGTTCACAAAATGAAGTTGATGGTGGCTTAAGTAGTGGTACGCTCTCATCGTTTACTGATACTGGTCAGGATAATGTGTATCAAATTGTAAACTCTGATGGTTATTATTACACGAGTCGATACGCTCACGCTTGGTATTTGAAAACAAACGGCGAGATGTACGGTATTGGTGGTAATGGTATTGGTCAGGTTGGTGTTGGCTCAACAACTCAGGTTGGTACTTGGTCTAGGATTGGTGGCTCTTCTACTTACAGTGGGTTTGTTGTAGGCGGTAATGCATATTATTGTACTGTAGCTGTAAAGGGTGGCACTCCTGCTTCNCCTAATAATACTGTAGGTATTTGGGGNTTCAATGTTAATGGTCAATGTGGAATTAATAGTGTTACAAACCAAACTTCACCAGTTGCTCCAGCAACAACAACATCGTTTACTCATACAGTAGCATCTACAACTTCCAACACTGCACAATCTCAAGTAGATGTGGCATTTCCTAACACAGATATTATACAGATATGGGCGCACAGAGGTTTGCAAGGGCAACAAACTGTTAATATGTACTTCCAAGATTCTAAGTATAGAACTTGGGTATCAGGTTATTCTAACAGTCAGGACTATAATAAAAACTCAAGTGGTAATGCAATCAATGCTGATCTTCAAAAGATTCGATTAGATATTGCTCAAGAAAATACCACTAGTACTGTAAATACAAACCATTGGGCGAGTAGTGTACCGACTAAAGTAATCCATATACATGGACAAGGTAATGCTTATGGATCGGAAGGTAATGTAGTTAAGTATACAGATGATGGTCGATTATTTTCATGGGGTTATAATGGTCAGGGTCAGCTAGACCCAGCGGCAACATATGTAGGACAATGGATTCAACTAAGACCTTAAGGAGTAGATATGGCACAAAAACTTTATAAATGGACTGGTGAAGTTGTCCAGCCTACGCAATGGGACAGTGGCTTTGTTGCTCCTGCATGGTATGGGTGTGATGATGATGGTGTAGGTTACGCTTTCTTGGATACTGGTTATGCTGAACTATGCAGTTCTACTAATGATGACTTTGCAGTTACAACTGCATCCAATGCTAAAACATGGGTTAAAGGTAGTAGCCTATCAGCAAAGAATCTTAGCAAAGAATGTATAAGAGAGATTCGCATGAAGTATTCAATTGATGATGAGCTACAAGCTAATAGAACTTCATCTACTGATGCTGGTAAGGCAGTACTAGATGACATTGGTACTATTGTTGCTAGTTACGCCACCAAGAAAAATGCTTTGGTTGGGGATTAATAATGAAAACATCCGTTAATTCTGTTAAAGCACAAATAGATACGCATGAAGCCGTGTGTGCTGAAAGATGGACTGAAACAATTAATAGAATTAAAAGGATTGAAACTATTATGATAGGAACTGCGGGTACAATTATACTCATGTTGACTAGCATAATCTTCAAGTAATGTATGGTAGTAGCGGAAACACTTGCAGGGATAGCGTTAGTACAACAAGCAGTTAAAGCAATCAAAGGCGGATTGGATACTGCTAAAGACTTATCGTCACTAGCTACTGACATTGACAATCTGTTTACTGGTGAACGTCAGATACAACAGAAGAGAAACAAGAGACAACAATCTGCTTTCTCTATGAAGTCTGTAGCTGAAGAAACTATACAAGCAAAACTAGCACAAGAACAGATGCGAGAGATTGCATCGATGATTGATATGAGGTTTGGTCATGGTACATGGACAAGCATTGTAGCTGAACGAGCAAAGCGTATTCAAGATCACAAAGATGAGATCAGGCAACAACAAAAGGAAAAGCGTAGGCAACAAGAAGAAATGATGGACGCTATGAAGACTACTGGTTATGCGTTTCTTGGCATCTTGTTTGTAGCTGGTTGTTTGATTGCAGTTCTTATGGGAATGAGGCGATGAAATCACTCGAAGAAGAATCTATGTACGCTGATTACGATACAGATGGAGATGGTATCGTGTCAGATAAAGAGATGGCAATAGCTAAAGACATCAAGGAAACTGAGGACGAGTTGCGTAAACACTTAGCTCAGTTACGGATGGCTAGGTATACATTGATTTCAATGGGTCTGTTTACAGTAGCTATGTTCTTTATTCCTTTGGATAGAGTGAAGGCGTTGAGTGATATTAGTAATTTATTTTATTTAACTGGTGGGGGTATCGTTGTGGGTTACATGGGTATGACATCATGGGCGGGTAAGAAATGATTGGTGCATTGATAACACCATTAGCTAATCTTGCAAGCACATGGCTACAAGGAAGCGTTGAAGAGTCGAAGGCTAAGAGTCAGGCAAAGGTTGCTCGTGCCGTAGCTGAAGCTACAGTCATGCAGAAGAAAGCGACTGGAGAAATTGACTGGGATTTGAAGATGGCTGATGCGTCTGCCCATAGTTGGAAAGACGAGTGGCTTACAATTTTGTTTTCGATCCCACTTATACTAGCGTTCTGTGGTGACTGGGGTAGAGGCGTTGTATCTGAAGGCTTTACTGCTTTGGAATCTATGCCTGAGTATTATCAGTATACCTTGGGTGTAATTGTTAGTGCGTCATTCGGAACGAGAGCGGCAACTAAATTCTTTGGGAGAAAGTAATGCAGTTAAGCGATCACTTTTCTTTAGCTGAAATGGTAAAGAGTCAAACGGCAGAGCGTAAGGATATACCTAACGAGCCTGACCCTGACCAGATATACTCTATGTCTTTGTTGTGTGAGAATATTTTAGAACCAATAAGATTACATTACGGCTTGCCGATACAACCATCGTCAGGTTTCCGCAGTGCTGAGTTATGTCTTGCGATTGGTAGTTCTATTGGCAGTCAACACGCCAAGGGTGAGGCCGTGGATTTTGAGGTGGCTACTGTAGATAATGAAGAGTTGGCTAGTTGGATTTGGGAGAACCTAGATTATGACCAGTTGATTCTTGAGGCTTATAAAGGTGGTAACTCAGGTTGGGTTCATTGCAGTTACAAGGCTGATGGTAATCGGAAAGAGTCTTTGTCTTGGGATAGGGGTAGTGGTTACAAGCTATGGCAACCACCCATTCCCCATTAGAAAAGCAGAGGCACAGTTTCCCGATACCTCTGCTTTGCACCCAAAGGAGAACTAATCCAAGAGAAGGGTGCTTAATCTAGAAAGGTACTTCATCTATTATCTCCTCGTCAACTGCCTTGTTTGTTGTAGTTACAGTACCAGCTTGGGTACTGTCACGAGGCTCAGAACATTCGAGGGTCATGTAGTTAAGACCAGCTTCGTTTGTTTTTTTCCAAGCGGCTAATCTTTTCTTGTGATCCATTGGTGCGTTAGAGATCATCATGCTCCCAGTATAGTCGGGTCGCATTTCATTATCTCCTTTGTCGTTAGGAAATATAGCACCTACTTTCATGTACACATCAATACGTTTGTCGCCACTTTTAGATGTAGCCGTATGATATGCAAAGTTCTGATCGACACCTTCTACATTAAACTTGCCTTGCAAGATTAGTTTCTGATCGTCAAAAGGTTTGAACCCTACACCAGTGTTGGTGTTGTCGTATTGCTTATCGTCTTCCATTATCGTTCTCCATTATAAATAAAAACCCACCGCCATTACCTTCAGAGTCACGGCTTACTGCTATCTTAACGTCTTCATATTTAGGTTTAGTTAGTATGAACTCAGGGAATCCTTCTTCGTCTTCGCCTAAGAATGTCTTTATCTTGAATCCTTCTAACTGCTTATAGTAATCTTCCATCACCATTCTCCATCGTTGTTGTTGTTGTTAGGACGTTTGTTCTTTTGGTCGGCAGTATATTTATTGCCATCCATCTGCCCTAAAAATACGTCTGCGTTAAAACCAAGATGCGATATTGCTTTGGTTAGACCATCAGTGATTGCCATCTTAGGTGCGTCCTCATTAGTCCTGCCCTTGGCAGAGTTAAAGAACGTACGGCAACCAGTGAAAGGCCCGAATGTATTTACATTACACACAGTCCATACTGTTATGTGTGCAACACAAGCCGTGTCTCCATTGCTGAAGTTAACAAACTCCATCTTGTTACTCCAACCCCAGCCGTGACCGATGACACCGAACTGTTCTGTCATTGCCCTGATTTGGTAGTGAGGGTCAATGGCTGTGAATTTTCGTGAACCAAAAGCTACTGGCTTGAGTGAGTCAGGATCGGATGTAGATACTTTGTTCCACATTATCAAGTTGTTAGGACTGGTTTGTTCTGCTTTAGTTTGTGAAGTCTTAGTCATGATTAGTTCTCCTTATTGTGAATTACTGTGAAGCGTAAAGCACCACGCTTGTCACGCTTGATTGCAAGAGAGTCACAATATACCTCTCTCTCATTGTCACCTACCATTGCCTTAAGGTCAGCTTTGGTAGACTCGAATACTTTTGCATCGTCTACTTGTGATACATAATCTATTGCTCTAGATATAAACTCATTGTCAGTTGAAGCATCACGCCTAACCATGCCATCTACTTTAATCTTGTCTATAGATACAACGGCACGATCATCCTCGAATGGTTTGCGGTTCTCTGTTACGCACTTCCAAAACTCTACGACTCGTACTTGTATAGCCTTGATGTAATCCCAGTCTTTAGATACGTACTGACATTCCCATCGTGAGTTACCAAAGATGATAGATAGGTAGCAACCATTAGCTTGTGCTATCCACAGATAGAATTGTATCTGAGGCATATATTGTTTTAACTGTTGCTCGAATGTATTGTGATGATAGGTGTGCTTGCACTCTANTATGTCGAAGCCACCATCTAGGTCACGCTCTACTATCTTACCATCTAGTTGTCCCTTACATGGAACGCCATAGTAATTTAGAAACACAGACTCTTGGTGTCCATTAGTCTCGCACTTATATTCTTGCTCGAACCATGCGATGTTAAACTGTTCTGTGAATGAGCCTAGTTGTACTGGCAGTACACGAGACAAATCGTCAGGCTCTTTTGCACCAGTCTTTACTTCCCATAATTTAATCCAGTCGCCGTGCATGATTGCACGGACATCTGATCCGCCTATAAAACCTTTACGTTCCATGATTAGTTCTCCTATTTGTTATGTTAGTTTTACTGCAAGTTTGCAGTCATGTCAACTCGCAACTTAAGTAAGTCACGCATTAGATACTCACGCTTCTTGAGTCGCCAAGAGATATGAGTATAGAACTCAGCGAACGAAGGCCAAAACTTTTGGGTGCGTTCTACTTGAGTAATAGCATATGACGTTATGTCGGCAGGGAATTCTTCTAAGCGTTTAGCTAATGACTTCATACGCAAGTCAATGTCTTCCTCTGCCTCGCCACTTGGTTTGATAACTAGTGTAGCTAGAATAGCTAGTCGTTCTCGTAGCATATCGTATGGCATAGGTACTGATGCTTTTGCTACGGCAGTAATGCACTGGTCTACTTGGTCAATGGTATCTGCTTTGATAACATAGCCACGAAGTGTAGATACAAAGCCACCCTTCTCAGGATACCTAGTGATCTCGTTTACGCTCACTTTGTATTGAGTTATAGATTCCACTAAAGATACTAGGCTTTCGTCTACCACTGTGGGCTGACCAACCTCGAGCAGTCTTGCTACTGCCTTGTCTTTCTGCGTTCCACTTAATTCTGTTGTTGCACCAGTATCTGTAGGCACGATCGATGTCTTTGAATGTTGTGCCTTTGGCAATGTGGAAATCACGGAACTGATTGGCTTCATGTTCATGATCTAGTTCTCCTTTTTTGTTAAGCGATTCTATTAACTCAGCAGATGGAACGTAATCCTCTATCTTATTAATAGGTTTAATTGATAGGTTAGGGTTACTGTCTGCAACTACCTTGTTGCATTGTGCAACTACTGGTAGCTCGTCAGGGTAGATAGTATAAATCGTGGAGCGTTTACTATTGCCACGATCACGCAAGACAAACCCATGCTCTTGCAGATAATTTAGTTTGCGGGTAACAGTCACACGATTCATCTGTGTGCGAATCGCAAGTCTGTCTAATGATGGGAAACATTTATGTGTCTCCTCATTGGCATGGTCTGCAAGCACAACGAGTAACCACTTGGCTAGTGGGTCTTGTATATCTGTGGCTATAGCACGAGCCATGAGTACGAATGACATATTAGTTCTCCTTAATTTGTACTGCCTCTAAAGATATTAACATACGCAGTAGAGCTTTAGCTAATAGGATATACCATTTGATATCAGCGAGTTCTTTACTTTGAACACAACGAATCAAGTATGTCTGGCCGACCTAATAGGCAGTGGTTAATCTTTAAGTAATGGTGCTATCTTTTCTTCAAAGACATCTCCATCTATGATAACAATTGTTTGTGGTTTACCTCCAGTCCTACGTTTATACATAGCTATGTCTCTGTTCGCTAACACAGTAAATGGATTAGGAAAGTTAGACTTGTCTCTGTATTTTATTTCGACTACCAGTCTGAGTCCTCTGAATTCCCAGACGATGTCTCCACTATATTCTCCTCCCAACGATCCGCTGAGTGGTTGTCTTTTCGCTTTGAACCCCATTGCTTGTAGCCATGTGACGAACCAGCGTTCGTGGTAATTTCCTTTGATGCGACTTTTACTTGCCATGATCCCTCCAAGTGACAGTCAATACAAATGGTGTGGTATGTAGCTGGTTCTATACTAGCTAGTATACATACAAACCATTGGGTAGTTACAAGACAAGCGTCACACTTGGCTGGTATACCCTCCTGACTATTTAATCTTTTTCTTATAGACTTTGATCGTAAGGCCAAGTGCGTCTAGCCAACAACTAAGTAGGAAACCAGATGGTACACGTTTGTATTGCTCCCATTTATGTACTAACGATACGGCGCAACCAATTTGCTCCGCTAAATTTTCTTGTGAAATCTTTTGTCTGTTTCTTTCAGCGACAAGTGTAGCTATAACATCTTGATATGATGTTGGTACACTAGTTTGTTTTTTGAAATGCTGAAAGTTTGTCAATAGATTCCAATACCTTTAATGCCGTGCGATGCCTTAACTCTTTCCCTTGCTTTGATCTATAGAAGGTAGAGGTCGGCACTCCTGCATCTAGAAATGCCGACCTTAGTTCTACCTCTTTGAAGTCTGCGTGATTCTGAAGTATCTCTATGTATTTTTCCATATCTATCAGTAGCATACTTGCAGTCCTCGTCAAGTTATTCTTTTACTTGCAGTGATTTCATATACTTAGCAGTAGTCTCTTCTAGCTTATACATCTCCTTTTTAATTACAGACATGTGTGCATGTATCTCGCCAATCATATCAAGTGATGATAAGATATGTTGGTGTTGCTTATTGCTATGCTCTTGTCTTGACTCAAGTATATCATCAAGTTGTTGTTGTAAATTTTTAGCCATTGCCTCCTCCTATGAGTGCTTCTAGTTCCTCGTCATTCAAAGACTCTAGATATGCAGGGTCTTTGAATGGGTCACGAGGTTTGAGTTTACGTTTCTTTGGTTTGGGTGGATTAGGTATAGGTGTAGTCTTAGGTAAGTCATGCAGAATAATCTCTTGCGTGTTAAACCTATGACCACACAGTTTGTCATCACATCTACGTCTTCTCTTGATAGCAGATATTTGTGGTCTGCTATCTACGACAGACGTAGTTGCATCGCACTTAGGACATTGCATTACAGAGGTGTGCAACGCATGATCTGTTGACCACGCCCTGACCTTGCTACTTCTGTACCTACAATAAAGATGTGATGCTTATCCAGTAACCTACGATACCGAGGTGTTACGCTACTGGCTTTGATCTTATGTCTGTTCCACATAATCTCTTCGACCTTCTCGCTGATAACTCCATTGGGAAATTGCTGGATAACTTCTAGTACCTTTGCTTCTAATACAGTTGGGTCTAGATTTTTGCCTGACTCTTTAGATGTATCAGGATCGGTATGTCTTGCTAGTGCTTCAGTCATTGTTAGTTCTCCTTGTTTCTAACCAGTTGTCGATTACGTCACAGTCTTCACACATCTCAGGTACAACATCACCTTCGATGAATGGATTTTGTACACGATACCATCCAGTATCTTTGCAACGATTACATTTAATAGGGGATGTGGTCGTCAATGTGTACGTCCTCCAAGTTGTTAGCCTCCCAAGCAGCAACCGCTCTGACTATAAATTTTTCTTTCTGAAACTTGGGATTGTTTTCGGCTAGGTCTTCAGCCATCTTAACGATTTGACTAGGCCACCCCATAAGTGGAGCGACCTTGTCAGCTAGGTACTCGTAATTACTACGAGTCATTGGTTTGTATGTCATATAGTTCTCCTATCTACGAGGACATTTTTCTCGTAGTCTTTTAATGTCATATCAAGAAAGACTTTCATTAGGTCTTGACCACTGCTGAATGGATTTGCAGTTACAAATTGGCAACGCATTTCTCTATCGTTATGTGGCATGACAAATGTAAGTGGTAACTTGATGTCATCATCTAATGCATTTGCATATTTTGCTACAACAGAACGATTAAGATTATAGCGTATAGCTTTTCTGTTTAGTTTCTTAAATGACTTGCCAGTTATATACATAATACCTGACCCATTCTCTAAGGTGTCTAGTTTGTCCATCATTATTTGATCTCCTTTAATGGTGGGATATATGATTCGTCTTCGTTGCTATCACGATCAAGCACTTCATCGTATGTATCTACAATCTCACGGATAGTATCCATTGCAATTGTAATACGAATCTTGAACTGCGAACCTTCCTCATCGGCACGTTGCTTGAGAGCTTCGAGTCTGTCGTGAACATCTCGTGTCTGTGATATAAATGCTAGTTGATTTTGCATAATGTTTTAGTCTCCGTAGTATGTAAGGTTAAGTCCGAGAGAAGCCAACGACCCCTCACCCAAGAGGGGGTCGATGACTTCTTGAGGTTAAGCGAATTCAAATCGTTTGTGTGTCATCGCTTTCTGTACGTCTACTTGTCTACGCTTGGTAGCATTGTGAGGTACACGAGACTGGTCAGTATGTGTAGACCAGTAAGTCATTGCGTTATACAACGCCCACTTGTTAGAGCCTAGCTGACTGGCATTGGTGTGCCATATACGCATGATAGATTCCATTGTGGTGTTGTTAAACTTAGATGCAGTCTGATGTGTGAACACCTTGCCGATGGTAGCCTTGAAGAAATCTTCTGCCATAAAGTCATCGACCTTGATGTCCATCCATGACTGCCATATGTCTTTGTGTTCGAGGAATACTTTAGTACCTTGCTCTATCTTACGAGCAGAACCTTCGACATCTACATTGAGTGTGTGTTTGAATGTAGTCTTGGCAATCATGTCGGCTATGGTTTGACCATTGAGGCAAGTCAATCTCATACCTTCTACTGATTGACTGAACGACCAGCTTGCATCGTATGAATTGTAGAATGGTATGCGTAAGCAAGTGATGTCGCCTACTGTTGGTTCTACTGTAAGGTCAGGGAATGTGATGCAACCTTTAAGCTTACGACCATCTTCGTATACCTCTACTGTAGTGTGGTAGTCTGTAGATACATCGGCACGCTTGACTGCATCCATGATTGAATTGACTACGTTGTCGTGTGTGATTGGCTTGTACTTACTGCCATGCACACCCATGATATCGCCAGTATCAGTACGCACTAACGCACGAGCAATAGATGATGGCACTTCGTACCGATGGAACTTACCATCNGGACATTCGGCTGGTTGCTTGATTGCTTCGAGGTTAATCATCTCGATTGGGAACTCCCACTTGTTTAGTATCGTGTCGTTAGATGTAATGATTCCATCCATGATTAGTTCTCCTTAGTTAAAGTTATTGTTACGATGGTGGCATACGAACCCGAGCCATTTGATAGTGAAGCCACGATCACTACGATAGTAACGAGGCACGAGGTAGAAATTTCTGTATGTTCTTAACTGCATTTGAATAAGCTCCTCATCTTGAGATAACAATACACTGTGGATACAGACAGTATGTACATTGATACTGTAAATGCTATGACGTTTGCATGACCACCTTCATAAGATGATGCGTCATATGTGATGAATGAAATGATGGCACTTGAAACTACTAGTGCTAGAGCGAGTAAGTTCTTAGTCATGATTAGTTCTCCTTATATATTGTGATGGTAACACATTGGTTGCACGATGCAACACATTATGTTGTGTTTAATTGTAATACTAGAATTAATTTCGTGAAAGAAAAGCATGGGGGTAGCAAGGTCACTGCGTAAAATGACCGAGCGTACCCCCATGTGAGGCGAACCCCCCAGATTACCACCTATAGGGAGGAATAGATGGTTGGGGTGATGATAGATTGTAGTCCAGTCTTTCAGCTTGGACTACTGCTAAACACTAGCCTCGTTGCTCACGGCAGTAATTTGTCAACGCACTCTCAGTGCTAGACAAAAAAAAGGGCAGGATAAACCTGCCCTTCTCTGCCTTTCGTTTACTCGTTAGTGTTTTTAGGTAACTGGATTCTGTTATCGTCACCGAGGATCGCATCGGCATCAGCAAGGACGGCAGAATCAACTTTCTTTGTCTTGCTAGGAGACATTGTCCATCTCTTGCCAGTTACATACTCACATACAACTTGGTCGTCCTCATGGATTGAATCTAGCTCTGCTAGTTCTGCTTCCATTGAGCGATAAATAAGTATCGCTTGTGCGAGTGCAGTACCCTCGTTCTTAGAACCTTCTGTCGGACGAGCCTGATCAATCACGCCCTTCTGTTTTGACATAAGGCCGAGCTTGTACTTAATGGCATTGTCAGAGGAGTAGCAAGCGTTCCTTGCGTTGTTCTCTCTTAGATATTTGAACTCTTCTCCTATTGAGTAGTTTATAACTTGGAGTTTTGCCAACTGACGCTCAGTTGATGGGTCTTGCACTTGTACTTCTTGGATTTTCTTTTGTGTGTTTGTCATCTTATTCTCCATCTTGGATTAAATACTCAGACAATTCTGAGTATGCCGACGAATAACATAAGCAAAATGTATGTCACAAAGAATCGTCTTCAGATGGAGTGCAACGAATCTATGATTCGTATGCAATACACGAACTCCTATTCTTTTGACAGTCGGAGACCGAAGCCAATCAATAACAAGAGCCACCCCTTCTTAGGGGTGTCACTTTTATTGGCTGATGTGCAAATTTTGAATATGTTTTCTTCTGCATACTGACTCAGATTGTCCTAGGATTTAACCAAGATGGAGAATGACAAACCGCAAAAGGAAATTCGAGAAGTGCGAGTCTCCATCAACTCGAGCGACAGTTGGCAACACTCCCTTTTAGACAGGCTCTTCTTTTAGTCAGGAGGAGAAGAGTTCAAATGTCTAAGGGAGTGACGCTAGGGTTGGTTGCCTCTGACAATGCCGTTAAGTCAAGCTACCTTATGTCCTAACATAAGGCGTGCTTGACCACGGCTTGTGCCACGGCAGAATGTTACGAGGGTACTGCACTCACACATTCGATTCTTCTCTCAATGGAATACTAGCAAGGCTAGTTCATTCCATGAGACAATCGAGTGTGAGTTTGTGACTGGCACGATATGGCCTCCTAGCAAGCCAAAGCCATTTGCTTTGTCCTTGCTGATGCCTATCGTTCCTTGGTTACTATATCCATTACCTATAAACCTAACTAGTCAACGGAAGACACAGAGATGGGCAGTTATCCTGCCCTTTCTCTGGTCTAGCACAATAATATAAAGCCATCCCTTCTTAGGGATGTCCTTATCATTTGTGCGTTGACAAGTTTTCTAATGGCTCTAAGAATGGGGGGGAACAAGGGGGGGTGATTGTTGATTGCCATTAGAAAGGTTTAGGTATGGATTTAGCAGGTAAATTGACTTCCCGAGAGATCGCTTTGGTTGATACCCTCGTAGCATCTGGCGGGAGCATCAAGGATGCTTCGCAGATGGCGGGGTATGCCAAAGGCGAATCGGGAAGAGTGAGTGCCAGTCGTGCTTTGAAGCGACCTCATGTACAACAGTACATGATGCAAGCAGTAGCAGACTCCCTTGGAGTCCATGCTACGTCAGCTTGCAGTAGGCTGGTTAGCCTTAGTAGGTCTGCCCGAAGTGAGTATGTCCAACTCGAGGCGAGTAAGGACATACTGGATCGGGCAGGCTTTAAGGCACCAGACAAGGTCGCTCATCTGCACGCAGGGGAAATTACGGTATCCATAGACCTGAGTTAGGAGCTAGGGGTGGGGTTGGAAAATAAGTGTAGGGCAACGTAACGGGACTAACATGATGGCTATAGTTAAAAAAGGTACGTTAAAGAGGATATATATTATTTTAATGGAGAGGTACGTCTAATGTGCATGGGAGGAGGCGGTGGCTCTTATGTAGCACCACAACCAAAACAAAGATGGTTACAAGACACCTCAAAAGAGATTATTGTTTCTAAGTACGAACTTTCTGACGAGAACAAAAGACGTAATTCTTTAAGGACTAAGGCTCGTTTACTAGCTAGGAGGCAATTAATGACTCAAACTGATGATGGTGGTGGAGATGGCCCTGATTCCTCTGCTGGTGGTGGCAACTCTATTGGTGGTGGTGTAGGCGTTGACTCTGCTGGTGCTGGTGTTAGCGGTGGACACACTTCCGATACTGGGCATGGCTTCGCATGAGTACTCCAGCATGGACAAGAAAAGAGGGCAAGAACCCCAAAGGTGGTCTCAACGCCAAAGGACGAAAATCCTACAAAAAAGGTACATTAAAAGCTCCAGTAAAGTCGGGCGACAACCCGAGGAGAGCATCGTTCCTAGCTCGAATGGCAGGAAACAAAGGCCCTGATAGAGATTCTAAGGGCAAACCTACAAGAAAATTATTATCATTAAGAGCGTGGGGTGCATCTAGTAGTGCAGACGCTAGAGCAAAGGCTCGTGCTATTTCTAAGCGTAATAAAAATAAGAAAGGATAAGTATGTCTCTTTATAGGAATATTAACAAACGCAAAAAGGCTGGGACATCTCGTTCTAAAGCTAAATCTACTGTAACTGCGAGAGCTTATGCTAATATGAAACGAGGCTTTCCTAAGAAGAAGGGTAAGTAACATGACCTTAAAGATGGAAATCTCTTATAAGAACAAAAATATTGCTAGAGACTTGGCTAAATTAACACGAGACTTACAGATTCAAGCTATGAAGCTTGCTAAGAAGCGTGAGCGTGAGGCTAAAAAGGCGGCAAATGCTGGTAAAAAGTATACACAATTAGTTAGTAGCGTTGCTGGAAACAAAAAAAGACCTAAGAGTTTAATTACATACGATAGTGCAAGGGGTTAATAATGGAATATGTAGACAACGAAGGAAAGAAATATGTGGGCGATGTTATTAGTATGCCTGACGGACGTATACTTAGTGGAAAAACGTACACATCCGAGTCGAAAAGACTGCATGAAGTCGAGATTAAGGAAATTGTTTCTACAGTTCCACCTCAGATACCAGTCAGTTCCGCACCAGCTACCAAGAAAAAGTCTAAGAAAGCAAGATAATCACAAAATTTAAGTACAAACCTGACGGAGAAGTAGTCAAAAACTTTATGAAGAACGACAACTTCTTCCGTGGACTACGAGGGCCAGTAGGAAGTGGCAAGTCTGTTGCTTGTTGCGTTGAAATATTCCGCAGAGCATTACAACAAAAGCCTAATGATAAGGGTGTAAGACGTTCTCGCTGGGCTATTATTAGAAATACTAATCCACAATTACGAACAACCACTATTAAGACTTGGCTTGATTGGTTTCCCGAAGAAGACTGGGGAAAATTTATGTGGAGCGTTCCCTACACTCATTGGATTAGGCAAGCTGACCTCGAACTTGAGGTTCTTTTTTTGGCTTTGGACAGACCCGAGGATGTCAAAAAGCTACTATCACTCGAACTTACTGGCATATGGATTAACGAAGCTAGAGAAATACCTAAGAGTATTATTGACGCTTGTACGATGCGTGTTGGTAGATTCCCTTCAATGCGAGAGGGAGGCCCAAGTTGGTCAGGGGTTATAGCAGATACTAATGCTCCCGAAGAAGATCACTGGTGGCCTATTATGTCAGGCGAAGTCCCAGTTCCCGACCACATAGGATTAGAACAAGCACGAATGTTAGTTAAACCTGACAACTGGTCTTTCTATACGCAACCAGCAGGGATGATAGAAAAGAAACTTACTGATGGTAACATTGATGATTATGATATAAATGTAAAAGCAGAGAACATATCTAATATGTTACCTACTTATTACACGAACCTTATAAGGGGTAAGACAAAAAGCTGGATTGATGTCTATGTAATGAACCGATTAGGCTCAATTCAAGAAGGTAAACCAGTATATCCAATGTTTGTAAGCGACACACACATATCAAAAGAGCCAATACCCATAGCAGATGGGGTAACTTTATACATTGGAATCGACTTTGGACTTACACCAGCCGCAGTTTTTGGTCAAAAGGTTAGAGGTAGATGGCTAATACAGTCTGAAATTGTAGCAATTGACATGGGTATTGTTAGATTTGCTGAGTTATTACGCCAAGAAATAGCAACAAAGTTTGCTCACTTAGATGTAAAAATATATGGCGACCCTGCTGGTGACTTCCGAGCGCAAACAGATGAGTCAACACCATTCCAAATTATGCGTGGTGCTGGATTAAGGGCGACTCCTGCTCCCAGTAACTCTGTTGACTTACGTTTAGAGTCTGTTTCAAGCACACTTAACAAGATGTCAGAGGGCAAACCAGCTTTTCTTGTAGACAGAAGATGCGAGACTCTAATCAAAGGGTTTGAAAGTGGCTATTCTTATAGGCGTATGAATGTATCAGGCGAAAGATTCGATGATAAACCTGACAAAAATATGTACTCACACATACATGACGCACTTCAGTACTTAATGTTAGGTGCTGGTGAGGGCAGACAACTTATGCGTGGACAGAAACCTATAAGTGCCTTTAATGGCAGGAAAGATTTTGATGTATTTGCTAGGCAACCAGCACAAAGAAAGAAGAAATCTCTATGGGCGAGGTTATAATTGTGCGTTGTGTTTTAATAGATTCTGTGTAACAGATTTAGATTAATAATTTATGGAGGTTAATATGTGTGTACCATCCCCTAAAGTCCAAGCACCACCGCCACCTGATCCAAGCATTGCGGCGGCTCAAGGTGAAGCTCGTGATGATGCTCAAGCAGTACGTTCAGATCGTAAAGCTGAAGTTTTGGAAAAAGGTGTACGTCGTGCAAGAGGCGGTGGAGGCCGAAGGTCTTTACTAACTGGCTCTAAAGGTGGCATGGGTTACTACAACGAGTATTTGTAGATGCTGGATTACAATGATGCAGTTAACCCATCAGATCAAATCGATCAGCAAAAGATTGCTGAAAAGTATTTACGTCTGTACCAAAAAGCTAAACAACATCGGGAAAATTTTGTACCCCTCTTTGAAGAGTGTTACGAATACGCTCTCCCGATGCGTGAGAGTTTTTACTCTGAGAGTATTGGTCAACGTAGAGATGATAAAATCTTTGACGAGACAGCAGTTGTTGGTGTTCAAGAGTTTGCGTCTCGTTTACAATCGGGTCTTGTTCCAAATTTTGCACGCTGGGCAGACTTTACGGCAGGAAGTGAAACGCCTAAAGAAGAGCGTGACCAAGTTAATAACGAACTGGATGAAGTAACAGAGTATGTATTTGAGATTATACAGAACTCTAATTTTGCTCAAGAAGTACATGAATCATTTATGGACTTGGCAGTTGGTACTGGTGTCCTCGTTGTTTCAGAGGGTGACGCAATTCATCCTATCAATTTTACGGCAGTTCCTTTACCTCACATTGTTCTTGATACTGGCCCTGATGACTATATTGACCATGTTTATAGGGAACGTCATTGCCGTAATTCAGATATTCCTAATATGTATCCGAAGGCAACCATCTCAGACAAGCTACAAAGAAAGATATCAAACCAACCCGAAGAGCGTACAAAGATACTTGAGGTAGTTTGTAGGGATTACTCAGTTAAAAACGAAGATCAGTTTATGTTCTATGCTATAGAACCTAATCTAAAAGAAATGATTAAGATGGAAACCTACAAAGGTGTGGGATCAAATCCGTTTGTATGTTTTAGATGGTCTAAATGTTCGGGCGAAGTTTATGGGCGTGGCCCTTTGATGAACGCATTAAGTGCGATTAAGACCACCAACCTTACAATAGAATTAATTTTAGAAAATGCACAGATGGCTATCTCAGGCATCTATCAAATGGATGATGATGGTGTCATTAATCCTGATACAATCAATCTCGTTCCTGGAACTGTAATTCCAAAAGCACCAAATAGTCAAGGATTACAACCAGTTGCGGCCGCTGGTAGTTTTGATGTTGCAAGTCTTGTCTTAAATGACATGAGGCTTAACATTAAAAGAGCGTTATATAATGATATGTTAGGTAATCCTGACAGAACTCCTGCGTCTGCTACTGAAGTTGCAGAGCGTATGGCTGATTTATCAAGACGAATAGGTAGTGCTTTTGGCAGATTGCAAGCAGAACTTGTCCAACCAGTCCTCCAAAGAGTTGTATATATTCTGAAGAAGCAAGGTCGAATAGAGCTACCTACGATAAACGGACGAGAAGTCAAAGTGCGTAGTGTTTCTCCTCTCGCTCAAGCACAATCCAACCAAGACATCTCGTCCGTTGCTCGGTTTCTTGAGATGGTTCAGCAAAGATTCGGCCCTGACATTATGAACATTCTTATTAACTCAGAGGAAACTGCGGCTTACTTGGCTAAGAAGTTTGGCGTTCCTGATAATTTGATAAGAGATTTAGCAGAGCGTAAGCAACTTGTGCAGATGGCACAAGAATACGCAGAGCAACAACAACAACAACAAATGGGTTTGCAAGGGCAACAACAGATGCAACAACAAACTCAAAACATGGAAGGCATGATGCCACCTGATGCAGAACAACAATAAACAATATCTTGGATTAGATGGGATTCAGCGGAAGAGAGAAGAAGACCACGAAATCAGCCTAAACATTGCTCATACATTTAACACAGACACTGGTAAAGCAGTCTTAAAGTATCTACGTTCTATTACTATAGAACTAGTACATGGCTCTAACGTATCAAACGAGGAGTTACGCCATGTTGAAGGCCAACGATACTTAGTTGGTTTAATTGAATCTCGTATTAACCATGCACATAAGGTGAAAAACAATGAGTGAAGAAGCACAAGTTGGTCAAACCGAAGGTGCTGAACCAACAGAAGGAACTCAGGATAGTCTAATACAGACTCAAGAAGTTTCGGTTGAGCGTCCTGAGTGGTTGCCAGAAAAGTTTAAGAACCCCGAAGATTTGGCTACGGCATATAATAGCCTTGAGACAAAGCTAGGTTCTTCTAAGGACGAAGCGATAAAGGCTTACCAAGAAGAGATTGAAAAAGAAGCGTATGCTAATCGACCAGCTACGTCAGGTGACTACCAAGTTCCTGATGGATTAGACGTTGAGAAGATTGGCGACAACAAACTCTTAAACTGGTGGGCAGAACATTCTTACTCTAACGGCTTTAGCCAAGACGAGTTTGAAGAAGGCATTGCATTATACATGGATCAAAATCCTACTGATAGTGGCCCTGATATGGATGCCGAATTAGCGAGGTTAGGTGACAATGCTTCTGCTCGTACTGAATCAGTTTCCTTATTTGCACAGAGATTCTTTCCTCAATCATCGATGGGTGCAATCGAAAGGATGTGTGAGACTGCTGATGGCATTATTGCTCTTGAGCATATTATGGATAACCTTAAGGAAGCACGGCCTATGAGTGGTTCTACTCCTACTGCAAAACTGGATGAAGCTACTCTTCAGACTATGATGCAAGATGAGAGGTATCATAATCCTGCAAAGCGTGAAAAATCATTTGTACAATCTGTAGAAAACGGATTCAAACAGTTGTATGGCAGATCGTGAACTAAAACGTATTGGTCGGCTTTCTCTTGTTAATGCTACTGTAGATCACGCAGAACAAATAGCTGACCACTTACGCTTACCTGACAGAATCGAGTGTATGATTCATGGAGTTCATCCTCTTGAAGCATTGACCGAGCCGTTAGTAGTAGAAGGTGCTAGAAACTACTCACTTAAAGTTGATGACGATTGCATAGCAATGTGTGGTGTTGTTCCAATAGATGAGATGGGATACTCAGGAAGAGCTTGGTTTCTTGGTACTGGCGGTGTCAACGTACACTTTCGTACATTTATTCGTGGTTGCAAAGATGTTGTTGATTTACTGCAAGGAGAGTATGAACAAATTGAAAATGTAGTACCAGCTACAAGCCACGATACAATAATGTGGCTTTCGTGGTGTGGCTTTATGTTTGAAGAGGAAACATACTTTGTTAATAATCAAGCAATGATACGTTTTGTGCGTTGCAAAAATCCAAAAAACAATGTCTATTATTTGGACAAACGACCTGTTGTACACTAGGCGACCGAAAGGGCAATCAAGCAGTTTACGCATAGCAGACAATCGTAATAACTGAAACTTAACTTTTGAAAAGGACTATTTGATATGGCAAATTCTATTGATACCGCCTTTATTAAACAGTTTGAATCTGAAGTACATATGGCTTATCAGCGTATGGGCAGTAAATTACGGAATACTGTGCGTACTGTGGGCAATGTACAAGGGAGCGTTGTACGCTTTCAAAAGATTGGAACTGGAACTGCGTCTACTAAATCACGAAATGGTATGGTAACTCCTATGGAGCTTACACACACCACAGTAGAAGCAACCATGAGCGACTTTTACGCCGCAGAATATATCGATAAGTTAGACGAATTGAAGACTAACATCGATGAGCGTCAAGCAGTTGCTAAGTCAGCCGCCGCCGCTTTAGGTCGTAAAACTGACGAAATTCTCATCACTGCTATGGATGCAGGAGCTAACTCAACACAAATTGGTGCGACTGGTTCTGCCGTTTCTAAGGCTGACCTACTCTCATTGTTTGAAGTAATGGGTTCTGCTGACATTCCTGAAGATGGTGGGCGTTTCTTAGCTATGCACCCTAAAGGCTATGCGGATTTGTTTAACATTACAGAGTTTGCAAGTTCAGACTTTGTAGGTGAACAGAATCTTCCGTTTGCTGGTGGCATGACTATGAAGAACTTTCTTGGCTTTAACATCTTTTCAACAAGTGCAATTACGGCTGGTAAGAATATTGCTTTCCATACGTCATCTGTTGGACTTGGAATTGGTGCTGATGTCTCAACCGAGTTGAACTACATTCCTGAGAAAGTAGCTCATCTTGCAACATCTATGATGTCAATGGGTGCAGTTGTTATTGATAACAACGGTATCTATGAAGTCTTAGACAACAACTAGGAGGATTAAGAAATGGCTTATACACCATCAAGTTTAACTCGCCTAGCTGGTGGGTCAGGATTAACACTTTGGCATTACAGTACAGAAGATACTATTGCAGATGTGAATACTGCTGGTTACTTCACTGGTGAAGCACTCAACATGATGCGTCTTAATGACGTTATTGTTGCCGTGACCTCCACTGCTGGAACTCCAGTTGTTACTATGACATATGCAAACGCATCGTCTGGAACGGCTATTGACGTAGTTGATGGCTTGACTGTAACTGCAACAGACTCAGACTAGGGATTTAGGGGGGTAATTCCCCCTAAAACGATTATATGGCAACGACCAGTACTTCAGCAAATAGTGGCATAGATATATGTAGCAGGGCGTTGATACTGGTCGGTGCTAATCCTATTACGTCTTTTGACGATGGCAGTACCGAATCTATTGTTGCCGTTAATATGTATGAGGATATTACAAGGGCGGCACTTACAAACTCTAGGTGGCGTTTTGCTACAGAACAAGCAGTGTTAAACACTTTGTCTGCCAAACCTACTGGTAGGTGGGATTTAGCTTCTCAGTTACCTAACGATCTTATTATGCTTCACGGCATTACTGTAAATGACCAGCTTATTGATTACCAAATCTATGGAGATATGGCTTACAGTAATCAATCAGTAACGGATCAGCTTGTTGCTGATTACTCTTTTAGAGCAAGCGAAATCAATTGGCCTTCGTATTTTACGTTAGCAGTCGAGTATTCAATAGCGATTGTTTTTGCAACGGCTATTGCTCGTGACGCTTCACTCGCTACCTTGATGACTACACAAGCAGATAAGGCTATGTCTAAAGCTAGAAACCTAGACTCACAACAAAGCACAACTGCAAAATTAACAACATCGAGGTTTATTGTAGCAAGGACAAGCTAATGCCAAGAATCAGAGTGCCTATTAGTAACTTTCAATTTGGCGAAGTCAGTCCTAACTTAATTTCAAGAACTGATACTAATGTTTATCAAAACGCTGGATTACAAGTAGAGAACTTCTTTCTTAAAAACGAAGGTGGTTTAGCTAAACGATTTGGCACAAGCAAAGTTTATGAATTTGATACTGTCCCTGATACAGATAATTATATTCAACAACATAGATTAATTCCTTTTATATTTTCTGACGATGAAAAGTATCTCATCTCAATGGAAGATGAAAAGATACGTTGCTTTTTTATTAATCCTACAAGTGGTGCTATTACTTTAGTAGATACTATTGTTCAAGATTCAGAACAGTCACCAGCTACTTTGCCTTTTACTAAAAGTAATTTGCATGAGTTAACATACGCACAAACTGGCGACACGATGATTATTGCTCATCAGAGCTTTATGCCTCGTATATTGTCTCGAACATCTCTTACTGATTTCCAAGTTACTACATTTGTTTATGACCAAAGTAGTGATGGTAGAAAATTATTTCAGCCATACAATCAATTCCAAGTTGGTAATATGACGCTTGATCCTGCCGCTACTACTGGAAATACAGTTGTATGCGTAACAAGTGGTTCGTACTTTGACACGACTGGCTCTCAAAATGGTGGTGGGAATTATTTAGATAGTAAGCATGTTGGTGCTAGTCTTAAATATCAAGGCTCTGAAATACAGATTGTAAGTGTTCAATCTGCTACGCAGATAACTGGTAAGATTATTCGTGAACTGTATGTTGATTTGGATATTGATGCGTTTCGTTCAGTAGATGGTACTGCTGATCTTGAGGTAACGCATATCAATCACGGATTAAATACTGGAGATTCAATTACAATTTCAAGAGCAGGAACTATTGCAGGGATTACACCAGCAAATATTAATGGTGTAAGGACTGTGCAAGAGGTAGTGGATGCAAACCATTATTTTATTACCGCAGGAGCAAACGCAAACGCATCAATAGATGGTGGAGGTGCGCCTAGGATAACTTCACACGCACCTACAACAGAGTGGTCTGAAGGCTCTTGGAGCGTCATTAGAGGCTATCCAGCCGCAGTTACCTTCCATGAGAACCGATTATGGTTTGGTGGCACTCTAGGGCAACCTGACGGAATATGGGCGAGTGTTACTAATGCATACTTTAACTTCGATGTTGGCGATGCTGAAGCTACAGACTCGTTAAATCTTACCGCTAGTATTGGTGAGATTAATACAATACGTCACATTGTTTCTAACAGAGACTTGCAGATATTTACATCGTCATCTGAGTTCTACATTCCGTCTTTTACTGCTGAACCTATTACGCCTACAAATGCACAGATTAAAAGGCAAACTCCTTTTGGCTCTAGTTATGTAAGACCGCAATCTTATGATGGTGCTACTGTTTACATTCAAGCTAACAACCAAGTGGTTCGTGAGTATCTTTATTCAGATTCAGAGGCGGCTTATGTTTCATCGGGTGTAAGTACACTGTCGCCACACTTAATAGTGCAACCAATACAGATGGCAGTTCTAAATGGTATGAACACAAGACCTGAGAGTTACTTGTTTTGCGTTTGTTTAGATGGAACTATTGCACTGTTTACATCTAATAGATCAGAGAAGCGTGCTGGTTGGACTAGGATTACAACCAATAATGGTGCTTTTCATTCTGTACAAGTAATTGATAACAGAATCTTTACTGTAACTAAATACAATAAAGGCAACGGCACTAATAAGTTTGTGCTTACAGAGTTTGATCCTATAAGAAACATGGATTTTTCTGTGTTGTATAGCGGATCAGCAGGAGTATTCGATGTCTCATCGCACTTTGATAACGGTGCTATTGTGTCTGTTGTTAATGGTACTGATTACTTGGGTAAATTTACAGTAGCTAATGGCAAGGTAGATGTCTCTGCCGTACAACTAATAACGTCAGCAGAAATAGGTTATGAGTTTAATGTAGTTGCTGAAACAATGCCTATTGATGGCTCTATACAAGGTGGCCCTCTTACTGGGCAAGCAAGAAGTATTCACAAAGTTGTAGTTGATATGTCAAATACATTGGCAGTAAATGTTAACAGTCAGAACTTAGTCTTACGAAATGTTACGGATGACTTGAGTTTAGGTAGAACTCCTTTTACTGGCAAAAAAGAGTTTAGATTTTTAGGTTACGATAAAGACCCGACAGTTACAATTTCACAAGCGTATCCGTTGTCTTTAGATATTAATGGTTTGGTTGCGGAGGTATCTTTCTAATGAGTTATATGATGGCGTTAACGGCAGTTTCAACTGGTCTTTCTGTAATGTCTTCTTTGAAAAAAGGAGGGATGGAACAGACTGCGTATCAGATGGACGCACAACAAGAAGAGTTGAGACTGGCACAAGAAAAGATTATTGCTCAACAACGAGCCAATGATCGAATTGCTGAACTAGATGTAAACCAAGCGGTAAACGAAGCGTATTTTGCTTTTCTTGGCAGGGATGTAAGTGATCAAAGTTACAAAGCTTTTATGAAAAAAAATCAAGAGACTGCTTTTTCAGATGTTAAGCGTAGCAATTATCAGTCACTACTTGAGCAAGGGCAAATAAGATACGCACGAGCGCAAGACTTGCATCGTGGCAAAATGGCTAAAGAGAAATCAAAAGTAGATGCAATGAATAGTTTGGTTACTGGATTGTACAATTATAATACAATTAGTGTTTAAGGGTTAATAATGGCTGGTGTAATAAGAGAAGCTACAAAGTTTAGGAATCAACAAATTGGCGTTGTTAAAGCGTCAAGAGGTGCAGTTGATGTTCAAGACTCGGTAACTAAACTTGCTGACAATATTACTGCTATGGCAGTCAAAGAAGCTGGTATCACCGCAGAGCGTGAAGGAAAGACATTTGCTAAAAGTCTTAGTGAAAATCAATTACGATCTATAAATCCAAAGACTGGAAAACCTGAAGCGTTTGACGCTATGCCAACAACTTACGGCAGAATAGCAAGAGATGCTTTTCAAGATACAGTAAACACTCAATACGAGCAAAGCATAGCTTCAGAAATACAAGCTATGGCTAAAAGAACTGAGGCTCTATATCCTAACGATCCTGATAAATACGCCACTACATTTGGCACAAACATAAACGTAATGAAGCAACACGCTACTGGTATCTACGCCAATCTTATTGATAGATATGGTTCTACATATTTAGCGTCAACAAAATTAAGTATCCAGTCTGCTCAAATTAAAAAAGCTCAAACGCATCTTAAAGAAAATGTTTTAATTAGCTCAGAGCAAACCAGTCAAGCCATTACAAATATGTATGGAGCAAATGCATCAGATCAAGACATAATAAATACCTATAATCTTCAAAAACAAATTATTGATAAGGGTAAAACTGGAAACGTATTAGGCCCTAACGATTCGGCTAAAGCGTTTTCTTACCTAAACAATTCAATGGTTAAAGGTTCTATTACTAGATATGTGCTTACTGGTGCTGGTGTTGAAGATGACACAAAAAGGAAACTAATAACAAGCATTTCCAATAAACAAAAGTTACTTGATTATATTTTAGCTCCACAAGATACAAAGCTTTTGCAGTTTGATGATACTATTATAGTTGCTCCTAAGAGAACTGTAATGGGTACAGACGGCAAAACAGTAGTGTTGCCTGAAATGACAATGCGTGAATATGCTGAGTACACAAACGAAAGAATGGAAAAGCTTACTGATAGAGATGATGTAGTTTCATACTTAAAGAATACTATAACTACTGCTGACGTTATTAGAAATGAAGAAAACAATGAAGCTGAAATAAAAAATAAGATAAAAGAAAATAGTATTATTGATTCAGCTAATTCGGATATTAAAAAAAGCACTGATACTTTAGTTACTAATAATGAAACTTATGTTCCTACATTAAAGAAAATTGTACAAGGTCTTAACAAACTTGGGAATCAAACTACGCCATCTGCTGATGGTGTAAAAGCAAAAGTAAGCAAAGACAATTATGCTAAATCAGTAGATAAAGCTTACAAAGCTACTACTTACAGTTTGCTACGTTCAATTCTTCAACCAATAAAAGACAACAAAGAGCTTAAAGAAAAAACTATTAGTGCATTAAAACGCATAAGTGCTACTGGAGATGTAGATCAGTTACTTTACCTAACAGACGTTAGCGAAGAAGATCGTAAAGTTATTACTGAAGACCAGTTTAATTCTATAAAAACGGCTTATAGAGAATTTAGATCGGTTTCTAATGCTAAAGATTTCCATCAAATTTTTGAGCCTACATTAAGTAACACTAGTTCGGCTATTATAACTGCTAATAACACAGACTCAAAGATTGAAGGCAATGAACTTAAAGTACTAAAGGCAGAAAAAACTAATCTATTGTTTAAGATCATAGATGATTCAAAAAAGGTAATGAGCGAAGCTAGTAACATTGATGTTATTAACAATTCTGAAGAAGTAAATAGGTTGTTAGATAAACGAATAGCTAAGTTTACTACAATGTTAAAAGAGCATGAGACGTTAAAAGACAAATCTCCGTACGACAGAAGTCAAATTATTAAAGCAAGAGATGCAGAAGTTGCCGCTATTATAAGAGGTTCATTTGGTCATCTCTTAAGTCAAGTGGATACAGAATACACTTTTGAAGATTCGCAAGGAAAAGAAATTAAACGTAAGCTAACTAAACAAGATGTTGATAATTTAGCTAATGCGTTTGTAGTTGGTAAATCTGATTTAACAATATTGCCTAAAGAGTTTAAGCCATTAATAAATGGCATTACCAAAAACCAAGTAATGCTTACTAGCGATGCGGCATCAACAATGATGACTGAGCTTAAAGATTCTTTTGAAAGTGCTACTAAATCAGCTAGTAAAGATGCGGCTATACAACGAGGTTATGAAGATATAAACGTAAAGAACGATGTAAAGAGCGAACAGATTGATGATATTATTAATGATTTAATCTGGAAAGACATAGAGCCTGACAAAACTAAGCGTGACCCTATGTGGTTTACCAAGACTCCATTTATAGATAACGAAACTGGTAAAGTTCATCCGTTATGGTCGAATGTAATTAATACTGCTATGGCACACAATAGATTGCCTGAGCCAATTGTAAGTCATTTGAATGGTCTTGGCGATGGTACTTTAGGTATTATTACAAGTGGCATGTCTGACGCTAATAAAGCAATAATTACAAATAGATATGAAAACGCTTTCAATGTTTACAAAGCATTAACTGCTTTTGAAGTAAACAATGGAGGGCAGATAGAAACCATTAACTTACTAGATGGCAATAAATTACTAGGCCATAAGGTCGATAAGAAATCAATGGCTAGAGTTGAGTATGCTTTATCTGTAGCAAGGGTTAGTGGAGGTGATGGTCAAGCTACTGAGTTAATCAAACAATTGACTATGTTTAATGATGAAAAAGAACGTAGTGGTTTTAGAACAGTATTTTTAGATAACATTAACAATGCGTATCAAGAAGATAAAACCTTACCTAAACCTAGTAGCATACAAGCGGCAGTAGCTTTAACCACTAATAACCAAAGGTTAATAATGGAGCTTACTCCTTGGGCAACGGAACAAGTGTCTATAGGCAAAATATCTAATCTTGATCAAATGGATGAGGCTATTAAAGAAAAGTTAAAAGAATATCAAATTCCAAGCCGTATTGTGTTTACAACAGTTAGTGATGGTGGAAGTTGGGATGGTAAAAATGGAACAATGGTATCTCCATTTGCTCTTTCTAAACGTCTATCTTCTGCAAAAATAGAGAAATTTATTACTCAATGGCAAACACAACTGCCCGAAGGGTTTACTTTTGCTAGAGCAGTAACGGAAGATTATATACGCAAACAAACTATTAAAGATCAACAACCTAATTTTATGTCCGTAGGAGGCATGGGTGGTAGTAACAAAGATGTCTTTGGTGCTTTCCAATCTAAAGATGTTTATGGAGATCAGCCAACGTATTTAATGCCTATGCCTAATTCGTCAATGGATGGCAAAATTACATATAGAGCAATTACAGTTGCTGATAATAATGGTGTTTTAGAAATGAAATACGTTATGGATCAATCAAGTGACAATGGATATATAGAATTTACAGTCGATCAGGATATGATTAATGCTGGTGATCCGTTAAGTTCCGATCAACAACTCGAAGAAATAAATGCAGATATAAAATTAAAGAATGGACAGATTCAGAAGCTATCGCAAGACCCTGAGTTTCTTAATGTTAATTCTGACGCAGGAAAAGCAATAAGAAATAAAATTGTCTCATTAAAAACTAAAGTTCTTGAACAAGAAAAAAACAAAAAGATTCTAGAAACCCCATCTGAAACTGCACCTTCAAAAGATAACTCTGCTGAGATTGGCACTAATACAGATTTAATTTTAAACTCTATGTCTTTGCTTGAAGTTCAAGAAGGATTTAATCCTAAACAATATAAAGATGGTAAAAATTTTAGCGTTGCTTTTGGCATGTACATTCCAGCACTCACTGTTGATGAAAGAAAACTAATCAAAAACATTAATAATGTAACTAAAGAAGAAGGCAGAGCAGTCCTTAAGGTTAAGGTAACTAAAATTATTAAAGGTTGGAATAATATAACTGGCAATAAGTTTAGCAATCTTCCAATTAAAGCAAGAACCGCAATGGTTAGTATGGCTTATCAGCTTGATTTAACAAATATACAAAGCTCAAAAGCAAGAAAATCATGGCCTAAATTTTTAGCGGCAGTAAAAAAAGCAAGTACATTTGACTACAATAGTCCTGAACAAAAGGAAGCTCTTAAAGAAGCTTCAGGTCATATGCTTTATAATTACGAAGATGATGGTGTAACTGTTAAGAATCGTACATTGTGGTATCAACAAACGCCTAACAGGGCTGAAGAAATGTCTAAGGCATTATTAGGGTAATGGCAGATTTTAATTTAGTATGGAATCCTTACGAGGATGACGAAGACGAAAAGCGTAGAATAAAATCTATGTTAAATCGCAATGCAGATACGTTTACTTCTGATTCTGCTGGTCAAGACTATCGTAAAGATGTTGTTGATTTAGACTCTGAAAGTACATTTGGTGATTTGTGGGCGGCACAAATTGGTTATCAATACGACCCTATAGTTGAAGCGGCACATCGTTGGTATAAGTATAGTGATGATGATATAGACGTTGATTATGTGCCTTTGCAAAACATGGAGGGTTATGAAGAATTTAGGTCTAATTTAGTTGTTGCTAGAAACGAAGAAGAAGAAGCAGACATTAAGAGAGCGATTGACGAAAACAGAAATCGTAGAGCAGTAATGAGTGAGTTTGGGTTTGGTGCAAACTTGCTTGCTGGTGTATTAGACCCAATTAATTTACTTGCAGTACCTTTTGCTGGTGCTGGTTTTGTAACTGCTGGAGCAAGAACTGTTGGTGGGTTTGTTGGCAGAAGAGCTTTGGCTACTGGTGCTGGTGTAGGACTTACACAAGCAGGCTTAGAAGCGGCTCGTGCGCCATTCGATCCTTTGAATACATGGCAAGAAACAGCACAGAATATTGGATTTGCTACTTTAGCTGGTGGAGTTATTGGTGGTTTAGTATCAATTCCTGCGGCTCGTAGGGTAGATGCTACTGCTAAAACAATTAAATCAACACGCAAAATAGCAAAAGCACATGAAGATTTAGTTGTTAATGATTTAGAAAAATTAGATATTGGCGATGGAACTCAAAGATCGCAACGTAGATATGGGGACGAAAGCGAAGAAACTATTAAAGCTGGTAAAAAGTTAATACCAAAAACATTGGAAAGACTTAAGGCTCAACTAGACGAAATGACTAAAGACCTCGACCCTACAGTTAGAGATAGATTACTTGATGAAATTGATGAGACTGGTGAAATTAGTAAAGCTACATTCAAAGAATTAGATAAATTTACTCAGACAAAAATAAGGGGTTCATTTGATCCTGACTTTTATTTTCACGGCACAAATGAAAAAACTACGTTTCGTGATGGTAACCAAGGAGAGTTTGATACTCCTGCTTATGGTCAGGCTACATTAGATAGATTTATTGATGCTGATGGTAATTTAGTTATAAGAGCAACGCCTGATGATGTTAGAGGCGATAAACAAATTGGCGTTTCTTTAACTCAAGACCTTGATACTGCTATTAGCTACACCGCAGAAAAACATAAAGACCCAGCAATTCGTGCTAATAAAGGTGGTCGTTTGCCTGAGACAGTTGGTGGTGATGATGCAATTGTTTTTAAGATTAAAAAAGAAGCTATTGATGCAAGTAGATTAAAGCCTGAGGCAATGGGTGAAATCTTAGTTGATGGCGATATAAAGATTGCTCCAAAAGATTTTGAAATAATTAGATATGGAAAGCACGCAGACAAAGGTCTTAAGCAAGACGGTAATGTAGGCAAGAGTGGTTTAGTTAATGTTCGTAAACAACTTAATAAAGAAACTAAAGACTTAGAAGATTTAACTACGGAAGGTAATTTAAGAACTATTGAAGATGCTAGAAACTCAGGCAAAGACCCTAAGAAACTAACATCTGATAATATGAAGCTAGTAGAAAGTTGGTTTACTAATAACGCTTTCTACACAAAGTTTCTTGCTACACCTTACAAGACAATAGTCCAAGGCAAATACCCAGTACAAGTTAAGAAGTACATGATTGAGCTTGCTATGGATAGTGGCGTTGCTCACATGGTTAACAAGTTAGGCGTATCATTTGGTAACTCAGTTTATCAAATGGCGGCTATGCGTAATGGTGAATGGGTCAAGGCTATGGATGATCTTATGATTATTTTTGGCAGATCAACAAACCAAGGCACAAGAAAAATACTGGACATTGCTGGTGGCCCTCGTGGTTTTGACGCGTGGGTTAAGGGCGTCAATAAGGAATATGTAAATGGCAATAAGCTTGGATTGTCTGACGTAGATAAAGAAGCATACGAAATAATGCATCAGTTTTGGAGTACTTGGGGTGCAAGACTTGAAGACACTGGCTTAATCGGCAACAAAACATTCTTTACTAATAAAACATTAAACAACGAAAGAGTAATTAAAGACATTGACGCTGATCTTGTTGTTTATCAAAAAGAATTAAAAGAAGGTATGGATGATTTTGCTACTAAAATTGATGGTATATCACGCAGTATTGCAGACTTAGAAATGAAATTCAAAACAATAGGTTTGAATAAAAAACAACAGTCTACATTAGATAAACTATATGAAGTTTTAGAAAGATACGAAGTTCCTAGATATAATCCCTTCAAAAGTAAGAACAGAATCTATGGCTACAAAGCTCTCCTTAGAAAGAAGATAAGGATGGAGCGTGAAAACGCTGAAATGAAAACTCAATTAGACGAGCTAAGTGATACTAATCAGTCGTCAATAATGGCTAAAAACGAAGAGAATATGTTTGCTCGTTTTTGGGATAGGGAAGCTATTGACGCTAACAGACCACAATTAGAAGCTATCTTTGTTAAATGGTATGAAGAAAACCCAAGCGTTACTGTGTTTGAAAACGGCAAATGGATTAAAAAAGATTTAAGTCGTGACCCTAGAGACATTGCTGAAAGAGCATCGTCTACTGTAGATACAATAATGGGTATAGCTTCTAAAGACGCTACTGATGTAGATGTAGTTTACTATGGAATGGGTAAGTCAAAACATTTTAAGCACAGAGCAATCGATATACCTAACAAGCTGGTATTAGATTTTATTGTTAACGATCCTATGGCAGTTATGAAAGCGTACACAATGAGGGTTGCACCTCGCTATGAGTACGCAAAGAAACATAACATGGCATCTTTGGATGATGTTTTAGATGATATTGATATTGAAATGTCTACCGCTGGTAAGAGTTTGGACGAAGCTAATAGAGTGCGAATGAACTATCAGCATATGTACGATAGGATTGTTGGCTCTGTTATGCGTAAAGACCCATCATCTTGGGATGTAATGGCTGTAAAAGTTATGCGAGATGCGGCTCAATTGAATTATCTAGGTAGTGCAGGGTTTTCTACATTGCCTGATTTATCTAAGATTTTAATGGAGCATGACTTACCTACACTTAAAGGGATACTTCAAGACATAGGTAGTGGCGATAAAAGAATCCTAATGAATAAAGAAGAAGGCAGATTAGCTGGTGAAATATTAGATATTATTACTGGCTCTAGTCATTTGCGTATGACAGAAGAATTAGCTAACAATCCTTTTTCACAAGGGTTCTACGATAAATATGCGGCTAAAGGTAAAAATGCTTTTTACATAGCTAACTTACTTGCTCCTGCAACTAGAGTGTTTAAGCAAATTGATAGCATGGCAAGAGTCCATACTTTGATCGATGTCGCAGTTCGTAAAAATCACAATGCATATAAAGCCGCTAAAGATGGCTCTGATAAAATGAAAGAGCTAAGTCAGTTTGAAGTTACATATGCGGCTCGTTACAACATTGACGATAAGGTAGCTAAAGAAATAGCTGAGTTAGTTGAAAATGGAACAATAGAAAAAACTAACTCAGGTTTGTATGTAGGAAATACTGAAAAATGGCCTAGCTCTATGAACGCTACAAAAGAAAGCTTTAGAGCAAGCTTAAACTCAGGAATCTTAAATACAGTTCTTATGGGTACACCAGCAGACAAGCCTATTATTGTTGATGGCGTTGTATTTATACCTATGAGAGT